>OGIR01000892.1_pt1 | contig 19274 bp, 18 predicted proteins | sample 1571831 | NCBI WGS metagenome assembly OGIR01 (sample SAMEA2582124, study PRJEB24529) | metagenome | biome: Human gut stool | place: China | collected 2011 | reverse complement strand
GTCGTGGTGACGGTATCATTAAAATTGAAATGCACTTCTTACCAGATGTGTACGTACCTTGTGAGGTTTGTAAGGGGGCTCGTTATAACCGAGAAACCTTAGAGGTTAAATACAAAGGCAAATCGATTGCAGATGTACTAGATATGACCGTAGACGATGCGGTTGAGTTCTTCAGTGCTATTCCGAAGATTAATCGTAAAATGGTTACCTTACAAGAGGTAGGTCTTGGCTATATTCGTTTAGGTCAAGCGGCGACAACCTTATCTGGTGGTGAAGCACAACGCGTTAAACTAGCCACTGAATTAGCTCGTCGCAGTACAGGTAAAACACTGTACATCCTAGATGAACCGACTACAGGTCTTCATGCTGAGGATATTCGCAAGTTATTACATGTATTGCAACAACTCGTAGAGGGTGGCGATACAGTTGTGGTTATCGAGCATAACTTAGATGTGATTAAGATGGCAGATCATATTATAGACCTCGGACCTGAAGGTGGTAATCGCGGTGGCACTATCGTGGCTACAGGTACACCTGAAGAAATCGTTAAGGTGAAAGAAAGCTATACGGGCAAATTCTTAGGTCCTGTATTAGAACAGACTAAGAAATTTATGAAAGCATCAAAAAATAAGAAATAAAATATTAAAAATCTACGAAGAAAGGAGGACATATGCCATCTGAAGAATTACTAGAGAAGGTCAGTCATTTACCGACTACACCGGGCGTATATTTATGGCGTGATCAATATAACCGCATCATCTATGTAGGTAAAGCCATTAACTTGCGCAATCGTGTTCGCTCCTATGTACGCAATGATGCCAATCGGGCTCCTAAGGTTGCGGCCATGATGAAGCGAGCAGTCGATGTAGAAATCATTCAAACAAAGACGGAAATGGAAGCGCTTATCTTAGAGAACACGCTTATTAAGGAGCATGAGCCTAAATACAATATTAGGCTTCGCGATGATAAAACGTATCCGTACGTAAAAATCTCAGTACAAGAGGACTACCCACGTGTATATATGACGCGCCGTCTTGAACGTGATGGGGCCAAGTATTTTGGACCTTTTACAGATGTAACATCAGTTCATGTAGTACTAAAATTGATTCGTCAGTATTATCCTTTGCGGACATGTAAATCTATGAAGGTAGAGAGACCGTGTTTACAGTACCACATTCATTACTGTGAAGCGCCGTGCTTTAATAAGATTTCTGTACCAGACTACCGGAAATATATTGATGAAATCATAGAGCTCTTTGAAGGTAAGCCTATACCATTGCTTAAAGAAATCAAAGAAAAGATGGAATTAGCTGCAGAAGACTTACGCTTTGAAGATGCAGCACGCTATCGAGATCAGTTATCTAGTATTGAAAAGATACAAGAAAAGCAACGGATGGTTACGCAGCGAGGAGACCTAGATGTGTTAGGTCTTGCAGTAGATACATCCATGGCCTGTGTACAATTACTATTTATTCGCGGTGGTCGATTACTAGGTCGTGAAAACTACTTTGTGCAACACGATGGAGATAGTGCTGAAACTATAATGACAGACTTTATCAAGCAGTACTATGGGGATACGAACTTTATTCCTAAAGAGCTATTACTCCCTATGGATAGTACTGATAGAGACTTGTTACGTGAATGGTTTACGCAGCTTAAAGGCCAGAATGTAGAGGTATCTGTACCACAACGAGGGTACAAGATGGATATGATCAAGATGGCCCATGAGAATGCGGAAACATTCCTTGAAGAGCGCCGTCGTCAGTGGCAACACCAAATTGATAAGACCGGTGGAGCCGTTAAGAAATTAGCGGAAGTATTGGACTTACCTCGCTTGCCGGAGCGTATGGAGTGTTTCGATATCTCTCATACCCAAGGTGCTGAAACAGTAGCATCTATGGTTGTCTTTGAAGGTGGCAAACCAGCGAAGAAGGAATATCGTCGATTCAAATTAAAAACGACACAGGGCAAGCCTGATGATTTCAAGTCTATGGCGGAAATCATGGAACGACGGTACGGTAAGGAAACAGATTGGCCTATGCCTGATCTCATCATCATCGATGGTGGTAAAGGTCAGCTCAATGCAGCACTGCCCTTGATTCGTGGTGTAGGTGTTACAGATGTGCCAGTTATCTCTTTAGCTAAACGTATTGAAGAGGTCTTTGTAGAAGGACAATCTGAAAGTATTATCCTAAGCCATCGTTCACCAGAGCTTCAATTGCTTCAACAAATACGCGATGAAGCCCATCGCTTTGCTATTACGTACCATCGTAAGCTTCGTGGAAAACGTAATTTAGAATCTATTCTAGATCATATTGAAGGTATCGGCCCTAAACGTCGAAAGGCATTATGGGCTCACTTCAATAGTTTAGAAGCTATGAAAGAGGCATCTATTGATGAGCTTTCAAAGGTGGAATCTATGAACTATAAAACGGCAGAAACACTATATAACTTCTTCCGCATGTCTAAGGCAGAAAAACAAGATATGTTGAAATAAAAAAGAGCATCTTATTTAAGATGCTCTTTTTCTGCATAAGTATGTTATTTATTTTTGTTGACGTTGAATGTACCAAGTACGCCAAGTGAATAATACACTTGCTGCTAGTACGCTAGCGAGTAACCCAATCCATACACCAAATGGTCCATAATTAGGATTTTTAGCAAGAATATAAGCAGTAGGGAAACATACCCCCCAATACGATACGAGGGAGATGTAAAGTAATATTTTTACATCCTTATAAGCTCTTAGAATGCCTTGTAATGGAGTACCGATGGCATCGATAGCGGCAAAAAATACGCCATATCCAAGGAATTGATAAATAAGACCATATACTTCGTCATCATTTGTGAATAGGTCTGCAATATTGTCCATATTGGTGAATGTAAAGGCACAAATGAGTAACGCAATGATGATGGCCATTACACGAGCGATGTAAGAATACTGAATGGCTTCTTTTTTACGCCCTGCACCGAGCTCGTAAGCAACGGCAATAGTAGAGGCCATAGCAATACTGAGTGGTAAGCAGTAGAATACATTAGTAAAGGAAATAACCGACTGATGGGCTGCTACTACGGCAGATCCAAAGTGAACCATCAAGAGGCCAGCGATACTAAAGATACTGGCTTCTAAGAAGATGGAAGCACCAATAGGAATACCCACTTGTAATTGCTCACGAATGTAGTGGAAGCTTGGGCGTTTAAAGTCTTTATAAATTCTATACCCCTTTAATTTAGGATGGAAGAGAATGACTAAGCTAAAGAGAATAAAGTTGGTCCAACAAGCACCAGCAATACCATAACCAGCACCAACACCACCGATTTCAGGAAAACCGTAGTGGCCAAAGATGAGTGCATAGTTTAAGAATACATTAATCACAAAGCTTGTAAATACGATGGCCATAGAATAATGTGTTAATCCATGGCTGTCGACTGTATTGCGTAATGTATTAACCCAAAGTAGTGGAAATAGACCTATGGCAAATGCTTTCAGATAACTAATACAAACTTCGGCTGCAGCAGGTTCAAGATTTAATGCTGTTAGTAGGGGCTGTAAGCCGAATAGGCCAATCATTAAAATAATGAATACTAGGCCTGTACCGATATAAAGACCTTGATAAAATATGGTTGCAATATCATTAGTTTTCTTAGCTCCCAATAGCTGAGAAATAATTGGAGTGATACCTAACAACGTTCCTTGTGCAAAAATATAGAAGAGGAGCCATAAATTATACCCTGTAGCAACTCCAGCTAAATCTATCGTACTATATTGTCCCGTTAAAAAGATGGCGATAAATGTACCACCTATAAGGGAAAATTGTGTTATGCACATAGGAGTAAATAGTTTAATAAACAACCATAACTTTTGTGATATAGAATATGTTTGATACATATTTACCTCCCTTATTAATGATATATTATACGATATCATAAAGTAGTCTAATTTAATAGATAAATTCCCTAAAAGTTGGGAATTAAATATAGAGTAAAATATAGAACTATATATATTATGTATTACTCTATAATTAAGGCATTTATGAGTCATAGAGATTATATTTGTAGCTTTATGTTTCTTTCATTAATATGAAAAGAGTATGCTAAAAATGAATATATATTTTACAAATTGAATTTTACACCACTGAACTATATCGATTATAATATATATACTATAGTTATATTCTAAGGAGGATACATTGGACATCTTATCTATTCAAGGTTTATTGGCGATGTTACAAATCATCGTTATCGATATTTTACTTGCTGGCGATAATGCTATTGTGATTGGTATGGCGGCTCGTAATTTACCTGCTCATTTGCAGAAGAAAGCTATCTTCTGGGGCACTGCAGGGGCCATTATTTTACGCCTTGTTATGGCATTCTTATTTGTAGAGGCATTGAACAATATTCCTGCACTTCGTTTAGTAGGTGGTATCCTTCTCTTATGGATCGGTTATAAACTTGTTGCTGATGATGAAAGCGAGCATAATATCGAAGCTAAGGATAATTTACGCGCAGCCATTACAACTATTGTTATTGCTGACGGTATCATGGGTATCGATAATGTTATCGGTGTAGTTGGTGCTGCAGGTGGTCATATGACAATGGTGGCCATTGGTATGCTCATAACTGTACCAATCATCATTTATGGCAGTACTTTATTTGTGAAAGTCATCGAACGTTTCCCAATTATCCTATACGTTGGCGGCGGTATCCTTGGCTGGGTAGGTGCTAGTATGGCTGTAGAGGATACATTGATTGCCCATACAGTTGAACCCTACGCGTTGTTCATTAAAATCGCTGCAGTCATCCTCGTAGTAGGTGCATCTTTGTTAGCTAAAAAACTCAAGAAATAATGTAATACATCTCTTCTCCTAATCATAGGAGGAGAGATTTTTTATGTAATTAATAGCTCTCTTGTAGATGAGAAAATAGAAGATTTATGGTATAGTTAAGGGATAGTTATTGAATTAATAGTCTGAATTGAGGTATGAACTAAATGGAATTTCTAGAAGTTGCCACGTGGGTTACCATTGGTAAAATTATTTTAATTGATATTTTATTAGCTGGTGATAATGCTGTTGTTATCGGTATGGCAGCTGGTAAATTAGCTCCAGAACTACAAAAGAAGGCTGTTATTTGGGGTACTGTAGGGGCTATTGCAATGCGCCTTATTTTTGCCACACTTCTTGTAGAAGCTTTAACGTTGGTACCTCTTGTCCATTTAGGTGGTGGTCTTGTACTTGTATGGATTGCCATTCAACTACTAAAGGGTGGAGATGAAGATGCACATATCGAAGCTAAGAACTCTTTAATGGGTGCTATTTGGACAATTATTGTGGCCGATGCGATGATGAGTATTGATAATGTCATCGGTGTTGTAGGTGCCGCTAGAGGTCATTTAGAGCTTGTTATTGCGGGCATGTTAATTACGGTTCCAATTATCGTATTTTGCTCTACCTTATTTGCTCGTATTATCAATAAATTCCCTGCCATTCTTTGGGCTGGAGGTGCACTACTTGGCTGGGTTGCAGGCGAAATGATTGTAGAGGATCCACTTCTTATACCATATATTCAAGGTGAAGAATTACTCGTGAAATTCGGTACTGTATTCTTCGTTCTTATTGTGACTGGTATGATTAAAATTTGGAAGAAAAGAGACGCGTAATGAACGGTACAGGTCGTACATCTCGTAAACAAAAATCGAAACAACAGAATAGAAGAGGCTCTCGTTCTAATCAAGGCCAGACTACTAGTGGTACAGTATCTAAAAAACAACAAGCTATACTCAATGCACCTGTTAAACTAGGCGATGAAGTGCTCGTCACAATTCACGGTATTGGTAGTAGCGGTGAAGGGGTAGGTCGTGTAGATGACTTTACTGTCTTTGTGCCTTTTGCCTTGCCTGGAGAAACTGTCAAAGTAGTCATTAACATGGTGAAAAAGACGTATGCTACAGGTAGACTATTAGAGATTGTTACAATGGCGCCTAACCGTATCGATGCTAGCTGTGAACTCTATGGCTTCTGTGGGGGATGCCAACTACAACACATTACCTATGAAGGTCAGCTTTCATTAAAAACACAAAAGGTGAAGGACGTTATTGAACGCATTGGTCATCAAAATCCAAACCTTGTAAAACCTGCATTAGGCCCCAAAGAACCTTGGGCATATCGCAATAAAATGCAGATGCCTGTAGGAGGTACTAAAGGCGATATTCAAATGGGATTCTATGCGATGGGATCTCACGATATCGTGCAAGGTACAAAATGTCCTATTCAAGATGAAGGGAATAATATCATTGCTCAAGCGTGTTACCAAATCGCTAAAGAGTTTGATGTTGAACCGTATGATGAACATACAGGCAAAGGTGTACTGCGCCATGTAATCGGTCGCATTGGGCAATCTGGATGGATGATTATCCTTGTAACTGCTACAGATTACTTACCACACCAAGAAAAGTGGGTAGTAAAATTAACAGAACGAATTCCTCAAGTAGAAACTATCGTTCACAACGTAAATAGTAAGCGTACTAATGTTATCTTAGGACCTAAAAATAATATCCTCTATGGTGAGGGGACGATTACAGACCATATTAAGGACTTACAGTTTACATTGTCCCCACATTCATTCTTCCAAGTGAATCCAGAACAAACTACAGTACTTTACGACCAAGCTCTTGAGTATGCAGACCTTAAAGGTGATGAAACCGTTATCGATGCGTACTGTGGTACGGGGACCATTTCATTGTTTTTAGCTCATAAGGCTAAACATGTAATAGGTATTGAAATTGTAGAACCAGCCATTATTAATGCTCGTGAAAATGCTCAACGCAATGGCTATGATAATACAGAATTCATCGTTGGTGATGCGGCCGTAGAAATGCCAAAACTCTACAAGGCTGGCGTACGACCAGACGTCATCGTATTCGATCCAATTCGAGCAGGCTGTAAAGAAGAAGTACTAACCTCTGCAGCTAGCATGGAACCAAAACGCATTGTCTACGTATCCTGTAACCCAGCCACCATGGCTCGAGACATTGAAATCCTTACACACTACGGCTATGAACTAAAAGAAGTCCAACCTGTGGACATGTTCCCTATGACCGCACACGTTGAGGCAGTGGCTTTACTCACTAGGAGCAAAGCGACGCAGTGAGTGATAGCACTGCCCATGGCAGGGATGTCCAAGAATTCGAGCGAAGTGAAGAATGATTGGAAACAGCCTACGGCTGAGGCAGTGGCTTTGCTTACTAGAAGCGAAGCGACGCAGTGAGTGATAGCACTGGGTAGGGATGCCCAAGAATTTGAGCGAAGTGAAGAATGATTGGAAACAGCCTACGGCTGAGGCAGTGGCTTTGATTACGAAAATTTAATATTCTATTTCTATTTTAAATTGCAATATGAAATTGAACAGTATCCAAATCTACAATTCTATTAACTTCTTCAAGAACGACATCCAAGGGGGTTCTATAATTTAGAAGTGACTGTTAATATGTCATACAAAATAGATACGGAGGACTAATTGTGAACGATAACAACATTGAAAAATAGGTGACCCTTAAAGAGATTCAGGCATATTTGGGTGTAGGAAGAGAGAACATTTTGCAGGGGATAGCAAAACGTAATATTCCAACATATAAAATGGGCAGACTTTGGAAATTTAAAATATCAGAAGTAGATGCGTGGGTACACTCTGGAGAAGCGGCTGATAAAACTGACCCGTATGATAACATGGAGGATTAAGAAAATGGCAAGAGCAGCAAAAGCTAAAAAAGAAGTGGAAGTATCATTAGAGACCGTCCTTTGGAACTGTCGAGTAGCACTTCGTGGAGTCGGCACAACTGAGAAAAACCGTGATGCCGTTATAGGATTAGTGTTTTTGAAATTTGCAGGAGACAAATTTGAAAAACGTCGTAAGGAGCTTTTGGACCAGTACGGAGATATTCCGGCTTTTCTAGAGAAGCCTTCCTTTTATAATGCAGCGAATGTTTTCTATCTTAAGGAAACTGCCCGTTGGTCTTACATTGTAAAGAATGCATCCGCAAATGATATTGCAGTTATCATCGACCAAGCAATGGCAGACATAGAGGAAAGCAATCCTCCACTTAAGGGAGCATTGACACTGAACTTGTATGCTACGCTTGGCGCAAGCAAAGCTAAAATTAAAGACCTTATCGATAATGTTAATCAGATTGATGAGAAAAAATTCCACGAAGAGGACCTTATTGGACGTGTTTATGAATACTTCCTTCAGATATATGCTGCATCCGGTACGAAGGAAGATGGAGAATTCTATACTCCTGCATGCATTGTTAAATTAATTGCAGAAATGATTGAGCCGTACAGCGGTACGGTTTATGACCCATGCTGTGGTTCCGGAGGAATGTTTGTACAGAGTATGAAATTTGTTGATCGCCACAACGGTAATAGACAAAAGATTTCTATCATTGGACAGGAGAGCCAAGCAGAAACTTGGCGTCTTTGCAAGATGAATCTAGCAATTCGAGGAATAGCGCATAACTTGGGAGAAAAGAATGCTTCTACCTTTACAGAAGACCTTCACAAAGATAAAAAAGTAGATTTTATTATGGCAAATCCTCCTTTCAATCTTAAAAATTGGAGAAAGGAAGATGAATTGGTAGACGACCCAAGATTTATCAAAGCAGGCTTTAGCGTTATGCCTCCAGTATCAAATGCTAACTATGGATGGATTCTGCACATGCTCAACAAACTTGACGTTAGTCATGGCGTAGCAGGATTTCTTTTGGCGAACGGAGCCTTGGGAGCTGATGGAGTTGAGTACACATTAAGAAAAGAGCTCATAGAGAAAGATAAAGTAGAAGCGATTATCGTTCTTCCTAGAGACATGTTTTATACCGTTGATTTATCATGTACCCTCTGGATTATGAATATGAACAAAAAAGCTGGAGTAGTGAATGGACGTAGACTGCGAGATAGAACGAATGAGATTTTATTTATGGATTTAAGAACGTGGGATGGTAACATCGAGGAAATCGTTATTGATAAGAAAAAGAAGAAGAAAAAAACAATTCTCACAGACAAACAAATAACTGAGATTAAAAGAATTTACAATGGATGGCAGTCTGAAGACCATTCGCAATATAAGGATGTGCCAGAATTATGTAAGTCAGTCATGTTAGAAGGTGAGGGTGGTTTAAAAGAAAAAGATTATTCGCTTATCCCAAGTAAATATATCGAATTTATCGACCACGATTTAGAAATTAACTATGAGGAAGAAATGTCACGCATTCAGGTCGAAATGAAAGAGGTTATGAAAGACGAAAAAAAATCCCAGCTGATGCTGGAAGATGCATTTAGGGGGATTGGTTATGGAATTGACTAAAAAAGAATTGGGGCAGTTTTTAGAACTTCTTGATAATAGAAACAGTCTAATGAAATATGGTGTTGAATATGTGCGAGGTGTAAATAATCTTAAGCAACTAATACCAACAAAAGCTGATTTGAGTAGCAGAGATTTGTCAAAATTTCAAATTGTTAGACCGGGAGAGTTCGTTTTTAACCATCGAACTTCAAGGAATGGTTCTAAATTCAGTATTGCATACAATGACACCGAAGAATCTATTATTTGTACAGAGGACTATGTTGTATTTAGGATAAAACCTGAATGCAAACAGATTCTAAATGCTAGATGGTTGTACATGTTCTTTAATAGAGCTGAATTTGACAGATATGTTATTACCAATTCGTGGGGAAGTTCTACCGAGTTCTATAATTGGCAGGATATTTGTGAAATATTATTAGAAATTCCACAAATTGAAATTCAAAATAAATATGTTGCGGTTTATGAAGCCATGCTTGCAAATCAAAAGAGCTATGAATGTGGCTTGGAAGATTTACGAACAGTATGCGATGGTTATTTTGATAAATTGAAAAAGGATAAACCAATATTAAGACCAGTAGGTGATTATATAGAAAAAATGGATACCAAAAACTGTGAGAACTGTTATGGTGAAAACTCTGTACGAGGAATAACCAATAAGAAAGAATTTGATAATACAAAAGCAGATATAAAAAATACCGATTTGTCAAAATTTCTCGTTATTCCGCCTGACACATTTGCTTATAACAGCAGAACTGACGGTAGAGATATGCTTGTTTTAGCACTCAACAGAGAGAAAGATAGTTTAATTGTAACGTGGAACTACAATGCTTTTAAGATTAAGGAAGAAGCTAAGAATAAACTTAATCCGGAGTACTTATACGCCTTTTTCAAAAGAACAGAGTTTGACAGATTGGTAAGATATATGTCTTGGGGGTCATCACAGGAATTGTTCTCGTGGGAGAGTTTGTGTGAGGTTAATATACCTGTTCCAGACATAGAAGTACAAAATGCAATTGCTGAAATCAATAATGTTTACGTTGAAAGAAAAAGTATCAATGAAAGACTAAAAGCGCAGATAAAAGACATGTGTCCAATTTTAATTAAAGGGTCAATTGAAGAGGCCCATGCATAAAAGGAGGTGCCGTATATGGACTACTTCTTCGAAAAAGGTAAGTTCATTGAAGACCAGTTGGAGCAGGCCATTATCGAGCTGTTCCAATTGCAAGGATATACTTATGTACATGGTGAAAATATTCATCGTCAATATGAGGATATTTTGTTGGAAGATGACTTGAGAACATACTTGTGTGGTCGTTACAAAGACTTAAGCGATGTTGAGTTACAAAAGATTATAAATAAAATCGCTCTTATACAGGCATCACCTTTGTATCTTGGCAACAGAGAAACTTTCTGGCTTGTTAACGAGGGATTTGACTTGCAGCGTGATGATATTTCAAAGGTAGCACTGCATGTTGATTATATTGATTATGACCATCCGGAGAATAATCTCTTCAAAGTTGTTAACCAGTATTCTATTCAAGGTGAAAGATTACGTAGACCTGACTTGCTTATCTTTGTTAATGGTATTCCGGTTACGATCTGTGAATTTAAATCCGCCATCAATGAAGATACAACTGTGCATGATGCATGGGAACAGATTACAAAAAGATATACAAGAGATATTCCTAAATTGATGAAGTATTGCTTCTTATCTGTTATCAGTGATGGCGCTAATACAAAATTAGGAAGTATTTTTACTCCATATGAGTACTACTACTCTTGGAATAAGGCAAATAATACAGATACAGTTGCTAACGGAATCAGCTCATTAAAGACTATGATTGCCGGAGCTTTTGCACCTGAAAGATTGTTAAAAGTCATAAGAGACTTTGTTTTCTATCCGGATGATAGCAAGAAGAGTGAAGCAATTGTTTGTCGCTATCCACAGTTCTTTGCAGCTAACAAGATATTAAATAATATCAAGGCTCACATGCGTCCTGCAGGTGATGGTAAAGGTGGTACATACTTTGGTGCCACTGGATGTGGAAAAACTTATACGATGTTATTCTTATCTCGCTTAATTGCTCAAAGAGATAATGAGGCATTCAACAATCCAACAATTATCATTATTGCTGACCGTGAGGACTTGGATACTCAAACTTCTGAATTATTTGTTACTGCAACAAAATATTTGCACGAGAGTGATGTTCGAAGTATCGAAAGCCGTAAAGATTTGGAGCAGACACTTAAGGATAGGCCAAGCGGCGGTGTTTATATCACTACTATTCAGAAATTCTGTGAAAACACTGGACTGCTTTCCGACAGAAGCAATATTATATGCATTTCCGATGAAGCACATAGAACACAGACGAGCACTGGAAGTAAGTTGAAGAAGACGGACAAAGGTGTATTTACTACATATGGATTTGGCTATTATCTTCGTGCAAGTTTCCCTAATGCTACTTACTGTGGTTTCACCGGAACTCCTATCGATGAAACAATTACTGTATTTGGTGATGTGGTTGATAGCTATACAATGAAAGAATCAAGCGATGATGGTATTACAGTACGAATCGCTTATGAACCTCGTCTTGCTCGTGTAGTTTTATCTGATGAGCAGGCAAAAGATATTCAAAAATATTATGATCAGTGTGCTGCTGAAGGTTCTTCAAGTGAACAAATTGAGGAAAGCCAGCGCGCAATGAGTAAGATGACAGCTATCTTAGGGCATCCGGGTAGACTGAAAAAACTTGCTGTTGACATCGTAAATCATTATGAGGCACTTTGCTCTGAAAAACCTGAGATAGTACAGAAAGCAATGATTGTCTGTGCTGATAGACCGTTGGCATTCAAAGTACTAGAAGAGATTTTTGCTATTCGACCTGAATGGGGCGAAGCAAAGAAGGCCGAAGATGAAAGCCAGCTTACTATGGAAGAACTTGATAAACTTATGGCGCTTCCAAAAGTAAATATGGTTGCTACTCAGGGACAAAATGATGAAAAAGAATTGTTTGAAATGTGCGGAACTAAAGAATACCGTAAAAAGTTGGACAAGCAGTTCAAGAATAATAACTCAAACTTTAAAATTGCTATCGTTGTAGATATGTGGATTACTGGATTCGATGTTCCATCTCTTGCAGTAATGTACATTGATAAGCCGCTTCAGAAACACACTCTGATTCAGACTATATCGCGTGTAAATCGTGTATTTGATGGTAAGGATAAAGGTCTTGTTGTCGACTACATCGGTATCAAGAATGATATGCTCGAAGCTGTCAAAAAATATGGTGGCCCACAGGAAAGCCCCGTTGATGAGCTTAATATCTCTCTTGATATTTTCAGAAACCACCTTGCATTGATTAATGAGCTTCTTGTCGACTTCAATGCAACGAGATTTCATACCGGTACACCACTTGAAAGACTTAACTGCTTAAATGCTGCAGCTGAGTATGTTCAGATGAAAAAGGAAATACAAACAAGATTCATGGGACTTTCAAGAAGATTGAAGAGTGCTTATGTCATCTGCTTTCCATCAGGAGAATTAACAGAAAAAGAAACTGCTACAGCACAGTTCTATCTAGCAATTCGTTCTATCATCTACAAACAGACTCAAGGTAATGCGCCAGATGCAGAAGTTATGAACCGTGTTGTTGAAGAGATGGTTAAGAAAGCTATCACATGTACAGGCATTGAAAATATAGTTGATGACCATAAATCTGTAGATTTATTCAGCGATGATTTCTTGGCAGAGCTTGATACTGTTAAGATGCCAATCACTAAGTTTAATGCATTATTGAAGCTTCTTCGTAAGGCTATCTCGGCTTATGGAAGAACTAACAAAGTTAAAGCAGTAGAGTTTGATGAACGTTTACGTAAGGTTGTAGAAGCTTATAACAGCCGTGATAAGTTGGTATTTACAAGTGAAGTTGTTGCTGATTTTGTTAATGACTTGTCCGACGAACTTATTAAAATTCTTAAGGATTTACAAGAAGACAAAACATCTTTTGAAAAGCTGAGTATCAGCTATGAAGAAAAAGCATTCTATGACATTCTTGTAAAAGTAAGAGACGACCACGGATTCCCTTATGAGGAAGAAAAGTGTTTGTTGCTTGCTAAGAAAATAAAAGAACTTGTAGACGATAAAGCACAGTTTGCTGATTGGTCTACAAGAGACGATATAAAAAATCAGTTAAATATGGATTTAACGGTACTTCTTTATAAAAATGGATATCCACCTGAGTGGGATGAAGAAGTATTCGAAAAGGTAATGGAACAGGCCGAAAACTTTAAGAAGTATTCGGATGTTTCTTCTGATACTCCGGAACCTGTGAAAGCAAAAGTTTATCAGTATGCTCCTAGTACGCGTGCAGTTTTGAAGGTTGCTGAAGAACCAGCACCATATGGTACGAATAAAAATTGATGTGATTAAAGTTGAGTAGTACTATTGATATTAATACAATTATAAAAGTAGGAACAATTGATTCCGTTTTTAAAGCGGTTACGCATTCTGAGAGCCTTGGGCTGCGTAACCCTGCTCAACTGCGCCTTTTTCATCTGAAACTAGATGGAGACACGTTTACCAATGAAGGCCTTTATAAGTGCTTGAGAAAAAATATCGGACAATATGTCTATTCAAGAACCCGCATTGCAAAGTTCAAGGAAGAAGATGATGAAGCAAGCATTGCCTTGAAGCCATGCAGTTGATTAACGACCAAAGAACTAAAAACCCGGATTCGTTTGGAAATATGCTAGGAGAAATCCTTCTGTATGCATTCTTTGAGGAGAAACTGGGTGCGCCAAAGATTTTTAGTAAAATCGAATTGGATTCTTTAACTTCTGAGAGCTTTTATGATGGTATCCATTTGTTGAAGACCAAATGGATGATGCGATAGATAATGCCTTTCTAAAAGATGAATTGTAAAATATATTGTGACAAATAAAAAGACTCATATTGGAGATCTCGTGTAAAATGTAAATAACCACAAATACATGACACGGAGGTCTCTAATATGAGCTATATACATCTTACCATAGAAAAACGAAGTCAAATAGAAGTTTTACGAAGAGAAGGATACTCTGTTCGTAGGATTGCTAGCTTAATCGGGGTTCACCATTCTACTGTAGCAAGAGAATTAAATCGCGTTGAAGGTGAATATTCTGCGATTAAAGCACAACAATTACCAATTAGTAAGTCTGCTAATAAAGGCAGACCAACAAAGTTAACACCTCAATTAGCGGCTTTAATTGAATCCAGGTTACAACAAACTTGGTCTCCAGAAAAAATAGTTGGTGCTGAATTAGTTGGGATTCTAAGCTTTAAAATAATTTATTTTTGGATCCATCGTGGTTTTCTCTCTGTAACAGAAAAGTACTTCGCCGGAAAGGCAAAAAGCCTGGTACACAACAAAAGCGTGGACGGTTCAATGTGAAAAAGACCATTAAGTACCGACCTCAAGAAGTTGAAAACCGTAAGACTTTTGGTCATTGGGAACTAGATACAATGGTGTCTTCCAGAGGTCAAAGTAAAGGTTGTTTTGCTATATTTGTTGAACGTAAAACTCGATTTTATGTAGCAATAAAAATGGATGACCGAACTAAGGATTCTATGTTTTTAGCTATTAGTTCTCTATACAACACATTAACAAGTAAATTACTTAAAACTTTTACAGTGGACCGTGGTAAAGAATTTGCGTGCTTTGAACAGGTTGAAAACGAGTTTGGGATACCAATGTATTTTGCTGATGCCTATACAGCATGGCAACGTGGCTCTAATTTTAGATATTGATAAAATAATGTACCAATTGAGTATTTGGCGACCAATATTTCATTCAGAGGCAGATTTTCAATTTAGTTTAGGGTGGATTATAAAAGAAATATATCCTGATTGTGAAATACGGCTAGAGTTTGTTCCTGATTTTAATACCAATCTACATCTCGATATTCTTGTTATATTAGATGGTAAATGGATTCCAATTGAGCTTAAATATACGACAAAAAAATGTATTAAAACTATAAATGATGAAGTGTATGTGTTGAAGGAGCAAGGCGCTAAGGATCAAGGTTGTTATAACTACTTAAAAGATATAATGCGTATAGAGGAGTTCAGGAATAAAACTAGTAAATTTATTGAAGGTTATACTATTAAGATAACTAGTGAAATGTCTTATCTAAAGCCTCCGACAAAAGTAAATTGTACATATGCTGAATTCTCTATTGAGGATGGTTCTATTAAAAATGGATGCATGAATTGGGCCGCTAATACAGGAAGAGGAACAATGCGTGGAATGGAAGCCCCTATAGTATTAAGTGGTATGTATCCCATAAACTGGAAAGAGTATTCTAAAGTTGATGATACTAATAGTGGTACTTTTATGTATCTTGTAAATACGATTAATAAATAAAATTAGGAGATATATTATGTTTAAACCAGTTCGTAAAAAGATAAATGAAATAGACCATAGCACTGTAGAAGCTTTATTACAATCTAATTGTCGAGGTATTTTAGCCATGAATGGCGATAATGGTTACCCTTATGCGATTCCTATTAATTATTTTTATGATTGTGATAAGAAGAAAATTTATTTTCATGGAGCCAAAGCTGGTCATAAAGTAGATGCATTGAAAACTTCAGATAAGGTATGCTTTACTGTATATGGTAATGAGCGAATTGATGAAGCTGAATCATGGGCGCCGTATGTACAAAGTGTAGTTGTATTTGGAAGATGTCGTTTGCTAGAGGCAGGTTCAGAATCTATAGATCGATTAAAAGAATTTGCTATGAAGTATTATCCTGATGAAACTTTAGCTGATGAACAAATTGCTCGTAATGGGCGAGCCACACAAATGTTTGAAATTACCATTGAACATATGAGTGGAAAACAAGTACAAGAGAAATAATAGATTAGCCCTTCGCTTATGTGAAGGGCTTTTACTATACACTCATACTTATAAATGTAATATAATGCAATTAGTGAAGAATGATTGAGAACAGCCTACGGCTGAGGCAGTGACTTTGCTCACCAGAAATGAAGCATCACTTTAATATTTTGTCTTATAAGTTTATGGAGTGAACTATAATGGTATGGCTAAATTCAGTGGATTATAAAAAACAAGAGTATATGGAGCTTAGGCTTAATGCACCATTATGTGAGCACATACGATTAGATTTTAATCCTCTAAAAATTACTGATATGTCTGACTCTTCATCAAGTTGGAAGGATTGGCACTGTTATAAAAAGCCATTACGGGTTTATAGTCCAGATTTTGATATCTTAGTTTCTTATTTTAATCAAGTGTATCCTATTATAGATGCATCAGATAATACTGAAAGAGATAGATTTGATGTATGCTTTGATAATTGGATTAAGCAAGATGACTGGATTAAAATAATTCGTAATATTGAAGTTGATCTTATAAACTTTAGTAAAGAAGAGAAAGAGTTTTTAAACACATTTATTGTTTGGATAACGGACGCACTGCAACATACATCTGTTATAGTAGTTGAGGGAAATCTATAAAATAATTAACCGTATAATATGGGGGAGTACTTTTATAATCATGAAACCTAGAGAATTATGTGAAAAAGCTTGGCAAGAGATTGCAAGTAAATTCCCTGATTTTAAGGTAGTTAGTAAAGGTCAGAAGTTAAAGAAAATCTCTAAAAATAAAGATCTTACATTTGAAATCTGTTTTCAGGCTAACAGAAATAATTATGCGTGTAGTGTAGAATTTGTTCCACATATTTTTATTTATTCAAAAGATATGAAGAAGGCAAATTATCATAATGGATTTGTTTATGGCGGAGAGCTTGGAAGCTTATTAAATAGAAAAGCTTGGCACTGGTGGCAATTAGCAGGAGCAAGCTATCAGTATACTGTAGATGAAGTTAGTAAATTACTTGAGGAACATATCATCCCGGTATTTGATGATTTTGAAGATACAGAAAGTAATATTGAAAAGCTTATAGATGGAGATATAATTGATCATAACTTACTGTATTATATTTATCACTTTGGTGGGAAAGCTAAGGCTCAGCAGTATTTTAATAAGATAATTGAAAAAGATAAGTTAAGAAGTAAATATATTGGCTTTTATAATCATTTGAAAGACTTGCCGAAGGAAAGTATCTTATTAGATGAAGGCGAGTTTTATGGAGCCGATATGATTAAATTTGCTTTTATCAATGGACTTGAAATAGACAAATAATAGTTAAGCCTTTCGCATAATAAGCGAAGGGCTTTTACTATACACTCATACTTATAAATGTAATATAATGTAATTAGTGATAATCATTTTAAAAATATAGTTCATGGGAGAGAGACATGATACAGATAAAAGACTTAGGTACATTTGAATCTGTGCCTCACATCGTAACAGATATTGTAACAGGAAATATTAGTGCCTTAGAAAATGAATTAGCCAATGGTTGGGATATTAATGATCCCATAGAAATTGGGGAATATAGTGAGCATACACCATTAGAACTAGCGCTAGTCATGTGTTGTTTACCAAGCATTCAATGGTTAGTAGAGCATGACGCTGATCTTAATGATGAAGAAAATCCAAGTTTCTTACTAGCTGTACGGTATGGTAATAAAGAGATTATAGACTATGTTGTGGCTCATGGTGCTAATGTTCACGCCTTGAACCGTGTAAAAGTAGATGCCTTTCAAGCTGCCTTATATGGCAAGAAATATAGTCACTTACAGATTATTCATGATTTAGGCCATACGGTACAGAAGTATGGTGGTAAAGCTTTCAGAAATGCCATTACAGATAGAAATTATGAGGTTCTAGATTTCTTTATTCATAATGGTGTAGATATTAACTACAATAAGCCTGATTCTGTATATCCCTTTAAGCCAACGCCATTGTGCGTAGCAGCACGGTATGTAGACTTACAGATGTGCAAATACTTGGTAGAACATGGTGCTGACGTGACCATCACGGAAAAGGATGGTATGCGCCCCTATAGGATTGCCATTGAAAAAGGCGATATGGAAATGGCCGAGTATTTTAAATCCTTGGAGCCTGCTGAGTTCCATGACATACAAAATAAAATGGATCAGTTAAAGCCCTTTAAATTACCAAAAGCATTAGTGAATTTTTTAGAGGGTGAACATCTTTACTTTGAATTACCAGACTCCAATTTTATATCAATAGAGTTCTTCCCACTTATTGATACGATTCCATTTAAATTAGGTCGTCGTAATCTATTGCGTTTATCTAAAGAACTAGGTGAGTATAATGATTGGCAAATTATATGGGATCCTAAGTCTAAAAAGATTTCTTGTTATGATATAGAACATCAAGAGTTGAGGGAACTTTGTAAATTTGATGAATTTATGGCGGATATGTCAGGTCAATTAGAAACCTTATTTTAATGTATATCGTAAAGGAGAGGCAATACATATGACAGATACATTTGAGAAAACATATACGGATTGGTCCATTGATGTAGGCACTTATAAATATGAAGGTATTACACTGAATGAAGTTGAACAAAATCTGTATGCTATTGAGGACCAAGAGCAAGACTTTGTAGTTATTTCTCCATCAAAGGCAATCTCCATAGATAATAAACTATATAACTTTGTACAGGTTTGTAGTGATCAAGATACCGATTTATTACATATAGAGCTTAGTGTAACTAATGATGGTGATCGAGGCGCCATCATATACGGTAAAAATGAGCTGGGCCATCAAGAGGTATTACAGATCATAGAAGACTTTGTTGCACATCATAAGATGCCAGCATTAGATAGTTGGAAAATTGTACTAGATTTAAGACCTAAGATGGAAAGCTATATAAAGGATTCTGAAAATGACTAATCATGTAATCTTTGATGATACGCACATTTTTTCCTTTACATTTTGGGATAATGAATTCAAAGATTTACATTACTTTGCCATAG
>OGIR01000876.1_pt1 | contig 19547 bp, 10 predicted proteins | sample 1571831 | NCBI WGS metagenome assembly OGIR01 (sample SAMEA2582124, study PRJEB24529) | metagenome | biome: Human gut stool | place: China | collected 2011 | reverse complement strand
CATGTCTATCACGGCTCCGCGTGCGCCATTTACGCCCACGGCCTTGGCAAAGACACCGGGAGTCTGCCCCCTACCCATGTCAAATGTGTAAAAACGCCCCTTGAGATCGCCCTTGACCGTGGCGGCCCAAAGGTTCTTTCCGGCAGGCCGGAGCTTGACCGTCTTGACCAATTTTCCGCCCGTTCCGGCATTGTAAAGGCGGAGCACCGGACGGACGGGGGCATTAAGCTTGAATACAGTCTGCTCGGGAGTGTAGGTCATTTCGTCGAACGCCTCCCCGGCATGGACGGAAGATTGGAAAGACAACGCTGCTAACGCAGTCATAAAAAAGGTTTTCAGTTTCATTGATGATAAGTCAAAAGATAATAAACAAAGCGGCTCTGCCGATATACGAAGTTCCTGTCACACAGCCATTACAACGGTTCTGTGCCCTTATCGGAAATGCAGAAAAGCGAAACCATCATCCCGGCAGACTGCCATCGGATAGGTGCAGAGCCTTTGCGCGGTCCGTGCATAGCCTTTGCACGGATGGTGCAGCACCCTTGCACGGACCGCGCAAAGGCTCCGCACGAAAACGAGTCCGGCCTACCGGGCCATCAGCGAGACTGCAAAGCCACCGCCGGGAGCCTCGGCCAGTTTGAGCACATCGCCCCGCTTCACGGTCTTCTTGGTGATGGTGTAGGACTTGGGATTCTTGTCAAAAGAGGCATCCTCGGCATCGGCATAGATCGTGCAATCATACTTCTTGCCCTTGTCGAGGAAGTCGAGTTTCACCACCGACTTGTGCCCGTTCTCGTCGCACTTGCCACCGATGAACCAGTTGTCGGTGCCCTTAGCCTTGCGGGCCACCGTGATATAGTCGCCGGGCTCGGCTTCAAGATAGCGGGAGTCGTCCCAGTCGCAGGCCACATCCTTGATAAACTGGAAGGCATCCATATACTTGGCATAGTTTTCAGGCAGGTCGGCCACCATCTGCAACGGACTGTACATCGTCACGTAGAGAGCCAGCTGCCCCACAAGTGTGGTGTGCACGTAGTTGGGATTGTCGCTCCATGTCTTCAACTGGGTTTCCAAGATGCCCGGTGTATAGTCCATGGGGCCACCCTGCAGACGGGTGAAGGGGAGCACGACGGTGTGGTCGGGACGACTTCCGCCAAAAGCCTCATACTCCGTGCCGCGGGCACTCTCGTTGCCTATGAGGTTGGGATAGGTGCGGCAAAGTCCGGTGGGGCGCGTGGCCTCGTGGGCATTGACCATGACATGGTGCTTGGCGGCTTCCTTCACCACGTAGAGATAGTGGTCGTTCATCGCCTGCGAGAAGTGGTGGTCGCCCCGGGGTATGATGTCGCCCACGTAGCCGCCCTTCACGGCATCGTAGCCGTATTTGTTCATCAGGGCGAAAGCGGCCGGGAGATGGCGCTCATAGTTGGTCACGCTGGAACTCGTCTCGTGGTGCATCATCAGTTTCACGCCCTTGGAATGGGCATAGTCGTTGAGGTATTTGATGTCGAAATCGGGATAGGGGGTCACGAAGTCGAAGACATCGGCCTTCCACATATTGGCCCAGTCTTCCCAACCCACGTTCCATCCTTCCACCAGCACCTGCTGCAGACCGTTGGCCGCGGCAAAGTCGATGTACTGCTTCACCTTGGCTGTGTTGGCGGCATGGCGGCCGTTGGGCTTTGCCTTGGTCCAGTCTATGAGGTCGAGCTTGACGGAGGGATATTCATCGGTGTAGTTCCAAGTGCTCTTGCCCACGATCATCTCCCACCACACGCCGCAATACTTCGTGGGGTGAATCCAACTCGTGTCCTCTATCTTGCACGGCTCGTTGAGATTGAGAATGAGGTTGCTCGAAAGCATGTCACGGGCATCGTCGCTCACCATCACCGTGCGCCAAGGCGTGGTGCAGGGTGTCTGCATACAGCCCTTGAGGCCGGTGGCATCGGGAGTGAGCCACGACTCAAACACCATGTTCTTGTCGTCGAGGTTGAGGTGCATGGTGGCATAGTTGACACAGGCAGCCTCATGGATGTTGATGTAGAGGCCGTCGCTGCTCTTCATCTGTAAAGAAGTCTGCACACCGGTGGGCGAAAACACCGCCACGGAAGAATTGTCCCAGTTGACGGCCTTGTTGAAACGCGCCCTGATCTCGGAGAGCTTGCTCTGCTGCGTCTCCTGCTCCTGCGTGTCGTAGTCGCCCGGCAGCCACCAGGCGGTGTGGTCGCCGGCCATGGCAAACTGCGTGTGCTCTTCCTTGATCAGGAAATAGTTGAGTGCCTTCTGCTGCGGAAACTCGTAGCGCAGCCCCATGCCGTCGTTGTAGACGCGGAAACGGATGATGATGTTGCGGTCGCTGGAAGGCTGGTTGAGATCCACCTCCAGCTCGTTGTAATGGTTGCGGATGGTGGCCGTCTCTCCCCATACCGGCTTCCATGTCTCGTCAAACGAGGAGATACGGGTATCCGTAATCTTGAATCCGTCCATCAAGTCGGTTTCATCCTTGCCCTTGCTGGCGTGCCTGTCCTTAGCCAGTTCGAGCCCGAGATGGGAAGGTTTCACCACCGCCCGGCCTTTATAGGTCATCTCGTAGGTGGGGCGGCCATTGTCGGAAAGCGTGAAGGTCAGGGCGACGTTTCCGTCGGGTGACTTCACAGTTTGTGCTGCCGCCATCATTGGCAGCAGCACAAAAGCTAAGAATAGTTGTATTTTACGCATAGTCGCTGATTATTTTCGTCCCGACTGGGAAATAAGTTCGGTCACGTTGGCCACAAAAGAGTCGTTGGCCATCAAGTCTTCTATGTTCAGGTGCATCCGGTATCGCCAATAATGCTTGGGATTGGCGGGAATGTTGATGCGCTCGGCATTCTGGTCGGGCAACCGGAGGTTGTCGTCGATGGAGATCCAGTCTTGAATGCTGAAAATGCAAAGCATCGACGGCGAGGTGAGATGGCGGCTGATGATGTCGCGCGCCAGCCAGCCCGGCAGAGGATGGGGAGCAGCGCCACCCCGATAGAGCATGGAGTTGTAGTAGTCTTGCGTGCGCTCCAAGTCTTCGTCCCACCACTGGCGCAGCGTGGGCATGTCGTGACTGGAAATGGTGCATACCGAGCGGTAGGGGTTACGGCTCAAATGGCCGAAGCGCACCTTCGGGTCTTTCGGCATCGACTGGAGTTCGAGGCTGAGAATCTTCAACTCGTTCATCACCCACGACACACAGTCGGGCACCATGCCCAAGTCTTCCGCACACACCAACATGCGGGTGGCCTGCACGAGCTTGGGCAGCTTCTTCATGGCCTCGCGATACCAGAACTGGTTGTTGCGGCGATAGAAGTAGTCGTTGTAAAGACGGTTGAAGGCGTATTTGTCATTGTCGTAGAGCGACTCGTAAATGAAGTCGAACTGAACGGAAATGCGCGGATGGAAGAGTTCGGGATTCTTACGGTCGCGGACAAAGAGCACATCGCTGATCAGGGCATACAGACCGTCGCGCAGCCACAAGTCTTCCTGCACCGTGGCGTGCTCAAAGACTTTTTCCAACTTGCGTTGCGTGTCAAACTCGGGCTTCATGCGGTAGCGTTCACCGTCGATGCGGTCGAGATAGGTGTCGCGCACCTCTCCGGCGCGTTCGCCGAACATGCGGTCGAGCACCCAGTCGGTGATAAACGGTTCGGTGAAACGCTCCTCTTGGAAGTTGAGACCATAATTGCCTATCTCCTCACGCGTCATGCCCAGCGAGGGGGAGAACTGCCCGAGCAGGCCATGCACAGAGGCAACGGGAATCTCCCAAATGCGGAAGAAACCGAGCACGTGGTCTATGCGGTAGGCATCGAAGAACTTGGACATGTTCTGGAAACGGCGCACCCACCAGGCACAGTCATCTTTCAGCATCTCGTCCCAGTTGTAGGTGGGGAATCCCCAGTTCTGACCGTTCACGCTAAAGTCATCGGGCGGTGCTCCGGCCTGCTCGCTGAGGTTGAAATACTTGGGCTCCATCCACACATCGCAGCCGTAACGGTTCACCCCAATGGGAATGTCGCCCTTCAGAACGACGCCGCGAGACTTGGCATAGTCATGCACTCCGCGCATCTGGGTGTTCAGCACAAACTGCACGAAATAGTAGAATTCCACCTCCTTGTAGGCCTTGTTGCGGGGCGTGGAAAGGGCCTTTCGCTCCCGTTCGTCCCACACTTGGCTGTCCGGCCATTGCAGGAAATCGGCCGTCCCGTACTTGTCGCGGAGGAAACAATATTGGGCATAAGGCACAAGCCACTGCTCGGTCTCTGCAAAAAACTCCTTGAAAGCCTCCGACTTCATCATCTCGGCCCCTTCCTGTTCGTAGACAAGGCGGAGATAAGCAATCTTGGCATCGTTGACCCGCTCGTAGTCGATCTGGCTGAGGGCGTTCAGTTCCTCACCGAGTGCCTTGTACCGTTCGCGTGCCTCGTCATCTTTCAACGGCGGAAGGGCATTCAAGTCGGCATATTGCGGATGCAGCGCAAAGATGCTGATGCAGCTATAGGGATAGGAGTCGGTCCAAGTGTGGGTGGTAGTCGTGTCATTGATGGGCAATATCTGCAACACCCGCTGGCGGGTCTTGGCCACGAAGTCTACCATCTTTTTCAGGTCTCCGAAGTCGCCCACGCCGAAACTGTCTTTTGAGCGCAAGGAGAAAACGGGGACAAGTGTCCCGGCAAATTTACGGTTCCACACTTCGAAGAAGGCTTGGGCAAGTTCATAAACCACCACGTCGCCCTTCTTCAAGGCGGGAAGTTGCACGGTGCGGTTGAGCCCGGTCTCCCAAAGTGGGGCGACATTATCCTGCCCTCCGAGCACAATAAACTTGAATTCGAGTTCGCCGTCTTCACAGGCATCGGCATCCAAGTCGACAATCCACTCATTGATGGCGTGCTGGATCATCGGCAGTGCATTCGCGGCCTCCCAACCGCCCAATGTATTGCCGGCCCCGATGAGCGCAAGCCGCTCTCCCTCCCGCAACTGGGGGGCACGCACCTTCAGGCGCACAGTGCGGGCATAATCGCTGCACCCGACACTCGTCACCTGCTGGTGGTTGATGCAGTCGGTGAAGGCCGAACTGTAAAGATAGGCGTCTTCGGGCATCGCATTCCACTTGTCATAAACGACATACTTGCGTGCCTGCCGGGCTGCAAGTTCCAACCGATGGGTCACGGTGAGCCACTCGCGATAGGAGTAGTTGCCGTCACGGTCGACACTGTAAAAATAGTCAAAGGAAGAAACGTTGTCCAGCTCCTTCTCACCGAGTCTCAATCCATAGCTCCAGCGAAGGCCGTCGACGGTCGTCATCCGGTAATGAGCGGTCTTGCCGGCCATAATGACATTCAAGACAAGTTCTTCACCGAATACCGTTTTAAAATCGATATTAAATAAAAAGTTCATAGACCGTTATAGTTATTAGTTATTCTGGTGCTAAGATAGCAAAATATTCCCACCTTGGGACACTACCGTTTGCATAAAAAACAGAAATCCTCGTGCAATCGTTTGCGCGAGGATTTCCTTATTTCTATTTTGTTTTAATCACTGTCACTGCCGCAGCTCCAAAGATGAACAGCACTCCGGCGACGATCATCATTGTGCTCTGGTGCGATCCGACAAGCGACAAAACTCCGCCACCGACAAGGGCTGCGACTATCTGGGGAATGCAGATGGTGCCATTGAACAGTCCCAGATAGGCCCCCATGTGGCCGTAGCCCTGCAGGGCGTTGGTCACAAACGTAAACGGCATAGCCAACATGGCGGCCCAGGCACAACCGATGAGCAGGAATGGGATGAATTGCAGATACTGGTCATGCACGAAAGGAATCATGGCGAAGCCGACACCGCCGATAGCCAGACTGAGCGAATAGGCCAATTTAGTGTTCTTGAACTGTGTCAAAGCGATGGCCCAGACCACGCTTCCCATAGCCTCGACAGCGAAAAGGATGCCCACCCAGTTGCCTGCTTCCTGAAAGGCAGGAGAGGCTGCATCGGTGGTGTTCCACACGGTCTCGGCTATGGCACCGGTGGTATAGTTCCACATGTAAAGCATGGCAGCCCAGCAGAAGAACTGCACCAGGCCCACTTTCCAGAATGTGGAGGGCGCATTCTTCAACAGGGTTAACCAGTTGGCCTTGCCTTCCTCTTCCTCCAAATCAGCACTTCGGCCATTATATTCGGCATATTCTTTCGGATTCCACTCTTTCACTTTCAGTGTCGTGTAGAGGACACAGAGTATCAGAATGGCGGCCCCGATGTAGAACGACCATATCACCGAATCAGGCACCACGCCTTTCTCAGCCACATTCTTGATGCCGAACCATGTGAAGACAAACGGAAAGACAAAGCCCACGACCGAACCGACATTGCAGAGGAAACTCTGAATGGAATAGGCCTTGGCTTTCTGTTTCTCGTTGACCATATCGCCCACGAGCATTTTAAACGGTTGCATGGCCATATTGATGGAGGTGTCAAGGAACATCAGAGCCACCAGTCCGAAAATCATGGCGGCCCCAACAGCCAGCCCGAACGAACCGGCATTGGGCAGCAGGCACATCACCAGCACAGCTATCGTTGCACCTACAAACAAATAGGGTATGCGGCGACCGAAACGGTTCCATGTCTTGTCGCTCAGGGTGCCGACAATAGGTTGCACGAGAATGCCCATCAATGGCGGAAGAATCCAAAAATAACTCAGATTATGAGGGTCAGCACCAAGTGTGGCAAAAATGCGCGAGATGTTCGCACTCTGCAAGGCGTAGGCTATCTGTACACCGAAAAAGCCGAAGCTCAAATTCCAGAGCCCCCAAAAGTTCATGTCAGGTTTCTGTTTCATAGCTTTTATTATCGTTATTACTTAAAATTCAGTTTTATATTTTACACCGGGCTACTTTGTTGTGCCACGCACAATCAGGCGTGTCCTCACCACGCGTTTCTCCGCCCGGTCCATGGGGATAGAGCCTTCCACGTGACCTATCAGGATGTTGGCAGCCTCTTCGCCCACCAGTTTGCCCCGCTGCTCGACGGTGGTGAGAGGCGGGTCGCAGGCCACAGCACGTTGTCCGTTGGTAAACCCGCACACGCTGATGTCGCCCGGCACACTGTAGCCCAACCTCCTCACCGTGTACATAATGCCGATGGCCGTGTCGTCGTTGACGGCAAAGAAAGCATCGGGACGATTGTCCAATTCCATGAGGTCGGGGGTGATGGCCTCGGCTGCCGTGCGGTTGTCGCACAGGCGCACCAAATGTTCGTCCACCGGCATTCCGTGACGCAACAAAGCGTCCTTGTAGCCGTTAAAGCGGTTTTTGGCTATTTCCAACTTCATGGAGGTACCGTAGTATGCAATTCGTTTGCACCCCGTGTCTATCAGATGGGTCACGGCGGTATAAGCTCCCATGTAGTCATCCACCACCACGCGACTGCAATCCACCCCTGTGCAAATTCGGTCGTAAAAGACCAATGGCACGCCATTGTCTATGAGGTGTTGGAAATGAGCATATTTGGTCGTGTCTTTCGCTTGCGACACGATGATGCCGCACACCTTATTCTTATAGTAAGATTCGCAGATAGCCATTTCACGCTCATACCGCTCGTTGCTTTGCGCCACCATGATGCGGTAGCCCCGCGCACTGGCCTCCTCCTCAATGCCACTCAGCACCGTGGAGAAATAATAGTGCGCAAACTGCGGGATAATGACGCCGATCACCTTCATTGGCATCACCTTGCTGTGACGCAGAGCCTCCCCGATGACATTAGGAGAAAAACCATGCTCGCGTGCGTAAGTCTGCACGCGTTCTCTCTGCTCCTTGCTGATGCGAGGACTGTCTTTCAAGGCCCTTGAAACCGTGGCAACGGAAACGCCAAGTTCACGGGCTATATCTTTCATTGTAATAGGCAAAAAACCTCCCATGGTGTCTTCAGTTATTGATCGTTTAGATTGTACAATGCAAAGTTATGCAAATCATTGCAAAAGCGTTGCCTGACCTCCACCTTTAAATTGATTTAAATCATGCAATCGTTTGCACTGATTTAATAACGATTTTAACCTAAAAAAAGTACAAACATACGTTAATAAAGTTACTTTTGCATTGTCAACGAACGTTTCAGCAATCTAACCAACCACCAACCCGGAGACCGATAAGCTCCGCATACATACCGTTTTTTCGGACAATAACTAAAAACAATATATTAACGTTAACTTAAAGATCACGCAAATGATGAAGCAGGTAAAGATTAAATTGCCTCTAAGAATGCTGACCCTCGCAGGAGGATTGCTTCTTACAGCGAGTTCCTTTGCACAGACTGGTGCTATTAAGGGACAAGTATTGGATGCTTCCGGAGAGCCTGTCATGGGGGCTACCATCACTGCCAACGGCAAAACCGTGGGCATTACCGACATGGATGGTAACTTCTCGATCAACGCAGCCCCGGGAACAGAACTGACAATTACTTATTTGGGAATGAGTCCAAAGAAAGTATCAGCTTCTTCCAACATGTCTATCACCATGACAGAAGATGAGAAGACCCTTCAAGATGTGGTCGTCATCGGTTATGGTGTCGCGAAGAAATCAGACCTGACAGGTTCGGTAACCGCTTTGAGGCCAGATTCAAAAAACAAAGGTGTCGTTGTCAATGCCCAGGACATGCTTGGTGGTAAAATCGCCGGTGTAAACGTGACAAGCGATGATGGTACCCCCGGTGGCAAGGCCAATATCCGCATCCGTGGCGGTTCGTCTCTTAACGCAAGCAATGATCCATTAATAGTCATCGACAACGTGCCTATAGACAACAATGGTGTCAAAGGTGTGGCAAACATACTCTCAACCATCAACCCCCAGGATATAGAAAGTTTCAATATCCTGAAAGATGCTTCTGCTACTGCTATTTACGGTAGTCGTGGTTCTAATGGTGTCATTATCATCACAACTAAAAAGGGACAAAAAGGCGGTGTAAAAGTATCCTACAATGGAAGTGTAACTCTGAGCATGAAGAAAAAGACTGTTGACGTGCTCGACGGTGACCAGTTCCGTGCTCTCATCAAGGAAAAATGGGGAGAGAACTCTAATGCTTACAATGCGTTGGGCACAGCCAACACGAATTGGCAGGATCTCATTTATCGCACGGCTGTGAGCCATGACCACGGTGTAACAGTATCCGGTTCCATCAGCGACAAATTGCCTTATCGCGTGTCAGTAGGGTATACCGATCAACAAGGTATCTTAAAGACATCTGACTTTAAACGTGTTACAGGCTCTTTCAATCTGAATCCTTCACTTTTCAATAATCACTTGAACATCAACCTGAATGCCAAAGGAATGTATGCACACAGCCGCTTTGCCGACGGGGCAGCAGTAGGTGCAGCTGTCAATATGGACCCTACACAGAGTCCGTATGCATATACATCTCCTTACCATCTTGCTCAGACCGATGCTTCCGGAAATAAAGCTTTCGGTTCTTATGCAGATCAAATTCTAAAAAATTTCAACGGATATTTTGCATGGCCTAAAGCCGGCAACTACAGTGACCCTGATTGGCCCTACACCTACAACGAATTAGCAACACGTAACCCATTGGCTGTATTGAATGAAAAAAATGATGTGGCCAATAGCCGGGAATTTATAGGAAGTGCCGACTTCGACTATAAGGTACATGGATTTGAAGACCTCCGACTTCATGCCACACTTGGTGCCGACATAGCCAAAGGTAGACAAAACACCAACTATACCCCTGCTTTCCAAGGCAACAATGAAGCCTACTATGGCAACTATGGTTGGGAGGCAATTCTCAAGCGCAACCTTTCTTTGAGTGCTTACGCACAATACTATCATGATTTCAACGATGCTGCCAAAAATCATTTCGACATTATGGCCGGTTATGAATATCAGCATTTCTGGAATAGCAAAAACAACAACTATTGGGGGTATTACGGTATCAAGAACACTAAAACCGGTAAGTATGTGGACGAACAGGGGCATTACCTTGGAGAGAGTGGCAACCTTGCCGGCCATGTCTACAATCCTTCCGTTTATTCGACCAAGACAGAAAACTTCCTTGTTTCATTCTTCGGGCGTGCCAACTGGAGTCTTATGGACAGATACTATGTCACAGCGACTGTCCGTGATGACGGTTCTTCCCGCTTTAGGGATCATTGGGCAGTATTTCCTTCTGTAGCTTTTGCTTGGAAAATCAATGAGGAAAACAATTTCAAAAAACTCGATTGGCTTTCCGACTTGAAGCTCCGCCTCGGATGGGGTATGACAGGTCAACAAGATGTGAACAATGACTATGCTTGGATTCCTACCTACACCCGTAACACCGGAACTGGATCTTTCTATCCCGCAGACGGTGACGGAACTTTAGCCCGCCCAGACAACTACACACCAGAACTTAAGTGGGAAACAACTACAACCTATAATGTGGGAATGGACTGGGGTATACTCAACCAACGCCTCTCGGGCAGTTTAGATTGGTATTACCGTAAGACAACCGACTTGCTTAACTACGCTCCGACTGAGGCACTCTCCGCTTTCCGTAACCAGTCATGGCAAAACATCGGCTCTATGATGAATACCGGTATTGAAGCTGCCATCAGTTGGAAAGCCGTACAGAGTCACGGTTGGTACTGGACATTGGACTACAACTTCACCTACAACTACAATAAGATTCTCGACTTGAAAGGTGTTAGTGCAACAGGTGACCCCGTTCCCAACACCAGTTTTAAAATCGGAACCGACAAATATCTGGAATATAATCAAGTGGGCCATCCTATGAACTCTTACTGGGTATATCAACAAGCCTATGATGCAAATGGCAAGCCCATTGAAAACGCTGTTGTAGACCGTAACGGTGATGGTCAAATAACCAATGCCGACCGCTACTTCTATAAAAGTCCGATGCCCCCCATCACTATGGGCTTCGCCTCCCGTTTGGAATATAACAATTGGGATCTCAGTTTTTCACTCCGTGCCAATATCGGCAACTATGTTTACGATGGTGTGAACCAAGGTTTTCATAATGTCAGCCCGAACGCCCTTTGGGCATCCACCAACTTCTTGTCGAATAAAACAGCAAATGCCGTTGCTGACAACTGGCAGACCGATGACCCTTCATCCATTCTTTCTGATCGTTGGGTGCATAACGCCTCTTTCCTGAAGATGGACAATATCACATTAGGGTACAGCTTCCAAAACCTCTTCAAAAACAGTTCTTGGCAAGGTATCGGAGGACGTGTCTATGCCACAGCGTCTAATGTGTTTACCATCACCAACTACAAAGGACTCGATCCGGAGGTGTTCAATGGATATGACAACAATATTTATCCACGTCCATTCTCCGTTATCGTAGGTTTAAATCTTAATTTTTAATTTTCAAGAGATTTACAGTCATGAATAAAAATATAAAAAGTCTGCTTTCTGCTGCGGTCATCACCCTCTCTTTAGGTATGACATCATGCACGGGCGATTTGGATGTTACACCGATCAACCCCAACATGAATACGGAAGTAAAACCATCGGATCTTTTCAATAAATGCTATGCCAATCTTGCTATGGCCGGTAACAGCACTGGTGACGGCGAGGCTGATATAGATGGATTGGATGGCGGTACATCCGGCTTTATCCGCCAACTTTGGAACTCCAACGAACTCACCACCGACGAGGCTATCTGTCACTGGGGTGATGATGGAGTACGCCAATACTGCTATAACACCTACGATGCAAGCCATCCTATGCTAAATGGATTTTATGCCCGTTTGACCACTGGCATATCCTATTGCAACCAATACATCAATGTTTGTGGTAGCGTCGACGCTACCAAGACGGCCGAAGTTCGCTTTTTACGTGCCCTTCAGTACTATTTTTTAATGGATGCTTACGGCAATGTTCCTTTTGCCACATCACTCACCCATCCGGTTCGTATGACTCGTGCCGAGATGTATGGCTGGCTCGAAAAAGAACTTCTTGAAATAGAGCCTCTTCTCACCGAAGCCAAAGCAAAGAATTCGTCTGATGCAGGCTACTACCGTGCTGATAAAGCTGCTGTCTGGATGCTTCTTTCCCGCCTCTACCTCAATGCCGAAGTATATACCGGCACAGCTCAATGGGCCAAGGCTGCAGAATATGCCAAGAAGGTGATGGATTCCAGCTACAAACTCAACACCACAGGTGTAGGTAAATGGAGTGCCTACCAAATGCTCTTCATGGGTGACAATGGTGAAACGAGTGCCTCTCAAGAAGGTGTATTTCGCATCGGACAAGATGGTGTGACTACAACATCATGGGCAGGTACGCTTTTCCTCATGGCCTCCACTTACGACGGCAACATGCATGCAGACGTCTCTGGCACCTACCCAACAGCCACCAATGGTACCGGTCAGACTTGGGGCGGCAACCGTGCACGCACAGATCTCATAAGGAAGTTCTTCCCCAATGACGATGCCCCCAACATATCTTGCAAGGATATGCCTGCAGCAGCTAATGATGACCGTGCCATCTTTGACGGGCTCGATCGTACACTTGATAACGGAGACGGCTATCTGAGCAGTTTCACATTCGGTTTTGCCGTGGCAAAATGGAACAATCTTAAGACTAACGGGAGCGTTGGGCACAATGACACCTATCCGGACACCGATTTCTTCCTTTTCCGTGTTGCTGAGGCCTACCTCACCTATGCCGAGGCAACAGCCCGCCAAAATGGTGGCACTGCCACTGCCGATGGCATTGAAGCCATCAATGCACTCCGCCAACGCGCCCATGCCGTTACAAGAGCCGGTTACAGCCTAAATGACATTTGCGATGAATGGAGCCGTGAATTCTACTTTGAAGGCCTCCGTCGTCCTACCTTGATTCGGTTCAATCGGTTCGGTGGTGACAACAACTATAATTGGAGCTATAAAGGTGGTGCGAAAAACGGCCGCAACTTCTCTGCCGACAAAAATATCTTTGCCATTCCGGCAGACCAGGTAAGAGGCCCAATCACTCAGAATCCTTCCTACTAACCCGAGAATGTATAACACATCGTGCGGAAACGAAACCTTCCGGTCACAGTTCCCGCACATAATAATAAAACAATCACAATGGAAAATATATTAAAATCAACCTTGCTGTTGCTTTGTGGCATAACCCTTTTCACAGCTTGTGATGATGATATGTCCCATAATCCAACCATCCAGAAAGTCCAGTCATTCACACTGAACACACCGGCCTATTCCAATTCAACTATTGATTTGGCAACATCAAACACATTGGACTTTACGTGGTCACAACCTGACTATGGCTTTCCGGCTTTGGCCAACTACCAGGTACAAATATCTCCCACTGACTCGTGGACAAAAGACATCCAAGCCGGAGAACTGGACGCAAACAACAAAACTGTAGGCGACTATAAAACACTTGATCAGGACTATACCGTAGTCAAGGCAAGCATACTCGCAGCTGACATTGCCAAAGGATTGGAACAAATCACCCACTATGCAGAAGATGCCGTACCCGATATACAGAAAGTGTATGTACGCATCCGTGCTATGTATGCAGGAGATACTATCTATTCCAACAAAGTCATTGTAAATGTGGCTCCCTATTATGTTGAGTTAAAAGACGCCGCACCACTTGAGTGGTATCTCGTGGGCAGCTGCATCGGCGACGGTACTTGGAATAACAGTAGTGAAAAAGATGTGTATAAGTCTCTCATTCCGCTCTACATGATTGATGGACAGGAATATGACAAGAAAACCGGTACCGGTAAGATTTCCTACACCGACTATTTCCCCGAAGGCGGAAAGTTCAAAGTGATTCTTACTCCGGGTAAATGGAATCCTCAGATTGCCTATTCCAATTTTAATGGTATCAAAGCTGACAGTAACTACGAAACTGACGATGACGGCAATGTTGTTGTTAAAAATGCAGGTTATTACACCGTCACCGTAGATACCAAAGCGGGCACTGCCACTATAGAGAAATATACTAAGTCGGTCAACAAATATGCCAACATATTCCTTGCCGGCCAGTACAATAGTTGGAATACCACCGAAGATGCCATGTCGCCTGTATCAAGCTATACAGGAGCAGAGAATCATAACTGGATCAAGACCGTAACATTCTCTGAAGCCGGTACATTCAAGTTTACAGATGCCACCACATGGTGGGGTGGAGCCGCTTTCCCCTACGGCACGGCCAACACTTCTGCAGGCGATAACAAATATGCTGCCGGGACTTATAAAGCTTATTTCAACGACATCACCGGGCAATACTATTTTATTGAGACAGAATAGTTATAAACAAAATAACACGAGGAGGCGGAAAAGATTTTCCCCAACCGCCTCCTCACCTAAAAGAAGATAAACATGAAAAAGAACATATTAGCCATAGGGCTTGCACTGGCAATGACCGGCTGCGGTTCTGACACCTATGAAGACTGGCTTTCGCCGCAAAGCAGCCAACAAGAGGCGGCCAAGACTATCACTCTCACCGTTACTCCGGCACAGCCAATCAAGTTTGCAGAAATCACAACCGACTCCGTACAACTGTTTGTTCCTAAAATCACCGCAAGTGATGCAAACGTTAGCAATTACACCGTTGTCTTACACGCTGTTGAAGGTAATGCAACACAGACCCTCCAAGCCACAGAAAACGGAATGGTAAGCAAGACGGAGTTGGAAAAAGCCTATTATACACTTGCAGGATATCGGCCCATAGAGCGAACCATCAACCTTGACATCACGGCATTGACCACTGTAAACGGGATAAACATCAAGAATGTGGGCAACACCACAGCCACGTTGACAGCCAATGCACCCGTACTTTCAGCCACAGGCTACTACATCGTGGGAAATTGCCAAAACCCAACATGGCAAAATGATGACACTTCACTGAAATATGAATTCAATGGCACCGACCCATACAGCAATTCCACGATTGTTTTCCGTGTCCCGGCTCCTACCGATGGTAGCGGTCTTGCTTTCAAAATTTTCGATCTTGCTGCAACGGGCAACAAAAATGCGCCCACTGTGCTCTCGTGCAAAGAAGAAAAGGCTATCGCAGCCAACGGTACAGAAAAGGGGCAACTCGTTGACAATACCAACGGTCAAGGAAAGAATATCACTGCCCAAGCAGAAAGTAGTGCCAAGTTCTATGAGATAACGGTAGATCTCCTTGCACAGACCTACACTGTAAAGGCCTTGAATTTCTCGGCATTTATCTACGAACGCGGCACTAACACCAGTTGGGGTGACAAACCTGCTTGTCCGCTCTACAGCACCGCCTCTGATGGAAAATATCAAGGCTTCATGTATCTCAACGGTGAGTTCAAATTCATGCCTAATGCCAACAATTGGGATGGCGACTGGGAGAACGATGGAGATGGTAAGATTGCCGATAACGGTGGTGCCAACAACCCTGCCCCCGAAACTGGTTTCTATGCTGTGAATGTAGACCTCACAACCATGACTTACAGTCTGAAAAAAATTGACTTCATCGACATCGTAGGCAACGTGAAAGGTGGTGCAAGTGACTGGAGCAGCGGGCCTCACATGACCTACAATGTGGCCGAGCAGTGCTGGGAAGCAGATGTAAACCTTACCGGCAGCCAAATCAAATTCCGTGGCAATGGCAATTGGAGTGATGATGACGGTAACTGGGGCGGAGAAGTAAATAACATACTCAACGGTAGTAGCGAGAATGTGCATCCGGGAATTACAGGCGATGTACATGTTAAACTCTACGTGAGTTGCAACACCAAGTCGCGTGTGGTAATCACCAAAAAATAAAATAATCATACCGACTTCGCGAAGCAAAGCTTCATCAAAGCTATACTGTGGGCGGCTCTCAAGCGATTGAGGGCCGCTTTCTCTTTTTAATAGTCTCTTTCATCCCTTCTCCGAAGAAGGAAAAACCTGAAAATAGAGAAGGTGGAAAATTGCTTATTTCAACAACTTATCGTATATTTGTAGACAGAAGATCTCCTGCTGATATTCGCATCTGACAAAATAATATTCATATTATATCGCAAAACAATCAACATCTAACAATAACAAAACATGAAAAGACTTTTGCTGCTTGTGCAGGCCATGATAATGGCACTCTGCGTTGGAGCCACCGAAGGCGATGGTTTCCGCTTGGCAAACGCCCAAGATGTAGTGATGTATCAGGTGAACCCGCGCGTTTTTGCCCCACACAACAGTCTGCGGGCCGTGGCAGCTCGTGCCGACTCTATCAAGGCACTGGGCGTAAATGTGGTATGGGTGATGCCCATCTATCCTATCGGCGAAGTAAAGTCGAAAAACTCGCCCTACTCCATCAGAGACTATAAGGCAGTGGCTCCGGAGTTTGGAACCATCGACGACTTCAAGCATCTCGTCAAGGTATGTCACGAACGGGGCATGGCCGTGATTCTCGACTGGGTGCCCAACCACACGGCATGGGACAGTCCGTGGATTACGGAGCATCCGGAATGGTATGTGCAGAAAAACGGGGAAATCGTATGCGTGAATTTCGATAACCAAGTGTGGGAAGATGTGGCCGACCTCAACTATGACAACCACTACATGCGCCTGGCCATGATAGATGCCATGAAATATTGGGTGACCGAGGTAGGGCTCGACGGCTTCCGCTGCGATGTGGCCGATGGCGTGCCCACCGATTTCTGGCACGATGCCATTGCCGAACTGCGCGCTGCAGCCCGTCCCCGCGACATCCTTATGCTGGCAGAGGGCAAGGTGAAAGCCAATTTCACGACCGGTGGTTTTGATATGGATTACGGGTGGAACTACAAGGATGCGCTCGTGAGTGTCTTCGTGAAAGGGGCGAGCGCACAGAAACTCATTGATACCGACCGGGAGGAGTATGCCTCACTACCGGAAGGCAAGGTGAAATTGCGCTTCACCACCAACCACGACCAGTCGACTCATGCCACACCGGTGAAGGAATTTATCAATGCCCGTGGGGCTATGGCTGCCTATGTGTCGGCCATATTCATCCACGGCGGTGCACTCATCTACGGTTCGCAGGAAGTGGGCTATCCCAATCCCATCAACTTTTTCCATTACGTGCCTGTAAACTGGATGGCTAATCCGCAAAACTATCGCGAATACCAAAAACTCATCGGACTTTACAACCAATATCCGGCCCTCCGCAAAGGCAACATGACTCCTTTTGCCACAGCCGATGTACTGGCATTTGAGAAAAGCGATGCCGATGGCAACCTATTTCTCGTGGTGGCGAATGTGCGCAACAAGGCCGGACGCTTCTCTCTGCCTGCCGCGTGGGCACATGTCGCCTGCACCAATGTCTATACAGACAAAATCACCAAAACAGGGGAAGCCCTGCGACTCAAGCCGTTTGAGTATGTGATACTAAAAAGCCTCACCTCCGCCCCCTCTCCAAGGGGATAGGCAAGTGAGAGATACCCGTCATCTGATGAGTTGGACATAGCCCGCTCTTATAAAAGATGAACTAAAAGAAAAAAGGACGAGCCCCCCTGGGCATAGAATGCAAAAAGCCATATCCCTGTCTCCATAATGAGATGAGATATGGCTTTTTTGTGCTTAGAAGGAATGTCTCATAATGGATTTACGATAAGCGTGCAAAACTTCCGCTTTTGCAATCTCTTTGCTTGGTGTCTTGTAAAAGCCGCTTTTCACACAAAAGGATTGTAGTCGAGCAATACGGCGTGGCCGGCCTTGAGCGAGCGGGGCACATCGATGAGACGCTGGTTGGAGGAACCGCGGAAGATAAGGTCGGTGTCGCGCAGCGAGCGAACGAAAGGGCCGTCTACGAGCACATCAATCTGGTCAAGCAATGCCCGGCGGGAAGAATGAGACAGAAGGTTCTCAAAGAGAAAACCCGTGAAGCACCAGATGGTCTTCGCGGTGTCGCGGCGGATGGCCTGCGCCAGTTCGAGAAAGCCCTCGGGCTGAAACATCGGGTCGCCACCGGTGAAGGTGACATTGGCAAAGGGGTCGGCCAAGATTTCGACCATAATCTGCTCCGTCGTCATCTCATGCCCATTGCGAATGTCCCACGACTGAGGGTTATGGCAGCCCTGACAGCCGTGGGAACAACCGGCACAGTAGACGGAAGTCCGGAATCCCGGCCCGTCTACCATGGTGTCATGTACGATATCCAAAATACTAATCATCGGTTGCAGGGTGTGTCCACATGGGTCACACGGTCGTTGAGTTCGGCCAATTTGCCGCTGTTCCACCGGTCGGTAGTGCCCACGAGGTAGCCCGTGATGCGCTGCAGACGGTCGATGTGGTGACCGCCACACTTGGGACAAGTTTCCAGAGTGGCATCGGCATTCTCGTAGCCGCAGTCCATGCAGCGGTTGCGGTTGTGGTTCACGGAGCCATAGCCCATGTTATACTTGTCCATCATGTCCATCACACTCATGATCACCTGCGGATTGTGGGTGGCATCGCCATCAATCTCGACATAGAAGATGTGCCCTCCACGCGTGAGGTCGTGATAGGGAGCCTCCACCTGTGCCTTGTGCAGTGCGGAGCACTTGTAGTAGACGGGCACATGGTTGGAGTTGGTATAGTAGTCGCGGTCGGTCACGCCTGCTATCACCCCATATTCCTTGCGGTCTTTCTTCGTGAACTTGCCCGACAGGCCCTCGGCCGGTGTGGCAAGCACACTGTAGTTGTGCTGGTATTTCTCTGAAAAATCATTGACGCGGTCGCGCATATAGGTGACGATCTTCAAACCGAGCGCCTGCGCCTCCTCGCTCTCTCCGTGATGCTTGCCCACAAGGGCTTTCAAGCATTCGGCCAGTCCGATGAAACCGATGCCCAGCGTGCCCTGATTGATGACGCTCTCGATGGTGTCGTTGGGATTGAGCTTTTCAGCCCCAATCCACAGGTTGCGCATGAGCAGCGGAAACTGCTTGGCGTAGGCCGTCTTCTGAAACTGGAAGCGGTCGTCAAGCTGCTGGGCCGTGATGTCGAGCATACGGTCGAGCTTGGCGAAGAACTTGTTAATGCGCTGCTCCTTGTCTCCGATGCCCATACACTCGATGGCCAGCTTCACGATGTTGATGGTGGTGAAGCTCAAGTTGCCACGGGCAACGGAAGTCTTCGGCCCGAACCGGTTTTCAAACACCCGCGTGCGGCATCCCATCGTAGCAATCTCCCAACGGTAACGCTCCGGATCATCGGCCCGCCAGTTTTCGTTTTGGTTGAACGTGGCGTCGAGATTAAGGAAGTTGGGGAAGAAGCGGCGGGCCGTCACCTTACAGGCCAACTCATAGAGGTCGTAGTTGCGGTCGCCGGGCAGATAGTTCACCCCACGCTTTTTCTTCCATATCTGAATGGGGAAGATGGCCGTCTCGCCGTTACCCACTCCCTGATAGGTGGTCTTGAGTATCTCCCGCATGATGCAACGCCCCTCAGCCGAGGTGTCGGTGCCGTAGTTGATGGACGAGAACACCACTTGGTTGCCCCCCCTACTGTGGATAGTGTTCATGTTGTGGATGAAAGCCTCCATGGCCTGATGCACATGCCCCACGGTGTTGTTGATGGCGTGCTGCTTCACGCG
>OGIR01000844.1_pt1 | contig 20371 bp, 20 predicted proteins | sample 1571831 | NCBI WGS metagenome assembly OGIR01 (sample SAMEA2582124, study PRJEB24529) | metagenome | biome: Human gut stool | place: China | collected 2011 | reverse complement strand
AATGGTGTCAGAACATGCAGACAGATGAAATTCTGAGAATATCACCATATAGAGATGGTTTTATTACTTGCAGCAAGGAGGGTATTTATGGAACAAAGCAACATGCTTTTCCAAAAAGACGGAAAAAATTATTTACAGCTGGACTGTGAAAATGCAAAAGAGATTTCTATGAAACTGGGGGAGAAAACATATCCATTTACAAAAGATGGGAAAAAATGGATTCTGGAGCTTCCGTTCTCCACAGCAGTGAATTATGTACAGATCTGCGTGGACGGACAGGAGGTTCTGCTTCCTGAACTGCCCATCGGGCATGGATACTGCCATTTATATAATTATATTGAACTGCCGGATGGAAATGAGCTGACGGAAATACGGGATATTCCACATGGAACACTGGTACACGAATTTTATATGTCAGGTATTTCCAATAACTGGGAACGGTTTATTGTTTATCTTCCGCCATGTGTACCGTCTGCGGGGCTTCCTGTCCTGTATCTGCAGCATGGATTCGGTGAGAGCGAGATTTCCTGGACAACAACAGGGAAAGCAAATATCATACTTGATAATTTGATTGAAATGGGAAAAATAAAACCATTTGCCCTTGTCATGTGCGATGGCATGGTAAAAGAAAAGTTTGGTTTAGAAGAGAGATTAAACCATGTTCTGCTGGAACGGATGCTGGTAGAAGAAATCATTCCGATGGTAGAAAAAAAGTATCAGTTTGGTGGATGCAAGGAAAAACGTGGCATGGCAGGATTGTCCATGGGTTCTGTACAGACAACAAGAACTGTATGCGATCACCCAGATCTGTTTAGCGAAGTCGGAATCTTCTCCGGTTTTTTAAGGGATTTTATTGAAGGAAACCCGGATAGGGATGTAGTTGACAGAAAGCCTTATGGGCAGACTCATTTAAAGGCAATGGATAATCCGGCGTTTAACAGCTATTTCCATACATTTTTCCGCTGTATAGGGGATAAGGACAGCTTCCTTCCCAGGTTTCTGGCAGAGGATGAAATTATCCGGGAAAAGGGTGTTCATGAAATCAGAAGGATTTATCCCGGAGAGCATGACTGGAATGTGTGGAGACCTTGCTTTGCGGATTTTGCGCAGATGATTTTTCAATGAAACAGAAAAGTCTGCAGGTTATGGAAAGGTATGGTAATTATTATGTGGAATGGTAAGAAGAAAGCGGTCACTTTCAGCTATGATGACGGAGTAGAACAGGATAGACGGTTGATCGCATTGTTTAACAAATATGGAATGAAAGCTACTTTTAACCAGAATAGTGGAATCCAGACAAGAGCCAATACATTTACCCAGGGAAATATCGTGGTCCACAGGATGAATCAGAAAGATATGAGGGAGCTTTACAAAGGGCATGAAATCGCATCGCATACCTTGACCCATGCCAATCTGAAGGGTCTTGACGAGGAAACTGTATACAATGAAATTTCAACAGATATCAGGAATCTTGAAGCCTTCTATGAACAGAAAATAGCAGGATTCGTGTTCCCCTTTGGCACTTATGATGAATCGGCATTCAGAATATTAAAGGAATGCGGAATACAGTATGCAAGAACTCCGAAAGATACACATGGTTTTGCTTTACAATCCGACCTGTTGAGGTTTAAGCCTAGCTTCCATCATGCAGATGCAGATATTATGAGTGGGATTGACCGCTTTTTAAATATGGATACGGATGAACCACAGTTGTTATATATCTGGGGACACAGCTATGAATTTGATGTAAATGATAATTGGGAATATATGGAGTCCATTTTGAAGAAGCTGGCTTTTCATGATGATATCTTTTACGGAACCAATTCTCAGGTATTGCTTCAATCAAGATAAAAGTTTTTTTGCCAAAGGTATCAGAACAAAGCATTTTCCAAAGAGCAATAAATGTGTTAAACTATATGAAATAGAAATAAAACTGGAGGAAACGGATATGCATTCACCTTTGGAAATTGCAAGGAACTTTGTGGAAATCGGGATACATAAGGTAAAACTGTCAGCATGGAAGATGATTATTTTAGGCATTTTTGCAGGTTTATTCATAGGCTTTGCGGGAGTGGCATCTACTACGGCAGCAGCTACGGTAGAGAATGCTTCACTGGGCAGGCTTCTAAGTGCAGTTGTTTTCCCGGCGGGAATGGCAATGGTACTGGTGGCAGGAAGTGAGCTTTTTACAGGTAATAATCTGATTATTGTCAGTGTACTGGAGAAAAAGGTCAAATTCTATGAAATGCTGAAGAACTGGTTATTTGTTTTTGTCGGTAATTTTATCGGAGCAGCTTTTGTGGCAGTGATGATTGTATATGGCCATATTCCTGACCTGTTTCAGGAGAGACTCGCAGAAAAAATAGTTGCTGCGGGTATGACGAGGGTACAGCAGACCTTTGCGGAGGCATTCATCAGAGGCATATTGTGTAATATTCTGGTCTGCATTGCAGTATGGTCGGCTTTTGCGGCAAAGAAGGTGTCAGGCAAGCTGATGATGAGCTTCTGGCCGGTCATGATATTTGTGCTTTGCGGATTTGAACACAGTATCGCTGATATCTACTTTGGAGTTGCAGCATTACTTACAGCAAAGGAATATGGAATCGCAGCACAAGGTCTGACAGCAGGAACCTTTCTATTCAGAAATCTACTGCCGGTTACGCTGGGAAATATTCTGGGTGGAGCCGGAATCGTAGGCTGCGGTTACTGGCTGGTATATTTAAGACATACACCATATTATTCAATGCCTATCGAGCAGGAACAGAAAGAGATAGATATTGCAGAAGAATATTAAGCAGAAAAGAGCAACCAAGTGAACACCGGTTGCTCTTTTGTTGCTTAATCAGCATCGAATACTTCTTTCTTAAATGCGCCCTGCTGTCTGGCAATGATGGTAGTACATACTGCATCGCCGGTGATGTTGACTGCGGTTCTGAGCATGTCGAGGATACGGTCGATACCCATGATCAGGGCGATACCTTCAGTAGGAAGTCCTACAGAGGTAAGCACCATGGAGAGAGTGACCAGACCGACACTTGGTACACCTGCAGTACCGATAGAGGCTACAGTAGCAGTTGCAACAACTGTTGCAAGGGCAGACGGTGTCAGGTCAATGCCATATGCCTGCGCAATGAAGATAACGGCAACACCCTGCATGATCGAGGTACCATCCATGTTGATGGTAGCGCCCAGAGGAATGGTAAAGGAAGATATTCTCTTGGACACACCTATCTTCTTGAACAGGGTATCAATGGACAGAGGAATCGTTGCATTACTGGTGGAGGTAGAGAATGCAAAGGTCATGACCGGGAAGAACTTCCTGATAAATCTGAACGGATTCAGTCTGGTGAAAAGGAATAACAGCACCTGATAAACTACGAAGCACTGCAGGGCCAGAGCCAGAATAACGCTGCCCATGTATTTGAGCATCGGAACGAAGGCATCAAAGCCAATGCCGGCAAAGGTCTTGGCAATCAGACAGAATACACCGACAGGAGCGACCTTCATAACAGCCGTTGTCATTTCCATCATAATGTCATTGAACTGGCTGAAGAAGTTAGCTACGGTGGAGACTCTATTGCCCATGGATGCCAGCAGGATACCGGTGAACAGGGCAAATACAATGACAGGGAGCATATCTCCGTTTGCCAGTGAGCTGAATATATTTTTAGGAATGATATTCAGCAGTGTATCTGCGAAACTAATGGTTGTGGTTTCTACGGCAGCAGAGGTATCTGATACGGTCTCGTGCATACCTGCTCCCGGATTGATCAGGGAGGCTACGGAGAGCGCCAGGCACACAGCCAGCGCTGTGGTAATCAGGTAGAAAATAATTGTCTTCACGCCAACGGTTCCAAGCGTCTTGGTGTCACCGATTGCCATGGCACCGCATACCAGAGAGCAGAATACCAGAGGAACGACCAGCATCTGCATCAGACGGATGAAGCCGTTTCCGAGGACATAGAGAATACCGTTGATAAGAATGGTATCGCGAAAATATCCTTCGGGAATGAAATAATGAATCAGTATTCCGAATACAGCACCTGTGAGCAGGGCAATAAAAATAATCGTAGAAAGGCTGAGCTTCTTCTTATTAGTCTTGTTATTTTCACTCATTATTCGAGTCCTCCTGTCTCCTGCATATAGGCTGCTAATGCCTGTCTCCAGTCCTGAGGTTCAGGCAGACCGGTGATACGAAGCATCATGTTGTCGAGTACGGAATATTTCTGTGGGGCGTCAGGTGCTACGGTAATGGTAAGGGCATCCTCCTTGTGAGCAAGCCGGAGTATCTCCCGTGCGTACTCCAGACGGGTACAGCCACCACCACTGCATACAGCGTGGTAGACACCGAAATGATCATCATCTATGAATATTTTAACGATTTTGGCAAGCTCTGCTGCAGAGGTAGGTACTGCTTGCGCATTATCCTTCAGAGTCAGAGTGGTGATAGAATCATTGTTGGCAGCTTCCAGCACTTCATTCAGGAAGTCTTTTCCAATGCCATAGATCCAGGAGCTGCGGATAATGGCATAACGTGTCATGAGCTGAGTTACGTATTTCTCTCCTGCATATTTGGATTTGGCGAAGATTCCCTTAGGATTCACGTCATCGAATTCGTTATAGGGCACATCAGATATGTCGGAAAAGACATCATCGGTAGATATCTGAATGAGCTTGGCCTGAATAGCCTCTGCCGCCTGTGCAAGATTGCGCACGCCTACGGCATTGATGCTGTAAGCCCTGTCGGAATCGGGAATGCCATCAGCAGAGTAAGCATTATAACCGGCGCAGTTGATAATGACATCAGGGCGGTTACGGTTCATGAATGTAAATACCTGTTCTTCGTCAGTAATATCGACTTCGTCTTTGTCAGTCTCATATAATTCATAGGATTTCATATCCAGCAGATTGATCAGTGCCTGTCCCATGTGTCCAAGGGAACCTACGATCCATATTCTTTTCATTGAGTGTTCTCCTTCTACTAATAAAACTGTTTATAATTATGTATATTATATAAATAATTCATACACTTGACAATATTTAAAAATCCATTGCATACCAGGAAACGATACTGCTACAATAGATGAAGATACAACAGAATGGAGTGATAATATGCTGATTAGAACAGCTAAGATAGAAGATCTGCAGCAGATTGCAGAGGTAGAGGCAGCCTGCTTTCCACCAGCGGAGGCGGCAACCGAGGATGAATTTATACAGAGATTGGAATATTATAAGGAACATTTCTGGCTCATGTTTGATGGTGACAGACTCATAGCCTTTGTAGATGGCATGGTAACAGACCAGAAGGATCTGACAGATGAGATGTATGAAAAGGCATCCATGCATGATGAAAAAGGCAGTTGGCAGATGATATTTGGTGTGAATACGATTCCTTCCTATCGTAGAAAAGGCTATGCAGGTGAACTGATCCAGAGAGCCATTGAGGATGCCAGGGCGCAGGGAAGAAAAGGGCTGGTACTTACCTGTAAAGATAAGCTGATTCCTTATTATTCAAAATTTGGATTTGAACTTGAGGGTGTTTCAGAATCCGTTCACGGCAATGTGGTGTGGAACCAGATGAGACTGACTTTTCCGGGATAGTCGTATTTTTGACATTTCAGGGAAACCATGGCACAATGAAGAAAGAGAATGTTTTGAACAGAAAGGAATTATCATGATACAGGAAAAATGTCCTTATGTAGAGAAATGTGGAGCCTGTCATATGGGACAGACCACATATGAAGAAGAGCTGATAGCCAAGAAAGAGCTGGTAGAGAGTCATATTGGAAAATATTGCAGAAATATTCATGACGTTGCAGGAATGTATTATCCTTTTCATTATAGAAATAAAGTCCATGCAGTGTTTGGAAGATTGAAGGATGAAGTTATTGCCGGAACATACAGTGAAGGAACCCATACGATCGTGCCTATTGATAACTGCCTGATAGAGGATGCCCAAGCGTCAGCCATTATCAAGACAGTGACAGAGCTGGTAAAGTCTTTTAAAATCTGGATTTATAATGAAGATACAGGGCGAGGCGTTCTGCGTCATGTACTGGTCCGCAAGGGAATGTCCACGAAGCAGATCATGGTGGTACTGGTCACTGCCTGTCCAGAGTTCCCGCATAAGAATAATTTTGTAGCAGAATTGAGAAAAAGACATCCTGAGATCACAACGATTGTCCAGAATATCAATGAAGCCAATACGACAATGGTGTTGGGAGAACGCAATAAACCGCTGTATGGAGAAGGATATATTGAAGATGTTTTGTGTGGACTGCGTTTCCGTATTTCACCCAATTCCTTCTATCAGGTAAATTCTGCCCAGACGCAGGTGCTGTATAAGAAGGCAATTCAGGCAGCAGGATTAACTGGTAAAGAGACAGTAGTGGATGCTTATTGTGGTATTGGAACGATTGGTATGGCAATGGCTTCCAAGGCAGGTAAGGTGCTTGGCATTGAATTGAATCGTGATGCGGTAAAAGATGCCAAAGCCAATGCAAAACGCAATAATCTCAATAATATTCATTTCGTTGCAGCAGATGCAACAGAATACCTGACATCTATGGCACAAGAAGGTGCTAAGGCAGACGTGGTTGTTATGGACCCGCCAAGAAGCGGCAGCACGGAAGAATTCATTCAGGCTGTGGCGCAGCTTGCTCCAGAGAGAGTAGTCTATGTATCCTGTAACCCGGAGACACTGGGACGGGATCTGGAGAGCTTCAAGAAAGTGAAGTACCGCGCTGTGGAAGCTTGGCCGGTGGATATGTTTGGCTGGACGAATCATGTGGAGACGGTAGTACTGTTGTCCACACAAAAAGCGACTAGACATATCGACATTGAAATTACTACGGATGAGCTGGATTTGACATGTGCAGAAGCAAAAGCAACCTACGAGCAGATTAAGGCTTTTGTGAAAGAAAAATCTGGATTAAATGTTAGCAACCTTTATATAGCTCAGGTAAAAAGAGAATTTGGTATTGTTGAGAGAATGAACTATAATATAGGTGCAGAAGGTCATAAAGTGCCACAAGTAACCGAGGAAAAGAAAAATGCAATTATTGATGCATTAAAATATTTTAAAATGATTTAAGAGATACGTTCTATAAAATAATAGAAATATTTATGACAAAGAGGGGGTTGTAAGATGAAAAAATCATTACCTATCATTTTATCAATTTTAGTTTTCGTATCTATAACAGGAAATGTTTTTATATTCTAAATTAAAATCAACAAACACAGAGAATAAAAGTTTAACAAGTAGTTTAGAAGAGTCACAGGAAACCTTAGAGAGCCTAGAATCAGAGCAAAAGGATTTAGAGGAGCAACTTAATAACCTAGAAACAGAGCGTAAAGGTTTGGAGGAAGAGCGAAACACCCTTGAATCAGAATTAGAATTTTTGAAATCCATAGAACCTATGTCAGTTACTATGTATGCTTTAGAGGATTGTGATACATATTCAAAACAGGATGAATCCAGTGAAAAATTAGGTGGTTTAACCACAAATCAAGAGGTTCATGTCATAGGTCAATCAAAGGAAACAGGGTGGTATGAAATAGAAATCAATGGTTCTAAGCAATATGTATCGAATCAATTTTTATCTGATACTAAAACCCAAGTTACCCAAGCATCCAACAGTAACAGTGGACAGCAGAGTAATCAAGGAACTACACAGAACAATAATTCCAATAACACCAGTCAAGGAAATAGCAATGGTACAGTAAATTCAGATGGCAGTTTAAATTTAGATAAACTAAAAGAGTTAGGATTTGGTAAACATGACTTACCTGCATCTTCGGGTTCAGCAGCTGACTTAGGTAATGACAGTTCCGGTAACTGGAATGACGTAACAATATATTAATCAAGTTTATTAGAGGAGATAGTTACAGGCTATCTCCTCAATCCTTTTAATTTTAATTTAGCATTAATTTATAATTATCATCATACCGGATCGCCCAACGTGCCAAGGCGGTAGCTTTTCCTGAGAGCGGTGAGCGTGCGGTGCGGAGCTAAGCTAAGCCACCAGCGATCGGGGGAAGCGTATTCCGCATGCACAATGGGCTTATTCCCCCGTAGGGGGGAGATCTGGCTAGTATTACCCAGATCTTCTGTGTTTGGTGTTGATCCTTTATCTACTAGGGTTTTATGATCTATAAGCAATCTGTTCTTCTGTGTTCGTGTTTATTCCATTTTTTTACATTTTTCACGCGGAAACTCAAGGAAATAAAATATTGTTTTTTTGAAAAAAATTTGCTATTATGTATATAAAAATTTATAAAAAAATTTAGAGGGAATGGTTTTGGTTATGAAAGTGAGCATAAAAGATATTAGCAGACGTACTGGATTTTCGCCAGCCACCATTTCTAATGCTTTGAACCATAAAAAGGGCGTCAGTGAAGAGACTTCAGCGGAGGTATTTCGAGTAGCAAAGGAAATGGGGTACATCAGTGAATCTAAAATAATGAGGGTGAAACTGGTTATTTTTAAGAGAAATGGATTAATCATTGACGATACTCCTTTTTTCTCTTTGATGATTGATGGAATTGAGAAAGAATGCAGGGCAGCAGGAATGGAAATGGTGCTTTGCTATTTGAATAAAAATGATGAAAATTATAAGGAACAGGTAGAATATATTATCAATGACAGCTCTTCCGCAATCATTTTGCTTGGCACAGAGTTGATGGAGGAAGACGTAGAAATTTATAAAGGCGTATCCTGTCCATTTTTGATGCTGGACTACTGGGCCTGGGATATGTCTTTTAATGGGGTTTTGATTAATAATGCTGATTCTGCCAGAGTAGCTGTGGAATACCTGATTAAAAAGGGACATACGGAAATTGGTTATTTACAAGGCAATTTCAGGATAAAAGCGTTTCGATCCAGGGCAGTAGGATATGCTACATCTTTGCAGAAAAGTGGTTTAGAGGTAAAGAAGGAATATGCGGTAACTCTTTCTACAACAATGAATGGCGCATATAAAGACATGCTGGAACATTTAAAGCAGAAACCTAAATTACCAACAGCATTTTTTGCAGATAATGATATGATTGCTTTAGGAGCTATGAAGGCTTTACAGGAAATGGGATATAGAATTCCGGAAGATGTTTCGATTGTGGGATTTGATGATCTTCCCTTTAGTGAAATTTCAAATCCTCCACTTACTACGTTAAGAGTACCGAAACAGGAAATGGGAAGGCTGGCTGTTCGGAAATTAGTGGAAGTTATAAATGGGAATGCAAAAATAAAGACGAAAACACAGGTTTGCACAGCGTTTATTGAGCGGGCAAGTGTAAGTGACAAGAAGAAAAGTGAGTAGGAATATAAAAAATACAAAAGAAGATCTGAAGGAGTCTGGGAACATGAATACTCAGGCTCTTTTTTTGTGTGGTAAATATAATATTTATATAAAAATTTATATAAATATTATATTGGGGTATATAAAAAGAAATGAGAGAAAGATAATATTGTTAGATATATACAAAAAAACAAACAAAAATATATTAAAATTATATTAAAATATAATAGAAATGCAAACATGAGTTGAAATTAATATAAATTCTTGATAAAATATATCTAAATCAAAGCAAAAAATATTTAGTTTCAATAAGCGCGCGGAGAAAATTTTTGCTGAGGGATTTCAAAGAGACTACCAAAAGTTCAAAGGAGGATTTGGCAATGAAAGTGAAAAAGTATATAGCATTAGCGTTGGTGTCTGTGATGGCAATATCTGCTACTTTATCAGGCTGTTCAACAGAAAAAACAACAGAAAAAACAACAGAAAAAGAAGCAGAAAAAGAAATAAAGGAAAATAAAAAAGAATCCGATAGTAATGTGACGGAAATTACTTATTGGGCAATGAGTACACAGCAAGATAATTATGAACCTGTAGTAGAAGCTTTTAATAAAGAGAACAAAGATATAAAAGTAAATATTTCTTATCATGATACAGATGGAATTAAAGATGCATGTAAAGTTGCGGCTTCTTCAAAAACGCTTCCTAATATGTGGTTTAATTGGGGTGGAAGTCTTGGGGGCTTTTATGTAGAAAATGGACTTACATATAACCTGAATGATTTAGCAAAAGAATATAATTGGAGTGATAAATTCAATGAAAATGCTCTTGAACTTTGTACATATGATGGAGTAATTTCCGGCTATCCAAGTAGCTATAATATTTTAGGAGTATTTTATAGGAAGGATATGTTTGAAAAATATGCTATTGAAGTTCCCGAAACTTTAGAAGAATTCGAGGCGGCATGTGAAACTTTAAAAGAAAATGGAATTACACCAATGTATGCAGGTGGTTTAAATGGTTGGCATGTAATGCGCTATGTAGAGCTTTTAATTGAATATTATGCAGGGGCAGAAGCACACGATGCAATGAATACCTTCAATGAAAGTTATGATAACGAGGCAGTTACCAAGGCTTTTGAAAAATTTAAGGAATGGGTGGATAAAGGATATTTTCCAAAAGGATTTGTGACATTGGATGCAAATGATACATTGATGCCTTTATCTAGTGGCGAATGTGCAATGACAATTGAAGGACAATGGCAAGATTCTAATATCGTTAAAAACGGATTAGATATGGAACAATATGGTGCATTTGCCTTTCCAAGTGGAGGGAATAATCGTTTATCTTCGTTTGCAGATATGATTCAATTTAATGCAGAAAATACAGAAGAAGAGACAAGAGCAGGAATCGAATTTTTGAGTTATTATTTTGGGCATGTTTTAGATTATACAGATAGTTATGGCCTGCCTATGCCAACAAAGGATTCACCTATGCCAGAAGGACAACCTAATGTACCGATTTTAATTAAGGAAGGCGAAGAGAATGGCACCTTTACAATCACTGATCAGGCATTTCCTACAGAAGTAGCTGATGTATTATTTAACTGTCAGGATGCTGTAGCCAATGGAGAAATGCAGCCTGATGAAGTTGGAGGTAAGATTCAGGAGGCTATTGATTCTTACAACAGTAAATAACAGTAAGAAGTTATAAAAGGTGGGCGGGATTTACCGCCCCTTTATATTTACCAGGACAGGAGTGAAAGAATGAAGAACAAAAATAAGAGATACATAAAAACTGATAAAGCGGCATGGTTTTTCTTACTTCCCGCAGCAGTTATTTACTTGTCCGTTATTGTAATACCAGTCTTCTATTCCTTTTTTATTAGTCTTTTTAAGTGGAATGGGATTGGAGAAAAAGAGTTTGTGGGTATCCAGAACTATATAAACCTGTTTTCTCAGGACAAAACTTTTCATACAGCAATTGTTAATAACCTGATTTGGATTGTCCTTACTATTTTTGTTACTATGACAATTTCTCTGGCTTTTGCTGTTATCTTAAATAAGCAATTTAAGGGAAGAACATTTTTCAGAGGATTTTTCTATTTTCCATGTGTTATCGCACCTATTGCAGTAGCAATTATTTGGAGATGGATTTTTAACCCCAATGTGGGATTTATCAATCAATTTTTTCAGGCAATAGGAGTGGATTATTCCCAGCAGTGGATTTCAGACCCAAAAGTTAGTCTGTATGCAGTCTTTGTAGCGGCTTTATGGCAGGCTATCGGACAGCCTATGATTCTGTTTTTAGCGGGACTTCAGGCTATTTCTCCTGATATGTTAGAAGCAGCTACCATTGATGGCGCGAATGGAGTGAAAAAATTTTTCTTTATCACAGTACCTTTATTAAAAGATACTTTTGTTATTGTTATCGCAACCCTGATTGTAGCAGCCATGAAAGTATATGATGTAGTACAGGGATTGACTGGTGGAGGACCAAATGATTCTACCCAGATGCTTTCTACCTATATGTATTCTCAGGTATTCCAATACAATAATGTGGGATATGGTACTGCAGTTGCCTGCATAATGGTTCTTTTAATGATGGTAGTTATTGTACCTTATGTATCATTTACAGCAAAAGAAGATTAAACAGGAGGAAAAGTCATGGAAGGAAAGGCAAAGAAGATTACCAAAAAAGTAATATTATATGTGATTTTAATTCTCCTGGCTATAATATGGGTTATTCCTATATTTACATTAGTAGCTACAGCTATTAAAAGTAAAGGAGATTTCTATAGTGGTATTAGTTTATTCAGTATGCCGGAGAACATAGCGTGGGATAACTTTGTAAATGCCATTACCAAGGGAAGACTATTGACCTATATGAGAAATGACCTGATTGTGTCCTGCTTGAAAGTGCCATTGGGTATCTTTATTGAAGCATTGGCAGCTTTTGCTCTTACCAGGCTTCAGGTGAGACATAAGACGGGATTATTTGTTTTCTTTCTTATTGGTATGATGCTTCCTATGCAGACCGCATTGGTGCCAATTAATGTGGTTTACAGTAACCTGGGGCTATTAAACACTTATTTCGGATTGTTTTATGTGTATGTAGGTTTTGGTATTTCTTTTGGTATTTTGATTTTAAGAGGATTTTTCAACGGGATTCCAAAGGAGATTGATGAAGCTGCTTATATAGACGGATGTAATAAATGGCAGCTATTCTGGAAAATTATTCTTCCGGTAGCAAAACCAGCGGTGGCCACACTGGTTATTACAGACTTCCTGTCTACATGGAACGAATATTTGCTGGCAAGTGTTATTATCAATGACAATACTATGAAAACAGTACCTGTAGGTATTATGACTTTTGTGGGAGAACATGGAACAGATTACGGATACTTATGTGCAGGAGTTCTGCTTTCTGTTATTCCGGTTCTGATTGTATATCTGATTTTCCAGCGCTATTTCGTAGAAGGTATGGCAGGAGCGGTTAAGGGCTGATTAAAAAGTTTGGGAGGTATAACAAATAATGGATGGATTGAAATATGCGGCACAGGTGGAAAAATGGGATCTATTTGAGATAGAAATACAGGGAAAAGCAGAAGGTAATCCTTTTACAGATTATGAAATTCAGGGCGTTTTTACAGGAAAGAATGAGACTGTTACGGTTGACGGTTTTTATGACGGTGATGGCATTTATAGAGTGCGGTTTATGCCATCTTTTGAAGGAGAATATAGCTTTAAAGTGACTGGAAGCTTTTTAAAAGAAGAGTATGAGGGCGGTTTTACAGTAACAGCTCCTTCAAAAGGCAACCATGGACCAGTGCGGGTGGCAAATACCTATCATTTTGCCTATGAAGATGGTACTCCTTATTATTCTATTGGAACCACCTGTTATGTGTGGAACCTTCAGTCTGATGAATTGATTGAGCAGACTTTTGAGACACTGAAGAATAGCGCATTTAACAAAATACGCTTCTGCGTATTCCCGAAACACTATGATTACAATTTGGGTGAACCGCGCTCTTATCCATATGAAGGGACACCTATGGATTCCAGTGTATTAACAAAGGAAAATTTCTCAGAATATACAGGAAAAACAGAGGGAAATCACTGGGATTTTACCAGATTTAATCCGAAACATTTCCAGCATATTGAAAAATGTATCTTGAGACTTCGGGATATGGGGATTGAAGCAGATTTGATTGTTATGCATCCTTATGATCGCTGGGGATTTGCTCAGATGACGAAAGAACAGGATGCTTTATATTGGAAATATGTGCTGGCCAGATTTTCTGCGTATCGCAATATGTGGTGGTCTCTGGCAAATGAATATGACTTATTTGACCACAAGACAGTGGAGGATTGGGAAGGTTATGCAAAAATTATTTGTGGAAAAGACCCATATCATCATTTGCGTTCTATTCATAACTGTCATGCATTTTATGACCACAATCGTCCATGGATTACTCATTGTAGTATTCAAAGACAGGATTTATACAAATCTTCAGAACTGGTAAACGAGTGGAGAGAAAAATATCAAAAACCGGTAGTATTAGATGAAATTGCCTATGAAGGAAATATACAGCATGGATGGGGAAATATCAGTGGTGAAGAACTTACCAGACGTTTTTGGGAAGCAGCTTGCAGAGGAGGATATCCGGGACATGGAGAAACCTATATGAATGATAAGGACATTCTTTGGTGGTCTCATGGGGGTACACTTCATGGAGAGAGTTATAAGAGATTTAAATTGCTTCATGACATTATGTGTGAAACTCCGGGAATCGGGTTGCGTCCTTATGAAAATAGCGGATGGGATGAAGTATGTGCAGTACCAGAAGAGACTATACAGAAAATGAAAAAAGTGAAAGACTACTATCTGATTTATTTTAGCTTTATGAGGCCATCTTTTAGAGAATATTATTTTGATGATGAGACACAATTTCGGGTAAAAGTAATCGATACCTGGAATATGACTGTGGAAGACAGAGGAGTATTCAAGGGAAAATTTAAGGTAGAACTTCCGGGAAAACCATATATGGCTATTCAGATTAAGAAAATTCAGTAAGAATTGAGGTGAGACGGTGAAGGTAAATATCAGAAAAATTTCTGAGAGAACAGGTTTCTCACCTGCAACGGTGTCAAATGCCTTAAATCATAAAAGAGGTGTGAATAAGGATACGGCAGCAGAAATTCTGAAAACAGCCAAGGAAATGGGATATGTGACAGAAGCGGGAATTACGAAAATTAAGTTGGTAATTTACCGGGATAGAGGTCTGATAGTAGGCGATAATCCATTTTTTTCACTGGTTGTAGATGGGTTCGAGAAGGCTTGCAGAGAGGCAGGATATGAAATGGCTCTGCTGAACCTGGACCGTCAGGCAGAAGATTATGAAAAACAAGTAGAAAATTTATTGTTAGATCAATCTACAGCGATTGTATTGTATGGTTCAGAGTTGACGGATGAAGAGGCGGCAATTTTTAAAAAGGCCAGGACACCATTTCTGATTTTGGATTACTGGAATCACGATATGTCTTTTAATGGCGTATTTATCAACAATGCAGACGCTGCAAGGATGGCAGGAGAATATCTGATAAAAAGAGGGCATACGGAAATTGGATATCTAAAAGGTTCATACAGAATTAAAGCTTTTGGTTCAAGATCAGTAGGGCTGCAGATTGCTATGAAAAAGCATAATTTAAGCTTGAAGCCAGAGTATATTGTAACTTTGCCGGTAACTATGGATGATGCTTATCAGCAAATGTTGAAATACTTGGATAGAAACCTGAAGCTTCCAACAGCCTTTTTTGCAGATAATGATAATCTGGCGTTAGGGGCTATGCAGGCATTGAAGGAGCGAGGGTTTTCTATCCCTGGTGATATTTCCATTATTGGATTTGATGATTTACCCTTTTGTGAAATTGCAGTACCCAGACTTACCAGTTTGAGGGTGCCAAAACAGGATATGGGAAGGCTGGCAGTGAGAGAAATTGTAGATATGATTCAGGGGAAGAATACTACAAAAACTAAGATACAGATTTGTACAGAATTTATGGAACGTGACAGTGTGCGAGATTTGAATGATACAAAAGATGCAAGAGAAATTTAGAAGGAGGAATGAGAGAATGAAAAAAATCAAACTGGGATTTGCACCTACCAGAAGAAGCATTTTCAGTGCGCCGGCTGCAGTGGAATATGCAGATTTAACCAGAAAGAGATTGGATGAATTAGGCATTGAATATGTAGACATCAAAGATATTAATAAAGAAGGGCTTCTGTATGACGAAGGTGATAGAATCAGGATTGCGGAGAAATTTAAAGCAGAAAAGGTAGATGGCTTGTTCCTCCCTCATGGTAATTTTGGCACAGAGTATGAATGTGCCAGACTTGCGAAAGAATTAAATCTTCCGGTTCTTCTCTGGGGACCAAGAGATGAAAGACCGGACGAAAACGGGGTTCGTTTAAGAGACAGCCAGTGTGGGCTTTTTGCAACCGGAAAAGTACTGAGAAGGTTTCAGGCGCCATTTACTTATCTGACTAATTGTAATTTAGAAGATGCGGAGTTTGAAAGAGGAATCAAAAACTTTCTGGCAGTATGTAATGTGGTAAAAGTCTTTAAAAATACCAGAATTCTTCAGATTGGCCCAAGACCTTTTGATTTTTGGAGTACCATGTGTAATGAAGGAGAACTCTTAGAAAAATTTAATATTCAGCTTTCTCCCATTCCAATTCCTGAACTTACTGCCCAGATGAAAAAAGTAAAAGAAGAGGGAACAGAGGTTTCCAAAGTTATTAAATATTGCAAGGATAATATGTGTATTAAGATTAAAGAGCAGGAACTGGAGAATGTAGCGGCATTAAAAGTAGCCATGAAAACTCTGGCAGAGAAATATGGTTGTAATGCCATTGCTATTCAATGCTGGAATGCTCTGCAAGACGAAATTGGTATCATGCCTTGCGCAGCAAATTCTCTGTTGAATGAAGAGGGAATTCCAGTAGTCTGCGAAACAGACATTCATGGAGCTATTACAGCAGTGATGGCAGAGGCAGCAGGCATGGATGAAACCAGAACATTTTTTGCTGATTGGACTGTGCGTCATCCGGATAATGAAAATGGAGAACTATTACAACACTGTGGTCCATGGCCAGTCTCCGTAGCAAAGGAAAAACCAACCATTGGTTATCCGCTGGCTTTTAATTATCCAGGAGCTGTAGAGGCGGAAGCAAAACATGGGGATATGACATTGTGCAGGTTTGATGGGGATAACGGAGAATATTCTCTGCTTTTAGGACATGCAAAAGGAGTGGAGGGGCCTTATACAAAAGGAACATATGTGTGGGTAGAGGTGGAAAACCTGAAACGTCTGGAAGCAAAGCTGGTGGAAGGTCCATACATTCATCACTGTGTTGGTATTCACAAAGATGTTGTGCCGGTTCTCTATGAAGCCTGTAAATACATAGGAGTAACACCAGATTTATATGACCCTATTGAAGAAGAAGTCAAAGCATATTTAAGAGGTGAATGATTATGGAAAATTTAAAGGTAAAGGCTTATGACTTACGAAAAGATGTAATAGATATGATTCTTGCAGGAAAAGGTGGTCACATTGGCGGTGATATGAGTGTTATGGAAATCCTTGTAACCTTGTATTTCAAGCAAATGAAAGTTTCACCTGAAAATCCCCAGGATGAAGACAGAGACAGGTTTGTTTTAAGTAAAGGACATTCAGTGGAAGCCTATTATGCGGTGTTGGCTGCCAGAGGATTTCTGGATATTCAGGATGTAATCGCAAATTTTTCAAAATTTGGTTCTAAATATATTGGACATCCCAATAATAAGCTTCCCGGAATTGAAATGAACTCAGGATCTCTGGGGCATGGACTTCCGGTTTGCGTAGGGATGGCATTGGCAGGAAAAAAAGATAAGAAAAACTATCGTGTATATACTGTTATGGGTGACGGTGAGCTGGCAGAAGGATCTGTTTGGGAAGGGTTTATGGCGGCTCATCAGTATAAACTGGATAATCTCTGTGCAGTTGTAGACAGAAACCGTCTCCAGATTTCAGGAAATACGGAAGATGTTATGGGACAGGATGATTTAGTACAGCGCATTGCTTCTTTTGGATGGCATGTAATTGATGTGAAAGACGGAAATAATATTGATGAGTTAAATGCAGCTTTTGAAGAAGCTAAAACTGTAAAAGGAAAGCCCACTGCGATTATTGCTAATACAGTAAAAGGCTGCGGTTCTTCTGTGATGGAAAATAAGGCAAACTGGCATCATAAAGTACCTACACAAGAAGAATATCAACAGATTATAGCAGATTTTGAAGCAAGGAAGGAGGCTCTTCTTTATGAATAAAATTCCAAATAGACAAGCTATTTGCAATGTGTTAATGGAAAAAGCAAAAGAAGATAAAGATATTGTGGTTTTGTGCAGTGATTCCAGAGGATCCGCATCTTTGGCGCCTTTTGCAGAGGCATTTCCAGAGCAGTTTATAGAAACTGGTATTGCAGAACAGAATCTGGTGAGTATTTCTGCAGGTTTGGCAAAATGTGGTAAAAAACCATTTGCTGCTTCTCCGGCCTGTTTTTTATCTACCAGAAGCTATGAACAGGCAAAAATTGATGTGGCATATTCCAATACAAATGTAACTTTAATTGGTATCAGTGGAGGGATAAGCTATGGAGCATTGGGTATGAGCCATCACTCTGCTCAGGATATTGCAGCTATGTCTGCAATTCCGAATATGAGAGTTTATCTGCCAAGTGACAGACACCAGACAAAATACCTGATAGAGTCTCTTTTACAAGATGACAAACCGGCTTATGTGAGAGTCGGAAGAAATCCTGTGGAAGACATCTACACAGAGGAAAATTGTCCTTTTGAAATAGATAAAGCTACGGTTCTTACAGAGGGAGATGATGTTGCTATTATTGCCTGTGGCGAAATGGTGAAACCATCTTATGAAGCGGCAAGACTTCTGGAAGAAAAAGGTATTCATGCCTGTGTTCTGGATATGTACTGTGTAAAACCTATGGATGTAGAGGGGATTTTGAAAGCAGTAAAGGATGTGAAAGCTGTAATTACTGTGGAAGAGCATTCGCCTTTTGGCGGACTTGGTTCTATGGTAAGTCAGGTAGTGGGAGAGAATTGTCCGAAAAAAGTAGTGAATTTAGCGCTTCCTGACGCACCGGTCATTACAGGGACTTCAAAGGAAGTATTTGATTATTATGGACTAAATGCGGAAGGAATCGCAAAGAAAGCAATGGAGCTGGTATAAATGGGAAAATATATCATTGGCATAGACCAAAGTACCCAGGGAACAAAAGCCCTGCTCTTTGACGAGCAGGGGACATTGCTCACAAGAGCAGATAAGTCTCATAGACAGATTATTAATGACAAAGGCTGGGTGGAACATAATCCGGAGGAGTTTTATGCAAATGTAATACAGACAGTAAAAGAGACTGTGGAAAAAGCAGGAGTTTTAAAAGAAGATATTGTGGGTGTAGGAATCAGCAATCAAAGAGAGACGGCGCTTGCCTGGGAGAGAAATGGGTGTCCTGTATATAATGCCATTGTATGGCAATGTGCCAGAGGTCAGGAAATCTGTGAGAAAATTGCGGATAAAAAGGCAATGATACAGGAGCATACGGGGCTTCCGCTTTCTCCATATTTTTCTGCTGCTAAGATTGCCTGGATTCTTGAACATGTAAAAGGAGCAAGAGAAAAAGCGCAAGAAGGGGCATTGTATTATGGAACTGTGGATAGCTTTCTGATATACCGTTTGACAAAAGGAGAAGTCTATAAGACAGATTATTCTAATGCCTCCAGAACACAGCTTTTTAATATCAGAACGCTTACCTGGGATTCAGAAATTTGTAATATTTTTGGTATACCAGTTCAGAATCTGGCGGAAGTGGAGGATTCTAATGGAGATTTTGGAATGACAGATTTTGAAGGATACCTTCCATATAAAGTACCTATTCATGGGGTGTTAGGAGATTCCCATGGCGCTTTGTTTGGACAGGGGTGTCTGGAAAAAGGAATGATAAAAGCTACTTACGGAACCGGTTCTTCTGTGATGATGAATGTAGGAGAAAAACCAGTATTCAGCAAACATGGAGTTGTGTCTTCATTGGCCTGGGGTATGGATGGCAAAGTAACTTATGTGTTGGAAGGAAATATTAATTATACTGGTGCAGTGATTACATGGTTGTGTAAGGACTTAAAACTGATTCAATCTCCAAAAGAAACAGAAGAGTTGGCCAGACAGGCTTCTGTGGATGATAGTGCTTATCTGGTACCTGCGTTTACAGGTTTAGGTGCTCCTTATTGGGAAAGTAATGCAAAGGCGCTATTATGTGGAATGAGCAGAACTACAGGAAAGGCAGAGGTTGTACGGGCGGCATTAGAGTGTATAGCATATCAGATTACGGATATTATCAAAGCAATGGAGGATGATTCTGGTATTTCCATACAAGAATTAAGAGTAGATGGCGGTCCTACAAAAAATCAGTATCTTATGAAATTTCAGAGTGATATAGCAGAAAAACCTGTACTGATACCAAAAGAAGAGGAATTGTCAGGAACTGGAGCAGCTTATGCGGCGGGAATTGGTCTTGGAGTTTATGAAAAACAAAAATTATTTTCCAGGATAGAGAGGCAGACCTTTTTACCTGAGATGAGTAAGGAATTGGTAGAAAAAAAATATCAAGGCTGGAAGGAAGCTATATATATGGTGTTGGGAAGAAAAAATGAAGAAATTAAAGCTTCATGAAAAGAAAAGATATTTGTGTTGGGAAGATGGAGGTTCTTTTTATTATTTGTGAGATACTGCATGGGAAATGTTTCATAGACTCAATAGAGAAGAGATAAGATATTATCTGGATATTAGGGCTTCTCAGGAATTTTCTGTGATACAAATTGCAGCGTTGGCAGAATTAGATGGTCTTAATGAACCTAATGCATATGGGGGCTGTCGGGAAATAGACAGCCCCTTTTGTGGAAGAATTTGAACGCAGATAAGCATTCCCCCGCTTCAAGTGCGCGGAGCACTAAGCGGCGG
>OGIR01000843.1_pt1 | contig 20372 bp, 17 predicted proteins | sample 1571831 | NCBI WGS metagenome assembly OGIR01 (sample SAMEA2582124, study PRJEB24529) | metagenome | biome: Human gut stool | place: China | collected 2011 | reverse complement strand
AATTCAGGACTTGTAGCTCAGTTGGTTAGAGCAACAGACTCATAATCTGGAGGTCATAGGTTCAAGCCCTATCTGGTCCACACTGCAAATCAAGGAGTTACGAAATTCGTAACTCCTTTTTTCATATACTTGCGTAAACAATGCGTAAATAAACTATTTGAGTTAACCGCTTCTACTCTATGATATTATATGAGACTCTATCGTTTTTATTAGTGGCAAATCCATATCATATACAGCGACATAAAGTGCATTTTCATGAATAGGTGAAAGTTTCCTACTGTAAAAGAACAGAAAGTTTTCGTTAAGCCAGACGAGCAGTAAGAAGCTTGCTTCGGCTCTGTCATGGCGAGAAAACGTGGAATGAATTTCAACTTTTTCATCCTCTTACAGCAGAAAACAACCTTGCAGTTGTAGATTTTCGACAAAAACCATTATCTTTGTAGGCAATATGGCATTAGCCATAATAGAAATAGGTAATAAGCGAAACACGTCTAAGATGATACAGGAAACAAAATCTTTGGTTGGTGGCACAGGAGCAAGCATGGGAAAAGAAGATAAACCGTGGCTCAGCCATTCACAAACGATAGCCAATATCATGTCTGCAAGAATGAAAGAACTTGGCATGACACAAAGGAAACTGGCAGAAAAGATGAACTGCACCCAGCAATATATTTCTAAAATTCTCAAAGGACGTGAGAACCTTTCGCTCGAAGCCTTAAGCAAGATAGAGAATGCCTTGGATATTCAAATCCTGCAATTTGACAATTAGCCTTGGCACCAAATTTAACGAATAAAACGGAATAAGATATGCCTGTACAAAGTGAAGCCGCCCTCGAAAACGGACTTATTGCCACTCTTCAACAGATGAACTACGATTATGTTCACATTGAAGAGGAGAAAAATCTATATGCCAATTTCAAGCGTCAGTTGGAAATACACAATCAAAAGCGACTGGAGGAGTTTGGGCGTACAGAGTTCACCGCATCTGAGTTTGACAAGATTTTGATTTATCTCGAAGGCGGCACTCGCTTTGAAAAGGCAAAGAAACTGCGCGACCTCTATCCGCTTGAACTTGAAAGCGGAGAACGCCTATGGGTTGAGTTCTTAAACCGCACCCATTGGTGCCAGAATGAGTTTCAGGTTTCCAATCAGATTACAGTTGAGGGGAGAAAGAAATGCCGTTACGATGTGACGATACTTATCAATGGCTTGCCATTGGTTCAAATAGAATTGAAACGCAGAGGTGTAGAATTGAAGCAAGCCTACAACCAGATACAGCGTTACCACAAGACTTCATTCCATGGACTTTTTGACTATATCCAGTTGTTTGTCATCTCCAACGGAGTGAACACACGCTATTTTGCCAACAATCCGAATAGCGGCTATAAGTTCACGTTCAACTGGACCGATGCTGCCAATGTGCCGTTCAACGACTTGCAGAAGTTTGCTACTGTATTCTTCGACAAGTGTACGTTAGGCAAAATCATTGGCAAATACATTGTGCTGCATGAGGGCGACAAGTGTCTCATGGTGCTTCGTCCTTACCAGTTCTATGCCGTGGAGAAGATACTCGACCGTGTGGAGAACTCAAACGACAATGGCTATATCTGGCATACCACTGGCGCAGGAAAGACCTTGACATCGTTCAAGGCAGCACAATTAGTGTCAGAGCTGGACGATGTGGATAAAGTGATGTTCGTTGTCGATCGTCACGACCTCGACACCCAGACGCAAGCCGAATATGAAGCCTTTGAGCCTGGGGCAGTTGACAGCACCGACAATACCGATGAATTGGTGAAGCGGCTACACAGCAACTCCAAGATTATTATCACCACCATACAGAAGCTCAATGCAGCTGTCAGCCGACAGTGGTACAGTAGCCGTATTGAGGAAATACGCCATTCACGCATCGTGATGATATTCGACGAATGTCATCGAAGTCACTTTGGTGACTGCCACAAGAATATCGTGAAGTTCTTCGACAACACGCAGATATTCGGATTCACTGGCACACCTATCTTTGTAGAGAATGCTGTTGATGGGCATACCACAAAGGAGATATTCGGCAACTGCTTGCATAAGTATCTCATTAAGGATGCCATTGCCGATGAAAACGTGCTTGGCTTCCTTGTGGAATACTATCACGGCAATGCTGATGTGGACAATGCCGACCAAAGCCGCATGACAGAGGTTGCCAAGTTTATCCTTAATAATTTCAATAAGTCAACATTCGACGGTGAGTTTGACGCACTGTTTGCCGTGCAGTCTGTGCCAATGCTTATCCGTTATTACAAGATATTCAAGAGCCTCAATCCGCAGATACGTATTGGAGCGGTGTTCACATACGCTGCCAATAGCAGTCAGGACGATGAGTTGACAGGCATGAACACTGGTGGTTATGTGAGTGAAAGCATTGGCGATGCTGACGAACTGCAAGCTATCATGGACGACTATAACAAAATGTACGGTACAAGTTTCACCACAGAAAACTTCCGTGCCTATTATGACGACATCAATCTTCGCATGAAGAAGAAGGAGGGCATGAAGCCGCTTGACCTCTGTCTTGTTGTCGGAATGTTCCTCACTGGCTTCGACAGTAAGAAACTCAATACGCTTTATGTGGACAAGAATATGGAGTATCACGGACTGTTGCAGGCTTTCAGCCGCACAAACCGTGTGCTGAACGAGAAGAAACGCTTTGGCAAGATTGTCTGCTTCCGCGACATGAAGAGCAAGGTGGACGAGTCCATAAAACTTTTCAGCAACAGCAACAACCTTGAAGACATTGTGCGTCCGCCATTTGAGGAGGTAAGGAAGTCTTACCAAGAGATGACAAAGGACTTCTTGGCGCATTATCCTGCGCCACACTATGTTGACTATTTGCAGAGTGAGAACGACAAGAAGCAGTTTATCCTCGCTTTCCGCGACATCATCAAGAAGCACGCCGAGATACAGGTATATGACGAGTTTGAGGAGGATGCTCCAGAGTTGGGCATGACCGAACAACAGTTCATGGATTTCCGCAGCAAGTATCTTGATATTTACGATTCGTTTGCGGTTAAACATGATGAACAACAGAAAGGCTATCAGGTGACAGAAAACAATGATGGCATGGTTGCTGAACCAGCCCCCAATGACGATACAGATACTAATCTTGGCGACATAGATTTCTGTCTTGAACTCCTTCACAGTGACATCATCAATGTAGCCTACATCCTTGAACTCATTGCCGACCTCAATCCGTATAGCGAGGATTATCCTGACAGACGACAGCACATCATTGACACAATGATCAAGGATGCAGAGTTGCGCAGCAAGGCAAAACTCATTGACGGGTTTATACAGAAGAATGTGGATGAAGACCGTGACAATTTCATGGCTCGCAAGCAGAAAGCCGATGGCACAAGCGACCTTGAAGAGCGGTTGAACAATTACATTGTAACTGAACGCAACAATGCCGTCAATAGCTTGGCAAAGGAAGAGGAACTTGATGCCGATGTGCTCAACCATTACCTATCAGAATATGACTATCTGCAAAAGGAGCAGCCCGAAATCATACAGGAGGCTCTGAAAGGCAAACATCTTGGATTGATAAAAAGGCGCAAGGCATTAACAAGAATACTCGACCGATTACGAAACATCATCCGTACTTTCAGTTGGGAATAATCAAAACGAACAAAAGAGAATAACAATATGAGCGAAGAATTACAACAGAAACTCCGTGACCAACTTTGGGAAGTGGCTAACAAGTTGCGTGGCAACATGTCGGCAAGCGACTTCATGTATTTCACCCTTGGCTTTATCTTCTACAAATACCTGTCGGAAAAGATAGAGAAGCACGCCAATGAAGCATTGGCAGATGACGAAGTAACCTTCAAGGAACTTTGGACTATGGAGAAAGATGAAGATGTGGAAGCCTTGCAAGAAGAAGTCAAAAAGGAATGTCTTGACAACATAGGCTATTTCATCGAGCCGAACTTCCTCTTTTCGTCCGTCATTGAGAGCATCAAGAAGAAGGAGAACATTCTGCCGATACTTGAACGCTCATTGAAGCGCATCGAAGACAGCACACTCGGACACGACAGCGAGGAGGACTTTGGCGGGCTGTTCTCAGACATAGACCTTGCTTCGCCTAAACTCGGGAAGACGGCTGACGACAAGAACACGCTTGTGAGCAACGTGTTGCTTGCGCTCGATGATATTGATTTCGGAGTGGAAGCATCACAAGAGATTGACATTCTTGGCGACGCCTACGAATACATGATTTCGCAGTTTGCCGCAGGTGCTGGCAAAAAGGCTGGCGAGTTCTATACTCCACAGGAGGTGAGCCGCATCTTGGCAGAGATTGTCACTATCGGTCACGCTCGTCTCCGCAATGTCTATGACCCTACCTGTGGTTCAGGCTCGTTGTTGCTCCGTGCTGCAAGCATCGGCAATGCCAACGAGATATTCGGCCAGGAGAAGAACCCTACCACCTACAACTTGGCTCGCATGAATATGCTCCTGCATGGCATCAAGTTCAGCAACTTCCGCATTGAGAATGGCGACACACTGGAGGCTGATGCTTTTGGCGACACCCAGTTTGATGCTGTTGTGGCTAATCCGCCTTTCTCTGCCGAATGGAGTGCTGCCGACAAGTTCAACAACGATGACCGTTTCAGCAAAGCTGGTCGTCTGGCTCCTCGCAAGACAGCCGACTATGCCTTTATCCTTCACATGATTTACCACCTGGGTGATGGCGGCACAATGGCTTGTGTTGCTCCTCATGGCGTGTTGTTCCGTGGCAACGCAGAGGGTGTCATCCGTCGTTTCCTCATTGAGAAGAAAAACTATGTGGATGCCGTTATCGGCCTTCCTGCCAACATATTCTATGGCACAAGCATCCCTACTTGCATCCTCGTGTTGAAAAAATGCCGCAAGGAAGATGACAACATCCTCTTCATTGATGCGAGCAAGGAGTTTGAGAAGGTGAAGACACAGAACAAACTCCGTCCGCAACACATCAAGAAGATTGTTGATACCTATCGTGAGCGCAAGGAGATAGAGAAATACAGCCACCTTGCCACGTTGCAGGAGATTGCCGACAACGATTACAACCTCAACATTCCTCGTTATGTTGATACATTCGAAGAGGAAGAGCCTATCGACATCCATGCCGTGATGAAGGAAATCATGGAACTGGAAGCCAAGCGTGCCGACCTCGACAAGGAGATTGAGGGGTATCTGAAAGAGTTGGGAATTTGTTAGTGAACAGGCATTGCAAAATAGTACGGTCTGCGAGTCAATAATTTGCAAATGTAAGATTTGTAATATGAAGGAACAAGATTTACAACAATATCTGCTTTCCAAATATCCAAAGGAAAACGAGGAATGCGAATGGAAAGAATTTAAGAATCTGAAGAATGACTTCAATGGAAAAGAGAAAGATGACGTCATTTCTTATGTTTCTGCCTTATCAAACATGGAAGGTGGACATTTGATTATTGGTGTTGTTGACAAGACTCTTGACATCGTTGGAACTGACACATACAACTATGATGTACAAAAGGCAAAATTAAGGTTGACAAGTCTGTGTGCAAACTTGCCGTCTGAGGGATTACTTGTGGAAGAATTCATTACTGACGATTCTCATAAAACCGTTTGGGTGATTCATGTTCCTAAACACATGAAGCGCCGTCCTGTTTATGCCCACAGCAAGGCGTGGCAGAGAATGGACGATTCTCTTGTAGAGTTGACAGCTTCCCGACTGAATGTTATACTTGACGAGCAAGAGCAGGCATACGATTGGACTGCGCAAATTGTTGAAGATGCGACCATAGACGATCTTGATAGCGATGCCATCAAACTTGCTCGCGAAGGCTATAAACAGCGTTATCCAAAATTTGCAAAGGAATGTGATGCTTGGAGCGATTCCGTCTTTTTAGACAAAGCAGGTCTTACTATTGACGGCAAGGTAACACGTACCACTTTATTACTTGTAGGTAAAGAAGAAAAAGCTCATAAACTCCACCATATCGCTCAAATTGTATGGAAATGTTTTCAAGACGGACAAACATTTGGCGACATCTATACGATTCCATTTATTCGTACTACAAGTGAACTACTCAATCGAATAAGGAACTATCGCTTCAAGATTTACCCAAAAAACTCACTTATTCCTGCCGAGGTATGGAAGTATGACACTGAAAGTATTCTTGAGGGACTTCATAACTCGATAGCGCACCAACGATATGAAAGCGGGGCAAGAATTATCGTCACAGAAGACAAAGACAAACTGACTTTTCAGAATGAAGGTGGCTTCTTTGACGGAAATTATAGCCAATACATTACTGGTGAGAAAACGCCTAAGAGTTATCGCAATCCCGCATTGGTAAAAGCAATGGTGAACATAAAGATGATAGACACCCAAGGTTATGGCATCCATAAGATGTTCGTTAGCCAAAAAGAGCGTTATCTTCCAATGCCTGATTATGACAAATCCACACCGACAGAAGTTGTCTTGACACTGCCTGGCACAGTGATTGATGAAAACTATAGTTTGTTGCTGCTGGAGAATAGAAACTTGTCGCTAACTGATGCAGTACTTTTGGACTCTGTTCAGAAGGGCAAACGCATTTCGTCTGAAGCAGTCGCCATGCTTCGCAAGCGAAAACTGATAGAAGGCCGCTTGCCACATATCTTTATTTCAAAAGATATAGCTCAGGTTACGGACCAAAAGATAGAATATTCAAAGCATAAGGGGCTTGATGACAAGAAATGTGAAGCATTGCTACTTACTTCCTTGAAGGATCATGGTTCTCTAACAAAGGCTGAAATTGTGCGTCTCTTATGGGATGTTTTGCCAGACCAGTTGACAGACAAGCAGAAGCATAACAAAATAGATTACTTGCTAAAGCGCATGAGAGAATCAAGGGAAATCGTAAATGTGTCAAAAGGAAATCACTCTGTATGGTCGCTCGGAAAAGGCTAAAAATTCCGAGCGTTAGCAGAGAAATTCCGAGCAAACGAAAGATTATCAGCTTCATGATTTCGACAGTGCAATCATCATACGTCATTGAATATCAGTATGTTTTGATTCAAGAAATCGCTCGGAAGGGTTTAAAAATTCCGAGCGATTACATAGAATTTCCGTGCGTTGCACTTGAAAAACAGGTTAGAAGGCTGAGAACAATAAACGCTTTATCATGTAACTGGCATGTAACTGAAAGGCTCTAAATGTATCAAAGTCTGCCATAAATCCCTAATAACAAAGGGAAAGAGCATATAACTACCATGTAACTGGCATGTAACTGAGATACGATTGGAAAACTAAAATTAAGGATTAAAAATGACAACGACAATAAATAACGAACAGAAGAAACTCAATGTCCCAAATCTCAGATTTAAGGAGTTTCAGGGGGAGTGGGAAGAAAAACGACTGTCAGAGATTGCTGAATTGTATAAGGGTAATGGCATATCCAAAGAGCAATTGTCTGACAGAGGCGAACCCTGTATCTTGTATGGTGAATTATACACCAAGTACAAGTCCGAAGTTATATCGGAAGTCGTTAGCAAAACGAATATTGATACAAAGAAATTGGTGAGAAGCAAAGCCAATGACGTGATTATTCCTTGTTCTGGAGAAACAGCTGAAGATATTGCAACAGCTCGGTGCGTCCCTTACGATAACATTCTGTTGGGAGGAGACCTTAATATTATTCGTTTGCATGATACTGAAGGCTCGTTTATGAGCTACCAGCTTAATGGGAAACGCAAATATGACATTGCAAAGGTGGCACAGGGCGTTTCTGTCGTACATCTTTATGGAGAACACTTGAAGGGCGTGAAGACTTACGTTCCATGCGTTGAGGAACAAAAGAAAATAGCAAGGTTATTGTCGCTCCTTGACGAACGCATTGCGACCCAAAGCAAAGTCATTGACAAATTGCAGTCCTTAATCAAGGGAATTGCACATAGGATTTCTAAACAAGACAAGTCGAATATACGTTTGTCTGAGTGCTTGCAATGTTCTTCTTCAACGCTGCAAGAAAGTGATGTCGCAGAGGTTGGCTCATATCCTGTTTATGGAGCAAATGGCGTTGTTGGGTATCTTGATACATACAACACAACTGATGAAGCAATATACATAATAAAAGACGGCTCTGGGGTAGGCTCTGTTTCGTATATCAATGGAAAATGCTCGGCAACAGGAACATTAAACATATTACAAGCAAAAGACGGCTTCTCACTTAGGTATTTGTACTTTATGCTGAAAGTGTTTAGCTTTGAACCCTATAAAACAGGAATGGCTATTCCACACATCTATTTCAAAGACTATGGAAAAGCCAAAATCTTTTGTCCACCCTATGAACTTCAAAATAAGTATGCAGATTTGCTTTCTAAAATTGAGCAAAAACCAATAGCAGAACAGAAGATATTAGACAATTTGTGTAGTCAAAAGCAATACTTGCTCCGCCAGATGTTTATATGAACATTTGGCGGAGCAGATACTGCTTCTGAGAATGATACTGTTTCAAGATAGCGTCTTCCGCTGCCACCTTACCAGATAGACATTTCAATGATTCGTAAATCCTCTTTTGATTCTCTAATGAAGGTAATTTAAATTTTGATTTTTCAAAATCGGCTTTGCACAAATTGAATCTTGTACTTCCTTGCGCAAACGGATATATGAACTTGCGGAATTGTGTCGTTGAGATGTAGTAAGACAGATATGGTGAGAACACCTTTTGGATATTAGTAATATGAACGCCAAAGCAAAAGCTATTCAAGTAAACCTCTTGATTTCCAAGATACACGGAACCAATACCAACTTCTTCTGGTGTTTCTGAAGAAAGAGTAAACAAGACATCGCCATATCGAACAATATTCTGTTTCTCATTTTCGCCCATTCGTACATACTGGTATGATGTTTCTTCGATTACATTATTTGAATACACGTTCAAGTAAGTAATGAAAGGTTTCCCACTTCCAAAATCAGTGGCAGTTTTTCCTGACAGCCCAGAATATGAGACACCTAAATCAGCGAAAGAGGTTTCTATCTCATTTCCATATTGCTGATACAAATGATTGTTTAGTCCCTTGATTAAGGAATACTTATGTTTTAGGTGCGCAATTATTGAAAAGCATTATCGCCAAGCAAAATTACACAAGTACAAAATCTGTGATTTGGGAGTACCTTTTAGCGTAGGAAGTCTGTCCAAAGAGGATTTGTCAGAAAAAGGACATGAATGTATTCTCTACGGAGAACTTTTCACAACGTATGACTGCGTGATAAACGAAATAAAAAGCCATACGAATAAGATTGCCAATATGACATTAAGTCAGAAGAGGGATTTGCTATTCCCTTCTTCTACAACAGTAGATGCTGTATCTCTAATATCTCCATCGGTAATAGATATCCCAAATGTAGTATTAGGAGGAGATATGTTTGGTATTCACATTGATAAAAAGTTCAATGCTTACTATCTCAGTTACTACATAAATATCATTGCTCGTAAGAAATTGGCTATATATGCCAAAGGCAGCACTATCATTCATTTGCATTACAAAGACATTGCAAAGGCTCAACTCTTGTTGCCAGATTTATGTGAACAGGATAGAATTGCAAAATGTATGATGGCAGAAGATGACAAAATCAAAGTTGAAGAACAACTTATGACCAAATTAGAAGAGCAGAAGCAGTATCTGCTTCGCCAAATGTTCATATGAACATCTGGCGAAGCAAATATTGTTTTTGACAAATGAACTTTTCTAAAATACGCTGTTCTATTTCTATTTTAGTATTCAATACCGAAGGAAGGCTAACTATTTCTTGCTGAATGGCTTTTGAAGGAATGGGGCAGCGTATTTTGTTTATGTCTTTCAAATATGCAGTCTTCATAGTACCCTCAGTTATTATACGGCATATTTCTCTTTTGAAATAGCGTGATGACATTAGATAATATAAATATTCTGTGTCAAAGTTTACTTTGGGTACAATTCCTAAAATGCCCTGTTTTGTACATACTGGATAGGTAGTTATGGATATTTCGCCGATAGTAGCACCATTAGAGAATAAAATAGAATTTGTAGGTATTAGCCATGCTGATGACTTCTGTAATCCTAATTCTGTAATATGGTCTTTGTTGCTTACCAAGTATTTCTGTTTTAAGTCTTCTATTTTTACAAAAGGAATACAGCCGTTTTCATAATACTCCATGTTTGAAGTTGATGGTGTTCCACCCTCGCCAGCCATGTCATACACCTCTGAAAATTCAATATAATCGGTTTGAAGAGTTTCTATGGTATAGTCAATAATTGCGCACTTTAGCTTCTTTAAATCCTCAATGACTTTGCTTTGGGTCGCAATGCGTTCGTCAAGAAGAGCAAAGAGTCGCCCTATTTTCTCTTGTTCTTGGATTGAAGGACGATAGTTGGGTAATAGTTCAAATGAAGATTTTGAAATGATGGGGACTGCTTGCACTGCTATTGATGACAAGTATTTAGGAAAAGCACTTTGAACAGCATAGTAAACGAATTCATTATTATTTGATTTATTAACAACAATAGCGTTTATCTGCTGATTAGTCGATGTTTCTCTTGTAGTCATTCCCATCTTTCCTATTGTGGATCCAATACAAGTAACAAGAACGCTTCCTGCTGGTAGCGCTCTCGTTTTATCAAATCCTTTCTTTGACAATTTAGTCTTTGTCTCAGTTATAGACTTCAAAAGGCCTAAGTCCGCAGGGGAAACCCACAAATATTGACCATTCTCATAATTTTCAATATCTTTTGTTGGCGGAGTATTGCCTGTTATTATTTTCCCGAAATCCCCGACCTTGCACTTCTCCCACTCCCCCTGAAACTCCTTAAATCTGAGATTTGGGACATCTGCGACTATATTTCTCTAATTATTATGTACAACCTTTAAATTAAGGATAAACATGACTACAAAAACGATTAGAGAAATTGCGTTGACTTGGAAAGCTGACAAGCAACGCTATGTGAAGCAGTCAACATACGCTGCTTACGCATTGATTTTGGAGAACCACATATTGCCAACCTTTGGCGGATGTGAGGCTCTGAGTGAGAAACTTGTGCAAGAGTTTGTGTTGCAGAAACTGAACAACGGACTAAGCAGTAAAACGGTGAAAGACATACTGATAGTTTTGAAAATGGTGATGAAGTTCGGAGTGAAGAACGAATGGATGAACTACTGCGAATGGGACATCAAATACCCTACTACAGAAACGACAAAGGATATAGAAGTACTGACCGTGGCAAACCACAAGAAGATACTTGACTTCATCAAGCAGAACTTCACCTTCCGCAACCTCGGCATCTACATCAGTCTGACTACAGGACTGCGCATCGGTGAAATCTGCGGATTGAAATGGTCGGACATAAACATTGACAACGGTACTATAATGGTGAACCGCACCATTGAACGCATCTACATCGTAGAGGACGATCACAAGCATACCGAATTGGTCATTAACGCACCCAAGACGAAGAACTCCTGCCGTGAGATACCTATGAGTAAGGAACTCTTGACAATGGTGAAGCCGCTGAAAAAGGTGGTAAACCAAGACTACTATGTGCTGACCAACGAAGAGAAGCCCACAGAGCCACGCACTTACCGCAACTACTATCATCGATTGATGGCGCGCCTTGACATTCCACGACTGAAATACCACGGACTGCGCCACAGCTTCGCCACTCGCTGCATTGAGAGCAACTGCGACTGCAAGACAGTCAGTGTGCTGCTCGGTCACGCCAACATAACAACAACACTCAACCTTTATGTACATCCAAATATGGAACAGAAGAAGCGTTGCATCACAAAGATGTTCAAGTCTTTGGGGAAATAGAGCATAAGACAATGAGAGGATGAGGACTGCAATACGACCTCATCCTCTCTGCTATTTTCCAAAACACGAAGCAACAAAATACACAATGGTAATAATCGTGTAAATTAAGCATGGCACAGACACCCACAAGAAAGTCTTTACCCAACCAGAAGAAAGCCATACGCCTTTGTTCCTTGACATCATGTTTGCCATTTCATAGAAATGGTTGGTAAGTCTTTCTTTCAAATCTCTTCTATGTGCTTCCAAAAGTTTAGCCACATCAGCATTGATTTGCTTTTGACATTCAGAGAGTCTGTTCAAGTCAGGTGCAGCTATCTTGGCTTCAAGTTTAACATTACGAACTTTGACAAGAAACTCGTCAAGAGTTTGGGCAGCATCAGTTATATCGCGAATGTCGGTATTGAGTTTGGCTACAATATCATCAAGTGATGCCACTATGCTTTCGATGCTGTTCTTGGTTGATTTGAGTTGCGCGCAAGCGTCATTGTATGCCTGGAGTTGTCTGTCAAACCTGTCAGAAGCCTTGTCTGTCTCGATATTCTTCTCAACGCTACTTTCAAAAAAGCCGAAGTCCATGTCAGAGAGTTTGCTTTTTCCTATTGCCATAAAGTAATTCGTTATCTGTCAACAATGATATTCGTTATCGTCCGATGCCTCGCTTCTTGCGTGAACAACAAAGGCGGTTCGCCATCATAGCGCAGCGATATGCCCACGAAAGTTCATCCTCGTCTTTGTCTCGTCCCCAACCAGAAGTCTGCCCTCCTCCGCCACCGCCAGACTGGGCGGCTATGGTTGTGGCAGCATCAATGTATTCAGCAAAGAGGAGAATGGCAGTCTTCTGCACATCACCAATCTTGGCAAATACATTGTCCGCATCAAGGGCTATGTGTTTGTCTATGACATCAAGACACGGTTGCGGAATATCCACAGGGTAATGATGCCATTCGTCTGTAGAAAAGTCGAAGTGGCGTATTACTGGTGTGCTGTTCTTTGTGTGCATTTGCCTTGCTATTGATGCCGTCTTTGTCTGTTTCCCATTTGTAGCAGTCTTTGGAGAAGTCGCCACAGGCTTATTTTGCTCTTGTGGATGCAGTTTTGCCCAAGTCTGTTCTATCTTAGACGGCATGAGACATCGTCCTTTGCCAAGTTCGGAAGATTTATAAATGGAGTTGCCACGCTTAATGGAATAACCCCGGATTTGTCCTTTGCTATCGGATTTCAGCATCACATTATACCCCATTTGAGTGAGGAGTTTCTCATAAAGGCCCCAATCGAAGTATGGCATTTTAGCCAAAACAGCCAAGCAATCCTGCGTTATCTTATCCTTATTCCTTTGGCTCACCTCTTGTGCATCCGTCCAACCTCGCTGTTGTCCAATTTTCGATGCAGCCATCATTGCCCTCTCATAGATAAAATGAGCATCGTTCACGTTGCCCTTTATGTCTATGCGGTTCGCATCAATATGCAGGTGCATAATGCCACTCTTGCTGTCACGATGCAGAGCGGCCACATATTGGCTATCTTTGAGATTGGTCGCCTTGGCACTCTTGCGCTTTGACTTGGCTGAAAGGTCAATCGCATCAAACTCACGGATGAAATCGTTAGCCAGCCTCTGCCAATCCTTCATTGTCCAGTCTTTTGTCTCTTCCGCTGTTGGGGAGACCTCAATGCGTATCATGTTCCGTTTGAGCGGATGATAACGGTTTAGCTTGTCCTCATACTTCTTCTGTAAGGCAAGCATCCTTGCCCACATAGCAGTTGGGGAAATATCATCGGGCAGAATATTTGTTTTCACAATCTCCGCCTTGTCCTTATCTACAGAGTAACGTATGGCATTTGCGCCATGACTTATCACTTTTGCTTTGGCTATCATATTTGTTGGGGATTTTATTGCGTTATGTACTTCTCTATCTCTATCATGCGGTTGAGTATCACCTCCGCACTTTGCCTCCACCTCCTCATGAATATCTCACTACGAAGAATGTTCTCACGCTCCGTCAGCGGACGACCTTTGAGGAAGCCAAACAACTTCTGGATGTCTCCTCTGGCATCAGAAAGGCTGTTTAGGGTTTCAATTTCTTTGTCTGTAAGCCGTTGCTTGGGATATTTGCCCTCCAAACGCTTGCGAGCGTATGCACTTGTGGTCAGTCCGCAAAGAGCGGCATATTCCTCAATCTCCTTATGAAGCTGCGGTGTCAGCCGCACTATCAGTCGGCTTGTATATTTGGGAGCATCGCCCCCAGTTTTCTTTGTCCTGTCATTTTTCATATTCTGTCTGGCTTTATAACTGTGCAACCCAATGCGAGCTTGCGAGCGTTCAAGAAGTCCATTGGCATACGGACAAGCGAAGCAAGTTTGTATGACATTGGTATTTCTTGCATAGCACTGCCATTGATTGCTACGCACATGAAAATTGCTTTAATTGACAACCCCCTTAGCGATGTATGCCACAATTTCTTTCTGGCATATAATATTCTTTGTCGTAAGCGATATGGTCTAACACAAGCTGCAATCTATCAAGTTCATTGCGGTTCAGCAAACGAATGGCATTGATAGATATCGCCTGTGACGCTATTCTTCGATGTTCACAATTTGTTTCCGACATTGTGCCGTCTCCGTCTGCATGAACAGAATGGAGGTAAGCATTTACAGCACCTGTCTGCACCTTACTTGGGTAAGCCGCAGGGTAACGCTCACGGATATAGTCCACCATGTGGTTGACGGCTTTGTTCAAGAGTACGTCTTGCATGTTAAAAATCAATCAGTTCTTCTTGTTGCATATCTGTATTTTTACTGGTGAAAAGAGAAAAGTTTGTCCCTTGTCTCTTTAATTGTCTTCAACTTTTTATTTCTTCCTGATTTTATACTTTTAGGCTTTATAGGAAAATATTAGGGACAAAGGGACATGAAGCAAAAGAAAAGAGATGGTCAGAATGGTAGTTCTGACTGCCAATCTTCTTCTTTTCCCTTTTGTTCTTCTTGTTGAGCACTTATTCTAACCCATGGGTGTTTCGTCCGTCCCGTTTTGTCACAGTATGAGGGGTGCAACCCTTTGACCTTCTCCTGCTCACTGCGTTTCCAACCATCCACCAACGACATGAGACGGTTGATGTACTGGGAGGTGTACTTGGCAGGATTCCTGCGCACAAGATCATTGGGCAATTCTTCAATAATCTGTCTTGCACAGACCATGTTGAGCAAAACCTCGGGCTTGCTGTCGAGCGTTGTTTCGGCATATGCACCTTTCTGATAGGCAGCACGCATGGGAATGCTCCATGTGTCGTAAGCCTTAGGCACAAGGCGTTCCAAATAGAGTCTGATGTCATCAAGGATAGGATCGTTGAGTATGCTTGAATGACACATCTGCACCTCATTAGCCTCTGCCTCCAACTCTGGACTGAGATATAAGTTTGTACCTCTTTTATAATAGATATATGCTTCTGCCCACAGTTGATGTACTACGGATTGTAAGGCAGAGAGCCAATCGGAAACATGTCCATTGCCTTGAACTGGCACTATCCACCAACGGCGATTCCCATTGTCGCCTTGCAGAAAGTTGGTCTCGTTTGTGGTGGCAGCAAATACATTGTGGCGCAAATACTCTATTGGCTTGCGACCATAGGCAGGGCGCATACAGTCGCTTCTACGGCTTAGAAAAGCCTTTGCTGCTTCTGCATCATTGGCTCGCTTCATGCCATTCAGCTCACTTATCTCGACAATCCAGCCATTCGTAATGGTTTCAACCTTTTCCTTGTCGCCACTTGCAAACGAGAAAGAGTCGTTGAACCACTTGTCGCCAATGGCTTTGAAGAAAGTACTCTTGCCAATTCCTTGCGGGCCAGGCAGGGTGAGCACATTGTCGAACTTGCAACCAGGCTCAAAGGCACGAGCGACAGCAGCCACAAACCACAACTTTGTCTGTTCTCTGATGAGTGGAGTATCTTCTGCACCAAGATAGTCGATGATGGCAGTCTCAATGCGAGGTGTTCCGTCCCATTTCTCAGAACAAATGTAGTCTTGAACTGGGTTGAAGTTACGCTCAGAGGCAGTGGTCTTCAGCATTTCGAACACCTTGTTCTGAGTAAGGCGCAAATCGTAGTTCTGTTCCAGATAGTCCTGAATTTTGCCCACAGATTCTTCATCCACCTTGTTGCCATTGACATTGCGAAACAAAGGAGAAAAGGAAATATCGTCTTGGCAGAAGGTGTCAAAGCGAATCTGACGGAGATTTTCATCATGCGTAAAAATCATCCTGAGATTACTAATGGTCTTCAATGTGTTCCCCTTGCTATCAAGAGCCAAGTTGTCTTTCCAATCATCTTCCATACTATTTGTCATTTAAGTGAATGGCCTTTGCTTCTTTTGCCAAAGCAAGTGCGAGGTCTGCATCAATCACAATCTTGCGCCCAACCTGAGTAATGGCTTTGTCGATAATGCCACTCTTCTTAATGCGGTTGGCCGTCGGGACGCTGCACCCGAATATCCGTGCAACACCCTCTATGCCATAAAAGTTTCCTCTGGAAACAGGAGGAGTCATGGCTTTCTCTTTGTTCTCTGCACTCATGGAGAGCAGAAAGAACAACTCCTCGCCTGTCATCATGGCTACAGGCTTTTGTAGAAGTTGTTCGATGTTGATGTTTGTATTCATATTGTTTCTTTTTGTTGTTAATGCTGTTTGTGAAACTCAAATCGCATCATTAGAATTGATTTCGCTTGCAAAGATATTACAAGAGTATCAGCGTATTGGTCGGTTTAAATTCTCCTTAAACTAACCGACCGACATACAACATCCATTAAGACAAAAAGAAAGCGGATAACTGGATTTCTCCAATTATCCACAGTTTTCAAAGTACATCGTCCATTGGTCTATAATGCGTTTGGCTTTCTGATAACTTGTTCCTCGCTGTGGACCAGACAAGTTCATGTTTTTTATTTCTCCATATCTCTTTTGTGGAACATCATGCCCATAAGTGCGCCCTATAAATTGTTCTATGGCTCTATGAAAGGTCATGTACTTGACCGATGGCTTTATTATTTCCGAGTTTATCAATGATTTGAGAAGATAGGCAAGACAGATGTCATCCTTGTTGTCGTTTAGGAACGTCTTTATGCCATGCTTTATTTTCTTCTTGTTTCCTATGATAATCTCATCAATCGCCACTATCGCTTTCTTGTTCTTTCGTTTTGTTCTTACATTGTGCAAAACGCATGAAATGTCTTTCCATACCTCTTGGCAACACAGCTCGGACGTGTCTTCCCATGTGGATTTCGTTTCTATGCCCATGTCAATGCTCTTACCGACAAGCATTCTGATGCAATTGCATACCAACATCATACCACTCAGACCAACACATTCGTTACGAATAATATCATCAAGCAATCTCGCCATTCGTGTCAGTCCGTGGTCAAAGACAACAAAGTAATACATACAAAAAGCCAAAGAGTCGTCCTCACGCATTACCTTATTATATAAATTAGCCAAGAACTCTCCTATAAATGCAGCATGTGACAGAAATAATAGCTGTGAAAAGAAAGCGATGCTCTGATATATTTCTTCTTTGTCAAACCCATCACAGAAGCAAGAATCTTCTATAAGTCGGTCTGTTTGCTCAACAATAAAAGTTCTGACATCCAATGGCAAACTCTTCCATAATTGCCCAGGAGTGTTTGCGCATACTGCCAAACAATCAGGCTTTTTACGGTCAGACACCGAAACTTCACTCGTTTTTAGATTTACAACTAACCAAAGTTGCTTATGCGTTAAGCACCTTGCAATAACATCAGTATATCTGCCAGCCCATTGAAGTTGTGATTCTGATGAAGAAGGATTGTCAAGATTCGCCAACCAACCATAGAGAATTAAGGCTTCTTGTGGAACGCAATCTTTTGCCAACTGGAACATCTGCTCCAATACAGACATATCGCCATTGGCAATAGCATCTATGCGTCTTGTAAAGTCCGCATAGATGTCATTGTTCTTAACTTTCCAATTGCGAATGGTCATATCAGCATTATCACGCCTTGCCCTATAGTCCCTCAGTCTTTTGATGAAATTGAACATATGTTATTCTGTATTGAGTATAGTTATGCCAGCAATTTCGCAAGTTCAGCCGTTGATAAACTTGCAAGTTTCGCAAGCAGTGTTTCTCTTGTTGATGTCTTGCCTGACAATTTAAGCAACTTCATATTATTCTCCATCTGTATTTCCAATGGATAATGTTCAATGTATATTTGGGTTATGGCATGGTCTGTCGTGGAATGTCCCATACTTTCAGAAATATAGTCCATGTCAACTCCTGCATTATGGAGATTTGTGGCAAAAGAATGGCGGCACCAAGTACCCGACGGACTGATGGATTTATCCCAATGTAACGCTTCATGGCAGATTTTTTCCATGCGGTCTTTCACGTTCGAGTTTTCCTGCGAGGTGTATTTGCGTCGTATCTCTTCTGTTTCGGCACCTTTCAGTATGTCGGGAAACACGAAGCCATCGCGATTGGGCGTCGCTGCAATCTCGTCAAGTATCCGTTTCAGTGGTGGAACAATGGGTATGATTACTTCAGAGCCATCCGCACTACGCCCTGCTGTTTTCTTGCGATTGAAGCGAAATGCCTTTCCGCCTGTCTGATAGTAATAGTCGTTGTACGTCAAGCGTCCTGCATCTGCCATATTAAAACCATTGCAAAGATACTGCGCCAAGAAAAGCCCAAGAGAGTAGTGCGCTCGTTGGGTATATTCCTTTGACCAATGCTCAGGGTAACTTTTTGAAATGAACAGATTGTAAAGTTCGGTCATCTGCTCAACATTCAGGAAACTTTGCCTGCGCTTGGCACTCTTAGGAATACTCACAAGCCCTTTTTCTTTTCTGTTAGAGAAAGGATAAGGCACATCTTTCAGATAGCCTTCACGGACACATCTGTTCCACACCGCACGACAACAGCGCAGATATATGCCAGCCGTGGTATCGCTGATTTTTCCCTCAATGGTTCCTCTTTTACTTACAACGCCATCGTGCATGCCATCCTTCCACTTCTGAATTTCCGCAGCACTTATATTGAAGCCTTGAATGGCATTCTCGCCAAGTATCTTCTTAAATGATTTCAGTGAAAACTCATAACTTTCTGCCGTGGTAAATCTTGCGCCTCCATCCTTGGTGCGAAGTTCATGGATTATCTCTTCCCATATGCCGATAAAAGTTTGCGACTTGTCATTATTGCCAAAACTGGTTGTAATATTCGTGATGCCATTCACCACCGCCTGACGTACCATCTCGTATGTCAAGATACCGCCTCTATTAAGGCTCTCCAATAGGACTTTGTACTTTGAAGCATACGCATCTCTCCATTCCTTCTGAATACGATAATTGTCTGACGCACTCTTTGCAGCATTGCAGATGTCTGAAAATTTCTTCTCTGTATAAGAACCTCCTATTTGAAGATAAAACAACTTACGGTCTATCGTGAAACGGATAGCCAAAGGAAACTCACTTACGTTCTTTCTGTTTGTACGAGTGTCAAGAACCATAGAAGCTGTGCATGTACGTTCCTTGACAATAGGCATTGATTTTGTCAACTTTACCATTACTAATTATTATTACTGTTCAACATCGCCTCTGTCTTACAGTAATCTTGCGATGTGAGGCATACATACACAAAACACTGTATATAGCAACCCTATTCCATCACTTTTAGGCAATGGACTCTTTTAGTTGTTATATACAGCGGTGCAATCTCGTCCTCTCCTGTCGCTGAATGGTAACCGGGCTTCTGCTTATCGGTCTCAACCCCTGAAGTGACTCTCTCACAAAGCATAAGCGAAAACTTAGAGTGCCTCCGACTACACTCCACTCTGTGACTTGATCCATCGGAATAGGATAACCCTCCCACGAAGGTTTGGCAGATTCACTTTTCCATAGTTGGAAAGAGTACCCATATAAAGGTCTTGCCCCACCATACATGCATAGCGAGAGCAAAGGTAAGGGCTTTTTCTCAAAACCACAAACAAATAGCGTATCTTTGGGATTGTTTAACTATCATACTTGAAAATGATGGTGAAATCATACTTCAAAGAAGACGTTTTCTGCGTAAACAATGCGTAAACAAACTATTTGAGTCATAGGTATTCTATGAGATAGAACGAAATGTTATTCTTGTATAAATGATTGATATTCAATACACTTCCATTCAAATAGAATATCATGAAAAATCATTCTATCGGTCTCATAATCTGGAGGTCCCTGGTTCAAGCCCAGGCTGGTCCACTAATAGGTTTCAAGAGGACGTCAAACAATACGTCATTTTAGCCTTCAAAACAAGAATAATCGCTGTAAAATCAAGGTTTTACAGCGATTTTTATTTTTTATCCATATCCGTTTGACTGCCAAACTACACCTTTTGATAGTCATCATTCGGTCATTTTCTGCTACAGAAATTGCTACACAAAAGAAGACTCCTCAAAAAATGTAGCAGTAGATGGAAAATAACTGTCAATTTCAGTGGCACACAAAAACTTAATTTTCCGGCA
>OGIR01000803.1_pt1 | contig 21441 bp, 22 predicted proteins | sample 1571831 | NCBI WGS metagenome assembly OGIR01 (sample SAMEA2582124, study PRJEB24529) | metagenome | biome: Human gut stool | place: China | collected 2011 | reverse complement strand
AATTGGCGATGATTCATATCTGCGTATCAACACTACTTGACGTAGAGCCATAAAAAATAGGATTGGAGAAAATCTCATTTTCTCTCAATCCTATTTTTCCTAATGTAAACATGTGATAAAGGTGATTAAGCCAAAAATAATGCCAGGAAAATTTGCCCAGAAGACTGGCCAATCACGTTGTTGTTTGAAGTAAGCATAAATGCACCATAACGTACAGTTAAGCGCTGCCACTAATGGTTGTAAAGGAGCACCATAATTTCCTGCCAAATTATTCTTAATCTGTGAAATGTAAGATACATACATCAAAATAGCTACAACTGTTGCAACTTTACTCAAGATGTCGATAAACTTGGTCTCTTGAATAACTGGTTTCTTTTCATTTACTTTTTTTGGGGTGTTCTACTAAATGTGCAGCTTTCATTATAATCTCTCCTCAATCAAAACTTTTTGTAAATCAGTAAAACGTTTTATTTCGATAGCACACTATTTATGATCAATAATGTACAATATTCATCTAATACGTTTTTCTTTAATATACAAGTTCTGACTGCAGTTGGGACTAATATATTTACGATATCATCCTAACACTTTGTTCAGTAAAATGCAAACTACACATTTGGCTCATTTAAGCGTTTTAAGTGACAAAGCGTTTATTCTTAGTATAATTTCAAAGTATGTAAAATAATTTCAACTTTGGAGGCTTTTTAATGGAAACAGTCAAGAATATTATTATCGGGTTTGGCAAGGGCGGAAAAACACTTGCGAAGTTTCTCGCTCAGCATGGGGAACAAGTGCTTGTTATTGAAAAATCGAAGCAAATGTACGGGGGAACCTGCATTAATATTGCTTGCCTTCCCTCCAAACGGCTAATTATTGAAGCTGCTCATGGAACCTCATTTGAAGACGCAGTCGATGGGAAAAATGTGATGACATCCCAACTCCGCCAAAAGAATTATCAAATGTTAGCAAGTGAAGATAATATCACTGTCTTAGATGGAACCGCTCATTTTACTGGTAACCACACAATTGATGTACAAACTCCAGATGGTCAAACACTTTCCTACAAGGGCGAACGTATTTTCATCAATACTGGTGCAACACCAACCATCCCCGACATTCCTGGATTAAAGGATAGTCGTTTTCTTATGAATTCTACTCAAGCGATGGATCAGCCTAAGTTACCACGTGAACTCGTGATTATCGGTGGCGGTTATATTGGTCTTGAATTCGCAAATATGTTCACTTCCTTTGGTTCACACGTCACGGTTCTTGATCACCATCAGACTTTACTACCACGTGAAGATGATGATGTGGCTGAAATGGTAATCCAAAACTTTAAGGATAACGGGGTTCGCTTTGAAGTTGGGGTTGATATTAAAGCGATTGGCGAACAAGATAATCAAGCTGCGATTACTTTTGCTAAAGCAGATAATCGTGAAACAACTATTTTCGCTGATAAAATTTTAGTGGCAACCGGACGAAAACCTGCAACGGCGGACCTTGATTTGCAAAACACAAATATTAAGGTCACTAAAAACGACGCGATTGTTGTCGATGACCTCCTCCATACCAGTGTTCCTGATGTATGGGCAATTGGGGATGTTAAAGGCGGTCCCCAATTTACTTACATCTCACTTGACGACTTTCGGATCATTAAAGATGAATTATTCGGTAATAAGGAACGTCGAGTTAGTGATCGTTTAATTGTCCCAACCAATGTCTTTATTGAACCTTCCCTTGCACAAGTTGGTTTAACAGAAAAAGAAGCACAAAAACAAGGAAAAAAGTACTTGCTCTTTAAGATGCCAGCTGCTGCAATTCCAAAAGCAAGAGTATTGAAGGATACCCGTGGACTGCTTAAGGTATTGGTCGATCCACAAACGAACTTAATTATTGGGGCTACCCTTTATGTCCAAGAAGCACAAGAAATTATCAACATGATTGTTCTGGCAATGCGGGCAAAACTTCCCTATCAAATGCTTCGTGACCAAATCTATACCCACCCAACAATCAGCGAAGCGTTCAATGATTTATTTAAACAACCAGTAGATAAAAAAGAATGATAAGAAATGGAAGCGAGAAATAATCTCCGCGACAAGGCTCGAGGCTAGTGCCACGATATCGTAACAATATTCGTATAAAAAACGAGGCTGTTGAAAAAACAAAAGTTTTTTCTCAGCCTCATTTTTCTATAGCTTATTATCAAGACGATCAATTAGTTTAGAAATGTGATTGTTAAGTTGATCAATCGTGCCTTTTTGTTCATCAATATGTTCTTGTTGCCGTTCAATGGTATCGCGTAATTCATCTTTCTTGCTTTGCTTATTCTTCTTTTGACTCTTCTTTAAGGACTTTACTAGGGCCCCCATCGTGTTGACATCATATTCATTTAATAAGCCAGCTAATTCATCTAATTTAACATCCCGAACTGAACGCTTATCGCTAGTTTTTACCTTTCCTTTTGCCATAATATTCATCTTCTTTCTTCGTCTTTAATTATAGAAGATTTAGTAAAAAACAAAAGCAATATGGTTACGTTTATATTGCTAATAGGTTCATCATCGCCGGGGTTAACGGCTGTTCTAAGACTAAATCCATCCCCACTGCCGCTTTTTTCTTTGGCCCAACTAATTCTTCTCTTACGGAGTCCGGTTGAATATAAGCGGGACCTAAATAATAAAATTCCTTGCCAACCGCATCGCTCTGTTTGACAAATAAGTGTAACTTTACTTGCGGCTTACCCTCTTTTACTCCCGCAAGCAACCGTTGCACCTCATCAGATGAAAGATGGCGAGGCGTCCGTGTGTACCAGCGCAACGAACGTCCATCTTGGAGTTGATTATTATAGATAGCGTTTCTTTTCTCTTCTGCATCCTTATGGTAGGTAATGAAAATCGGACAAACATCTTCTGCCACCCGATATCCATATAACGGGGCACTTACGTCGAGGGGCCAATTTAATAAGCGGCAAACATCTTTTCGATCATATTGCTGATAAAGAGTAAATGCTTGCTTGAGGTCATATTGCTTGGCGATTTCAAGTCCCGTTGTTAATACATCTGTAAACAAGCGCTTGAAATCATTATTACTTTCTAGTCCTTCTCGAATTTTTGAATTTAACTGATATGTTAATAAATCTGGATGATCAACAATCGATTGGCCACCATACTGATCCTTTTTTAACTGTTTACCAGCTTTTACATTAAAGAAGCGTAAACTTAAAATATCGTCAACTGATTGTAAAACAGCTGGTGAAACACGAATATTTTGTTGTTTTAGTTCTGCTTTAAAAACATCAATTGAACACGTCCCGCGGAGTAAACATTGAAGGAAGATCAATTCATGTGGCCGTTTACCATTAAGAAGCTCTTTAGTTAAAAAGGCTAGTACTTGACGCTCATAATTAGTTAATTTAAGTTCGATCCCCATCTTCTCTAAAAAGTCACCATAATGGTTGAGTTGGGTATTTTGCGCAAATACTCGGGGATCAACAGAACCATAACGATAAAAGTCATTCAGCAACGGTGTTTTCCCTAGTTGGTCAGTTAAATCATGGTATGCCTGTCGCAATTCACGCATCGAGTCCAATTTAACTTTATCAAGGGAGGCTAAAATTTGTTCTTCGGCAACCTTCGTAAAGTTAATGGTTGAAACATCAAAATTCGTTGGCACCTTAACTTCACGCCGCGCTCGATCCTTACTTCGGCTATTGTCCTGGTTAAGAGCAAGAGGAATCATGTAATTATGCTGGTAATTTCCAATAAAATCAATAACTGTCACAAAATCTTTACCAGGATATTGACGCAATCCGCGCCCGAGTTGTTGGGTAAAGACAATTGGTGATTGGGTATTACGCATCATTACAATCTGATTTACTGATGGAATGTCGACCCCTTCATTAAAAAGATCAACGGTAATGATATACTCAATCTTTCCTGCCTCTAATTGCTCAACTGCCTTTGCTCGCTCTTGACTACTACTTTGATTTGTCAATGCAATCGCAGGATGGTTAGCCGCATTAAACTGGACTGCCAATTCTTTTGCCTCTGCCTGCCGACTACAAAATACTAACCCACGAGGCTGATCGCCACAATATCCATAATAGTCTAATTGGTTAAGAACATAATTAACCCGTTTCGTAGCAATCAATTGGTTTAACTTAGAAGTCTCAGTAATAACTTCGCCATCAACTTCATAATCGGTAACTCCTACGTAATGGAACGGCGCTAACATTTTAGCAGCCAATGCATCTTTCAGCCGAATTTCATAGGCCAAATGATAATCAAACAGTTTAAAGACGTCTTGATTGTCCATTCGTTCAGGGGTTGCAGTCATCCCCAGCCAAAATTGTGGCATAAAGTGGTTTAAAATTCGTTGATAACTAGGTGCTGCTGCACGATGGGCCTCATCGATCAAAATGTAGTCAAATTCGGTAGCTTCGAGCTTATCCAGCACTGCTTGTTGGCTTAGTGTTTGAACAGTTGCAAATAAATATTTAGCATTCCAATCATGGCGATTACCTGTCAATAACCCGTAATCAGTTTTCTTGCCGCCAATAACTCGTCGAAAACTCGCTAACGATTTTTGGGCAATCTGTTCTCGATGAACGACATATAAGAAACGACGCGGCTGATATTTCTTGACCGCAAACGCTCCCAGATATGTTTTTCCGGTTCCTGTTGCTGAAACGACCAGTCCTTTCTTAGCGCCAGTTTTTATCAGAGTACTTAATTGTCCTAAAGCGGCTTGTTGCATTTGATTAGGTTCAATTGGTTTTAATTTTTCCGGTTGCGTCACCCTAGTCTTTGGTGGTTGCCAATTCTTGCGATACGCTGCAATCCACTCTGACGTTAGAACAGTACTCTCATGTTTAACAGCATCCAATTCCGCCGTTAGTTGTTGAAAAAGGCTTCCTTCTTGGCGGGAGCTTAATTTCAAATTCCACTCTTTATTAACTAACAAAGCAGACCGTGTAAAATTAGCACTCCCAATAATTACGGTCTGATATTCTCCATGATCAAATAAATACCCCTTAGTGTGAAATCCATTAAGATCAGCAATCCTGACCGTTAAATTAGGAATCTTTTGCAATTCTTCAAACATCGCGGGGTGATTAAAATTCAAGTAATCACTGGTAATGATCGTCCCTTGTACCCCCTGCTGTGCTAAGTCAGCCATCACTGCCTTAAATGGAACCAACATATCTAACGTAATAAAGGCGACTGACCACGTAAAGTTTTTACATGACAGCAATTCGTGCCGTAACGTTTGCCAAATTGTCGATGATTGGTTATTGGTTAATAATTGCGGACCTATCAACGCATTACCTTGATATTGAGTACTAATAAGTCCATTCAAAATTGCGTCTTGCAGCACTGAATTGTCCATGAAATACACCTTTCTAAAAGTTAGCTAAGAAATAAAAGCGAACCACAAATAAAGCCACAAATAAAGCCGATAATCACATCACGGGGAAAATGAACTCCGCCGATCACCCTCGTAATAGCAGAAACAAGAGCTAGAGCGAGTAAGATTATTCCTAAAATCAAGTTTAGCCTTAACCCACACATCGCAATAACAGTCGCAGAAAAAACATGACGACTAGGCAATGAATCACCAGTTTTTTGCCGTCGAATTAAGGGATTAATCGGAAATTTTTCGTATGGTCGTGGTGCGTCAATCCGTTGGCGAATAAAAGAAAGCAGAATAAAGCCAATACCAGGAATAAGCAGATAAAGCCCTGCTTTCAAGACATCATTTTTCCCCACCCATACTAATATAACGATATAGGCAACGTACATAACCCACACAACAAATTTATTAACCGCCCGTAATAACGGAATTGTCCACGAGTGTCGATAAAAAGGAGCTGTAATACGCTGATAAAACTGTAGATAATCTTTTTTCATTATGGCAAATCATTCCCGGCCGCAAGATATAGGTCATACCATTCTTGGCTCGTCAACGTAATATCGCTCCCCTTAGCACTGTCAATAATATGAGCTGGCGTCATGGTACCAAGCAACACTTGCATATGCGCGGGGTGACGTAAAATCCATGCAACGGCAATTGCATTTTTACTTACCTTATATTTTTGCGCAAGAGTTTCTAACATTGCGTTTAGTTCAGGGAATTGATCATTATTAATAAACGTCCCAGCAAATATGCCGTATTGGAAAGGTGACCATGTTTGAATCGTCATCCGTTTTCGACGCGTGTACTCTAATAATCCCCCGTCATGATTGATTGCAGCATCATCAGTCATGTTTGTATGCAGGCCAAAGTCAATCATCCCCGTATACTTTAAACCAAACTGGACTTGGTCAATCAAAAGCCGTTGATTTGTCGCCGCTTGAAGGAGCGCGATTTGCTGCGGGTTAAAATTTGATACTCCAAAATGGCGGACTTTCCCAGATGCTTGAAGTTGGTCAAAGGCTTCTGCTATTTCTGCGAGCTCCATTAAGGGGTCTGGACGATGAATCAAAAATGAATCAAGATAATCAATCCCCATCCGTTGCAAAATTCCATCAACAGCAGCGATTAAATGCTTCTTTGATGAATCATACCGCGTTATTTTGTTATCTGCGTTCGCAAAAAGGCCTCCTTTTGATTGAATGTAAAAGTCATCACGGGTAAGACTGCTTTTCTTTAACGCTTCACCAAAATGGATTTCTGACGATCCGCGCCCTAACTGTGGATCATTGCCATAAATATCAGCTGAATCAATAAAATTTATTCCAGCATCGTGGGCGGCTTCTAAGGCATTGATCGCTTTGGGCACTGCTAATGTCCCCATCCGCATAATACCTAATGCAACGTTCGATACTTCCCAATTTGTTCCACCAATTTGTACGTTTTTCATAATTAAAGCCCCTTTTTTCTTTCTCCATCTTATCCTGTTTCTATTTTAAATTATTCATTTACGTTTTGCCATTTATTCAAAATCAAATTCGGATTACGTTAAAATTTAAGCATGCAACTGGAACACTCAGGGCTTCAATCATACTTAGAATAATCTAACATTTAGCATTGTTTTACCAACAAAATTCACGATCTCTCAATAATGAAAGCGCTAAACTAAGGGTGAACAATAAATTCGAAAGGAAGTTATCATCTATGCCTATTAAGTATCACCAAATGAGTCGTGAATTTCACTTATACAATAATCAAATAAGTTACATTATCAAGATTCTTCGTAACGATCAATTAGGGCAGCTTTTCTTTGGTCAACGTGTTCCTGACCGTCCTAATCACGATTATTTAGTCGAAAATACGTATCGGCCAGTTACTTCATATGTGGATGACAACAATTATTCTTTTTCATTAGGTAATTTAAAACAAGAATATCCTACTTACGGAACAACTGACTATCGTATGCCGGCTTTTGAAGTTAAACAACCAAACGGGAGCACTATTACTAATTTTAAATATGTTTCGCACAAAATTTTTCCTGGGAAACCACAGCTTGATAATTTGCCCGCCACCTATACCGAAGACGACAATGAAGCAACAACTCTTGAGATACTCCTTCATGACTCCCTTATTAATGTTGACCTCGTCCTAAGATACACTATCTTCAACCATTACAATGCCATTGCGCGGAGTGTCAAATTTATCAATCACAGCGAAAAATCTTATCAACTAACAACTGCCATGAGTTTAAACCTCGATTTGCCAGATGATAATTATGATTGGCTACAATTTTCCGGAGCATGGGGCCGTGAACGACAATTAAAATCGGCTCACCTTCGTCCAGGTATTCAATCAGTTAACAGTACTCGAGGCGCTTCTAGTCACATGGAAAATCCATTTGTTATCCTTAAAAGGCCGCACACAGATGATTTTCAGGGTGAAGCATATGGTTTTTCTTTAATTTATAGCGGGAATTTTCTTGCCCAAGCTGAAGTTGATCCTTATAAAGTTACACGAGTTCAGCTTGGTATCAACCCATTTCATTTTTCTTGGAAACTTGATTCGCAACAATCATTTCAAACTCCAGAAGCCGTAATGGTTTATACCCATAACGGACTTAATGATCTCAGTCAAAATTTTCACCAGCTCTATCAACACCGATTAGTTCGCGGATATTGGCGTGATCGGCAGCGTCCAATTCTTATTAACAACTGGGAGGCAACCTATTTTGATTTTACTGAAGAAAAACTACTGACTCTGGCAAAGACTGCTAAGAATTTAGGGGTTGAACTTTTTGTCCTTGATGACGGCTGGTTTGGTAAACGGACAACTGAAACAGCCGGTTTAGGTGACTGGTGGGTTAATCGAGACCGTCTTCCAGCTGGGATTAGTGGTTTATCAGCTAAAATCCATGATTTAGGAATGATGTTTGGCTTATGGTTTGAACCGGAAATGACTAATAAAGATAGTGATCTTTATCGTCAGCATCCTGATTATATCATTGAGACTCCTAATCGGCATGCATCCCAGGGACGAAAACAATACGTCCTTGATTTCTCACGATCAGAAGTAGTGGATTATGTATATCAATTAATGGCAAAGGTTTTACGTGAAGGTAAAGTTGATTATGTGAAATGGGATATGAATCGGAATATTACCGAATGCTTTTCATCTGCATACCCCGCTGATCAACAAGGCGAAATTTTTCATCGTTATATTTTAGGCGTTTATCGTCTTTACGACCGCTTAATTCATGAATTTCCGCAAATCTTATTTGAGTCTTGTGCCAGTGGCGGAGGACGTTTTGACGCTGGAATGCTTTACTACGCTCCCCAAGCTTGGACAAGCGATGATTCTGATGCAATTGAACGCTTAAAAATTCAAACAGGAACATCATACTGTTATCCTACTAATTCAATGGGCGCTCATGTCTCGGTCTCACCAAATGAACAATTACAACGACAAACTCCGCTTAAAACCCGTGCTGATGTCGCCTACTTTGGTGCATTTGGTTATGAATTAGACCTTAATGCTTTATCAACCGAAGAATTAGCCCAAATTAAACGCCAAATTGCCTTTATGAAAGAGCATCGGCAACTTTTTCAATTCGGGACTTTCTACCGCTTACAGACACCTTTTGAAAGTAACATTGTCTCCTGGCTGGTTGTTTCTCCTGATAAAAGACATGCAATCATGGGATATTTCAAAATTCTAAATGACGTCAATGCTGAATACCGTCTGCAACGTGTTCCCGGTCTAAATCCTTCAACAGAGTATAAAGTTAAGGAAGAAGCTGGCGATAGTCTTGGCTCCTTTAGTGGTAGCGAACTCGCTAAGATCGGGCTCGTTACTACTGATGCCTCAGCTGGTGAAAATAAGGAAACCACCGATTTTTATAGTAAGTTATTTATCTTTGACGCAGAATAAAAGCGAGGTTTGCTTATGTATCAATTAAAACGAATAATCATGGCATTCCTAGGCGTAACGCTCTGTGGATTTTGCGTTGGCATGCTGCAGAAGGCTAATCTGGGAGTTGATCCTTTCACCTGCTTTGTCACTGGAATTGCTAATATTTTCAGTTCGACTTACTCAACCTTTTATTTAATTTTAACAGGAACGCTATTGCTTCTTGTATTAATCTTACGCCGGCATTATATCGGAATTGCGACAATAATTAATCTTCTTTTCACCGGAATAGCGGCCGATGCGATGCACGCAATTTTAGATATAGCAATCCCCCATCCTTCTCTTACTATTCGATGGTGTCTTATGCTGGTTGCGATTATTTTCACTTGCCTAGCAGCCGCTCTTTACTTTACAGCTGATCTCGGCGTTTCTGCCTATGATGCAATTGCACTTATTGCCGCCTATAAATACCAACTTTTACCGTTTAAGTATTGTCGAATTATTACTGATAGTATCTGTGTTCTCGTGGGGTTTGCTTTTAACGTTACGCTGGGTGTTGGTACAATAATCACCGCCCTTTTCATGGGACCGTTAACGCAATGGTTCAAAATCCATATTGCAGAACCAATACTCGCTCATGATCAGGTAAAAACTGTACTCTAAGTGCCAATAGTTTCTAATGTTTAAGAAGTTGAACGTTAGAAGCTATTTTATTTTCACTTGCTGCCGATATTGACGTGGACTAATTCCATAGGTTCGTTTAAAAACGCGTGTAAATGAATTTGTTCGCTGATAACCACATTGTTCAGCCACTTGATCAATACTGATATCAGATGACTCTAAAAGGTGCCGCGCCTTAGTAATCCTAAAATTCTGAATATATTCACTCGGCGTTAAATCCAAGTCTTGCTTAAATAAAGAAGTAAGATAACTTCGATTAAGATTAACAGCTTGTGCAAGACTTTCGACCGTTACTTTTGACAAATGATGGCTGATATACTGAATTGCCTGTGTCACATACTGATTTTTCTCTGAATTAGCTTGTTGAATATTAGCAACTGTTCCCGCAGCAATATAACTCAAAAAGCGAAAAAAGCAACTTAAAGCTCGTAAATTATTTTCCGTACTTAACTTATCAAGTGTCAGAATCTCATTAACACAGTTAGCAAGCTCATAGGAGTTATCACTATTAAACACTGGTCTTGTTTCTGAAAGATTAATCTGATCAAGCCAAGTTGCTGCACTCTTTCCAGTAAATCCTAACCATATATAAGACCATGGTGTTTCCTTATCCGCAATATAGGTAGTCCGACAATTAGGAACAATTAAAAATCCTTGACCGGCATGAAGATGATAAGTAACATTATCCACTTTAAATATTCCTGATCCAGATAAAATGTAATGGATTAAATAGTACGGGCGAACTGCTGGACCATACTTATGCCCAGGCATTGTATCTGAACGGCCAACTGATGTCAGCCCTATTTCTATCTGTGATGAAACAGTATAATCACGTGCGATAGCCCTTTCCATTGCTTATCTCCTCCACTTTAACGTTATTGATATCGTTTTCAAAAAGTATTAAAAAAAACAGCTCAGATTAATCTGAACTGCCTTTTTAGGTCAGGGCGGTATGTGGGATTCGAACCCACGCGTGCCGGACCCACAAACCGGTGTGTTAACCAAACTTCACCAATACCGCCATAACAACTGTTAATAACTATAACACAAAATGACGGTAAAGAGAAAGACTTTTTTTATTTTTCTTGGTCCTTTTTTAAATAATTGACCATTCGCAAGAAATTATCAACATCTAAACTTGCCCGACCGATTAATACCCCATCTACATCTGGCTTATTCATAATCATTCCGATATTATCCGGATTGACGCTTCCACCATAGAGGATCCGGATCTTATCAGCAATCGTTCGCCGAATTTGACGGCATCCTTCTTCAGCAAGAACTGGATTGGCGTGCTGACCGTATCCAACTGCCCAACTTGGTTCATAGGAAACAACTACATTTTTAATTTGATCAAGAGAAACGCCCCTCAATACGCTCATCAATTGCTGGAAAACGTAGTGAATTTCACCATTAACTTCTTTCTGGACCATCGTTTCATCCGTACAAATTATCGGGGTAACTCCCATTTGGAGGGCTGCCAATACTTTCCGATTAACCAACTCATTATCCTCGTGGAATAAATGGCGCCGTTCAATATGTCCTAACATTACATATGAAACGCCAGCGTCAGCTAAGCCTCGTAAGCTAATTTCACCAGTGAAAGCTCCCGAATATTCAGCCGCCGCGTTTTGCGCGATTATCTTTAATCCTGAATCATCAGCGGCTTGAACCATACTAGGTAATGCAAAAGCTTGGGCTGCAATTCCGACTTCAACTTCTTGCGGATCTGGCAGCTTTCCTTTAATTGCATCCACAAATTCAACTGATTCTTGGACATTTTTATGCATCTTCCAATTAGCAGCAATAAAGGGTTTGCGCATTTCTCACTCCTCCTTTTGTTATCTATCTTTAAGTATCGCATATTTTTAACAATTATTTTGTTAAATATTAGCTAAATTTCTTGATCATTGCTATCCTAAAGTTAAAGCGTTTTCTTGAGGAGTATCGGAGAATGAAAAAAATATACAAATTAGCAGCTAATTTTAGCCATATTTTGCGTCTATGTACAATCGGTGCCCTAGCAATTTTAGGGATCTTATTAACTATTATTTTATTTACAGAAACTTTTTCGCTGATTCCTCTTATGCAAGCGGGAAATACAGACCATGTTATTTTTAAGATTTTGGATCGCGTTATTGTCTTTTTCCTTTTCTTTTCATTTATGACAATGATAATTGCCGCGCTAAAACATCATGGCCGGATTGCAGTCGATTTTCTATTAAGCTTAGGAATTATGGCTTTAATCCGGGGACTAATTGCCGCCCACGGTCAGCCTTATGAAATTCTTACTAATTCGATTGCCATTTTATTATTAATCATCGGCATGGTAGTATTGAAACACTTTATGAAATAGGAGTCGTAATAATGAAGAACGCATACTTAATTCATGGTACTTCTACCCGGGATGACGACTGGTTCCCCTGGCTCGAAGAAGAAGCGAAACCAACAATCGCCCTTGATCGGATATGGCTACCAAATCCCTTTAATCCCCAACAAGCTGAATGGGATCAAGCGGTTGATGACCAAATTCATCCCCAAGATAACCTCATCCTTGTCGCTCATAGTCTCGGCTGCATTACGGCCCTTCGTTATATTGAACGTCATCATGTTAAAGATGCACGGCTTTTACTGGTGGGAGCATTTGATAAGGGATTACCAGCTTATCCCGAATTAGATGAGTTTATGAAAGATCGTCCTCATTATGAGCAAATTTTTCCTAAACTCGCTAAAGCTACCGTTATAACAGCTAAAGATGATCCAATCGCTCCTTATCAAAATAGCATTGCGGTCGCTAATAAAATTAGAGCAAAACTCATAGTTACAGAAAAAGGCGGCCACTTTTTGACTAGTGACGGCTTTACAAAATTCCCGTTAGCCTTAAAAGAATTAAACAAACTAGCTGAATAACTTATTTTTTTAAAGAATCAACTTAGTTTTACTTAATAATTAAAATTTATTAATTCCTATGATAGTCACTTATAATATTTTGCTTATAATTACTCCTTTCTTTCGTAAAAAAGCTCATTAAAAGCTTAGCTAATTATTATCGTCACTACTGCTAAGACCTGTTACAATACTTGGTGGAGAGGGGAAAACAATCATTATAATTTGTTTTCCAAAAAGGCAACTGTAATTAGTTGTGCTGTAAAAAATATTTTAATTATGTAAAGGAGTTGTTCAATATGATGTCAATTATGAGTAATATGATCGCTGTAGTAAGTTTTATGGGACTGATTATTGCAACATGCGCCCACGTAATTAATAACCGGGCTTAGCAATTATTTTCATTATTTTTGGGACTGTGATATAAGTTAAGTTGCTTTCATAAAAAGCAACTACGCAGTACAACAATGGCCTCCAACGTCCGTCAAAGCCGAACGTTGGAGGCCTATTGTTGCTTGCGGGGGGCTCCCCAGAGGCTAGCTTCGCGTCGAAAAACGAAGTCACAAGTGCCTTCTGTCTCGCTCCCTTATTTTTTGCGTTACAATTAAACTGATTTTATTAATCAAGGAAGTTCTTAAATTAATGACTAAATTTAAAAGACATACAACCGAAGAAATGAATAACTGGGAAAAAACGCAAGCAACCGAACTAGTAAAGATTCGAGCTTCCCAACACCATTTAATCTATAACCTGGTTGCTTATGTTGTTATTTCAATAATTGAGTACTGGTTGGCTGAAATAAGTAAATCGCAGACATTACGGGCCGATGCTTTCAACAACCTTTCGGGAATTATCTCGACCTTTTTACTGATGATGGGCTTACACATCGCCCAGGATGCCGATGATGATGATATCATTGGTGCACGGCTGCCTTCTGGAAATTATCAAGCACATATGGGGTCTGACCAACGAGTACAATTTGTTCGTTGGCGTTATGAGACAATTTTTCCCTTGTCACAGCGGTCGTTATGGTTGCGATTGCTTTAAGCGTTATCATCGATGGCATTAAAAGTCTCCTCAATCCTGCAAGTCGAGTAGTTCCACAACCAGTCGCATTGATCGGGGCGGGGATCGCGTCAGTTATTATGTTAGTCGTTTGGTATATGAATCGCCAAACAGGACTTAAGTTAAAAAACGCCGCGTTGCTTGCTTCTGCCCAAGATAGTCTGAGCGATGCCTTTACAAGTATTGGAACCTTGATTTCAATTGGTGGTGCCCTCCTCTTTAACCTTCGTTGGCTTGATGGTGCTACCAGTATTGTCGTCGGTTTCTTTATTCTATATTCTGGACTAAAAATTTTCTTTGAAAGTAGTCTTAACTTAACCGACTACTTTGATCCCCGCGCTGAACAGGAATACCGTCAAACAATCACCAATATTCCGCACGTTGTAAAAGTTGTCGAACTAAAAGCTCACTATAACGGAAACGTGGTCACGCTTGATGCTTCCGTGATGGTTAACGCTAAAATGACGATTCTCAAAAGTTTCCAATTATCAGAACACATCGAAAATGTAATGCGAGAAAAATTTGGAATAATTGATACTGATATTTCTTTTGTCCCTGATCCTCATTCATTTTCTGATAAGGATATTTCTGGTGAATTTTAAAATTAGAGTTTGACGAATTTAGATTAGAATGTTTTAATAATTACAACTTAACTTGAAAGGAACGACTAACATGATTCAACACTCATTAACTTCAACCAAGTATTATAACAACTATGCTTACCGTGCATAATTGTCTGTACTCATTTAGGTACGGACAGCGGTGTTCGTACCTAAGCAGGGTTGTTTTAATGAGTCCTTTGCTAGGTACATTGATCTAGTAAGGGCGTGTAGTTTTCCGCGATTTTTTATACTACCGTAATACCAACTAGATTAAGCAAATGCCGCTGATCTAGTTGGTATTTTTTATTAAAAAACAAGGAGAATTACACAATGAAAACTATTAACAAATCAAAAAATAGTCCTGAGCCAGTGATTGGTTTTAGTGAAAGTTTACTTATTCTTGGCGTTATCCTATGCATCTTAGGCTACCCTATTATTTTTAAGCACCAAGAACCGCAAGCCCCATTATTTATTTCCTTTGTTTTGCTCGCCGTTTACGGGCGAATTCGTGGATTTAAATGGGATACAATAATGAATGGAATGCGTCATGGTTTGCGAGCCGGTGTTGACCCCCTCGTTATCTTTCTTTCCATCGGTGTCTTAATTGCTACCTGGATTTTTTCGGGAACAATTCCAACAATTATGTACTTTGGTTTTGAAATTATTTCTGTAAAGTTCTTCTCACCAACAGTTTTTATCGTTTGTACCCTTGTTGGAGTCGCTTGCGGAAGCTCATTTACAACTGTATCAACAATGGGGATCGCCTTTATTGGCATTGGTGCAACCCTTAAAATCAACCCCGGTTTAACTGCGGGGGTAATTGTTTCAGGCGCCTTTTGTGGTTCAAATATTTCCCCGCTTTCAGGAACCACCAACCTTGCCGCCAGTGTTGGTGAGATTAGTATTTACAAGCATATTAAATCCCTACTCACCACCGATATTCCTGCCTGGGCAATCTGTCTTATTCTTTATACCTTCCTAGGATTGAACTCCAAAAATGTTAGCTTAGGCGCCGTTCACCAAATGATGGCCGGGCTACAAAATGGGTTCTGGATCTCCGGATGGGCTCTTCTCCCAGTTCTGCTCCTAATCGTATTAGCCATTTTCCAAGTTCCTGCTATCCCTTCCCTTGGCCTTGGCTCACTCTTCGCGGTCGTACTTGGCTGGATTCATGCACCTAAAACCAGCCTCACTACGATTACTAATACCATCATGACTGGTTACGTTTCCCATACCGGTGATAAAACAATCGATACATTGCTTTCTAAAGGCGGTATCTCTAGTATGCTTACTTCTCTAGCCCTAATTATCTTTGCGCTTGCTTTAGGTGGCTTATTGATCAAGTTCAATATTATTAGCGCCATCATTAATCACTTAACTGGGATTGTAAAGACGCCTGGCCGATTAGCATTCTCTACAGCCCTTACTTGCATTGGGGTTAACCTCCTTGTTGGGGAACACTACCTCGCAATTATTCTTCCTGGGCAATCATTTCTCCCGTCATTTGATAAATTAGGCTTAAAGCGGGTTGATTTAACCCGGATTCTCAATGATGCAGGAGCCGCAGTCAACGCAATTGTCCCATGGAGTGTTTCTGGGGTATTCATCGCTAGTACCTTACAAATTAATCCGTTAAACTTCATTCCTTGGGCATTTTTCCCATTCTTCGTTACAATCCTAACCATCATTGCAGGAATGCTCGTGAAAGTCCCAGTCAAAAGCCCTGCTGCAAACTTAGCAACCGAATAAATTGAATTTCCGATGTCATTACCATTTTCGTGTTATAGTGATGATAGGATAACGAGTAAATTCGTCATCTATTTTCATATGTCGTTACACTCATACAGGAAGAGGCCGAGTCAATTCCCAGCTTCTTATAGGAGGGATTATTATTATGCGGTCATTTACTCACAATGAATTAGCGCAATATAACGGGCAAGAAGGTCGTCCAGCATATATTGGAGTTCACGGAAACGTTTATGATGTTTCTGAGGTTCCAGAGTGGAAAGGCGCAGAAATCCATGGTAATGTTTTCGGCCATGATTTATCAGACGTCACCTATCAACAAGCAGCTAAAAAGTATTCACCGGTTTCAAAACTCCCAATTATTGGAAAATTAGTTGATTAATATTAAAAGGCATGAGAATTGATTTGCGTTCTCATGCCTTTTAGTATTTATTGTAGTTCCAATAACTATTCTGCATCAATAACAGTAATTCGTTCACGATGGTGGCGTGGTGCTAAAATTTCATTGACCACTAACTTCGCCATTGTCCCTGCAGTTACCTTTGATTCATTTTGTTCATTAAATAATAATTCATCCTGACCAAGAATATAATTAGTCGCAACCCCAGCTTCAAATATTGCTGATGGTGAAATACCTAACCAGTCAATGTCAGAAATAGTTTCAAGGTACTGTAACTCTTTTAACTGCTGACGTGGTGTATTAATCCATGTCTCAGCACCAGGCATCTTTTCAATATCATCAACAAATAGGTGCTTATCCTTACCAGTTTTAAGGCTTCCGGCACCGAGGATGAAAATTAACCGGATTTTATGTTTTCGAGCTAAAAGTACTAATTTCTCAGCCAGTCTTACTTGCCGATCAGCATTTTCTGGACTAGTACCATATGCATCAACAATCACATCAAGCCGCGACAACAAACTATCATTTAAGGCAAAAATATCACCACTGATCAAATTAGCATCGGCACCAAGAATCTTTCTGGCCTTACTCTCATTTCGAACAATTCCAGTTACATTCAAATCTTTTTTCGTCGATGCTAATTTATAGATTGCACTACCAGCCATTCCAGAAGCACCAATTATTCCAACTCTTATCATGACTATCCCTCCTTGGACTATATTCCCTTCATGAATAACTCTATCACGAGGAAGTATTCTTGCCAAAGAAAAGGCTTCCTATTCGTTACTAGCTAAATAATGGCGAATATTCCGAATGCATTTATTAAACTCAACCCAGTCATTAAAATTCAGGTCAAGGTCTTTCACTTGATAGCGATCAGGTGGCGTAATGACTGCTCGTTTTTGTCCATGATATTTAAGAATTAGTTGTGCGTCTACTTGTTCTAATGTATAACCACGTCCATGAAGCCAATTTTGGAGCGCTTTTAAGGTTGCTGTATTCATTACATTTCCTCCTTATCTTTATTTTATTATAAGGACTTTCCTAACAAATAGCTAAATCCGGCTAAAAATGCCATAATTAGAGAAAAGACTAGAGAGGAGTTTTATATATGCAAACAGTTGTTATTACTGGTGGAACCTCTGGAATCGGCCTTGCCACTGCTGATGTTTTTCTCAAAAACGGGTGGAATACGATGCTTATCGGTCGTGATGCAGAAAAAGGAATGCAAGTTGAACGACATTTAGGCGAAACATATTCCCCAGCACAGGTTGCTTTTATTCAAGCCGATATTAGTAAATCAAGTGAGGTTGAACATGCTAAGCAAATAACCCTCAATAAATTTAAAACCGTTGATGCGATTGTCAATAATGCAGGAATCGTTATTCACGGTGAGGTTCATGAAACTAGTGAGGAAGATTGGGATAAAATCTTTGATGTTGATGTTAAGGGGACTTTCCTTATTAGCAAAGCCTTCTTGCCAACAATGATTGAACAAGATCATGGTAGTATCGTTAACATTTCCTCTGTCTCAGGAATGGCTGGTGATCGAGCAATGGTTGCTTATAATGCCGCCAAGGGAGCAATTATTAACATGACTCGGGCAATGGCAATTGATTACGGTAAAAATAATATTCGCGTAAATGTTGTTGCACCTGGCCCGACTAATACCCCGCTTTTTCACCAAGATAAACAAAAATTCGCAAAAAATAGTCCATTAAATCGGATTGTTGAACCCGAAGAAGTCGCCGCTGCAATTTATTTTGTTGCTAGCCCAGCTGCTAGTGCAATCACGGGAGAAGTAATTCCTGTAACAGCCGGCTTTGAAATCTCAACTGGACAACCAATGTAATTAATAAAGCCACTAGTAGCACTTAATGTGTGTTACCAGTGGCTTTATATTATTATTTTTGACTTGACCAAAGTTTTTGCATCATCTTTTTTAACGGAGACATAAATTTTTATCTAATAACTATAGTCAGTAAGTTTTCTCACTAATTCCTCTAAACAAGATATTATTTAGTATAATCCACATCCTTTGTTTCTTTTGTCAATAACCAAGAAATAACTGCTAGTACTGATAAAACTAGCATATAATATCCAGCCGAATGTAATCCATAATTAGCAATTAACCACGTTGTTACAGTTGGAGCAACGGCTGCCCCAACCACTGCAGCTAAGTTGTAAGTAATTCCTGCACCAGAATAGCGAACTCTGGTTGGGAACAGTTCAGGTAAGACAGCTCCGACTGGACCATAAAGAGTACCCATCACTAAGAATCCTAGTCCTAAGAAGAGTAAAACGCCAACTAAGTTATGTTGTCCTGTAAGAAAATATGGGAATACCAAGGAATAGCCAACTAGTGCTACTGATGCAGTTAATAAAACTTTTTTCCGGCCAACACGATCTGCTAATACAGAAGTTAACATGATCAAAACAGCGAATTCAATAATTGCACCCATTAATAATAATAATAGAAATTCCGAAGAGGTAAAACCTAGAGCTGTTGTAGCATATGATAATGACCAGGTTGTTAATGTAAAGAATAGTGCATAGGTTGCTCCCATGATGAAAGTTCCTTTTAAGATTTCACGCCAATTAGATCTGAATACTTCACGAAGAGGCGAAGCAGTTGTGTTATCACGTTCTTGAGCCAACTTAAACAAAGGTGTTTCCTGTAAACGACGTCGGACATATAACCCTATAACGACTAAAACAGCTGATGCCCAAAAAGGAATTCGCCAACCAAACGTCATCATTTGCGTTGGTGTTAGTACCCGTTCTAAAGCAAAGAATAAGCCATTGCATAGGAAGAATCCGATTGGTGCTCCCACTTCCGGAAATGCACCATATAATGCCCGCTTATTAGCCGGAGCATTTTCAGTAGCTACTAATACAGCCCCGGACCATTCACCACCAAGCCCGATTCCTTGGACAAACCGACAAAGGCAAAGTAACAATGCTCCCCAAACGCCGATAACCTGATAGCTAGGAATGAAACCAATGGCTACCGTCGCCACTCCCATTACTAAAAGTGAGACCACAAGTGTTTTCTTGCGTCCTAAACGATCACCATAATGTCCAAATAGGAAGGAACCTACCGGGCGTGCTACAAAAGCTACTCCAAAAGTTAACAAACTTAAAAGTGTTGCAAGTAAAGGGGTCATTTGCGGAAAGAAAATTTTGGGAAAATAAGCAGCAGATGCAGTCCCGTAAGCGTAAAAATCGAAAAACTCAATTGCCGTTCCCATCATCGAAGCCAAAATTACTGTCTTGACAGGATCACGTTTTACATTAAGCTTGCTGTTTGTCTGCGGGGTGTTAGTTACTGTACTATCCATAGTATTTACCTCTCATTTCAGTTTAATTTACGATCTATTATCACTTCTAGTCTTAATTTCACTTTCCATTTTTTCACATCCCTTCAATAAAAAAACCAGCTAACTGTTGAACAGTCAACTGGCTGACAGAAATGTCTCTACCACTATCACTGTTCACATCCCTAGTATGGTGATGCGAACAGCACTAATTATTCGCATCATCTAATTAATGATCCGAATAATAATAATATTTACGTGTACATTAGTAGTAAATGACATTAATCTGTTCTCGCTTTCGTCTTAATTAATAGTAAGATCTTATCATAGCTATAATTATAAATCAATAAAAATTCACATTTATTTTTAATCTTCATAGAATATCAATAAAAATTCGAAATAGTTTTATAAACTGTGCCACTGATAAGTTTTATAATATCATTTTCAATGACTGTTTACCTTCTTAAATCTATTTGTACACAAAGAATCTGCTATAAAGCCTATTAAACCAATAGTTCCTGCAATCTCTCGACGCAAGTTCGTGCACACGTTTTTCGTGTGCATAGCTGTGTGTATGATATTCTTAAATAAACAAAAATAGTCCTTGATACATCTCCGTAAAACGTTGATATATCAAGGACTAATAAACTTTGTAAGTTTTAATAATGCTGACTAGAGGTTCAGAAATCGCGTTACAAATGCCTATATAACAGCATTTAAAGCATAAGATGAGAAAATATGAGAAGTCCTACATATTAAGGTACTGATCCATTAATTCACCATATCCACGGTTAAATGGTTTCACGTAATAGCGCATGTAAACTGCCAACGAATTTCCTAATCTATTACTAGCGTAACTGTAGTCACCCAACCGTGCTAATCTTGTACCTACCGTCGTACGAAGTGTATAACATGTTAAAGGAAGACCATTACTTTTTACATTTGCTTTCTTGCACAGTTCTTTCATAGCGTCATTCATGGTCCGTTGGCTAATTGGCTTCCCCAGTTGTGCTAGTCGGTAATCGCTCAGGCTTAGGAAAATAAGGTCATTATTACTTTCAATCCCTTTTTCTGACAGAAACCGTTGCTGTTCTCTTCTGAAATCATGCAACGCTTGGTGTAAATCATTAGTAATGGGGGGCGTTAATCGCCACTCACCTATTTTTCGTGATTTTAAATGGCCATTAAACTCATTTTCCTTTTCAGAAAACGAGTCACTTATTTTAAGAACCCAGTATCCTTCTGACTTAGTTATATTTGAATACCTTAGGGCCTGAATTTCCTGTGGTCGCATTCCGGTTTCAGCTTCAACCCACAATGCAAGCCTTGACACCTTGCTTGAAATTCGTAAGCGTATTAAGTCTTTCTTTACGCCGTTTGTAAAATTAAGTTAGAAAAATAGAAAAGCCATTTGTGGTAGACTTTT
>OGIR01000790.1_pt1 | contig 21798 bp, 21 predicted proteins | sample 1571831 | NCBI WGS metagenome assembly OGIR01 (sample SAMEA2582124, study PRJEB24529) | metagenome | biome: Human gut stool | place: China | collected 2011 | reverse complement strand
ACTAACCCACTAAAACTGTATATTTAAAGGCTACCTATGAAAACTTGACAGATACAAATTTGCGCAAGCGGTTGCACAACGATTTTAAATTTGATATTATTAATATTGCAATAATTTATGAAGCGCTTACAATAATCATAAGTGTCTTTTAGAACTATTTTATAAGTTAAGGAGTTGTTAGCAATGAGTCAAGAAAAGTCCACGGGGGCTGGATTACCTACTCTATCAAAGAGTACTATCTGGATGATCAACTTTGGATTCCTTGGTGTTCAGACAGCTTTTACTCTGCAGAGTTCTCAAATGAGTCGGATTTTCCAAACTATTGGTGCCGACCCTAACAACCTTGGCTGGTTCTTCATCTTACCACCATTAGCTGGTTTGATTGTTCAACCAATCATTGGTTATTATTCAGACCGTACATGGGCACCAAAATTAGGTGGTCGGCGGTTACCATACTTACTACTGGGAATGATTGTAGCTGTTATCGTTATGATTTTGCTTCCTAATTCAGGAAGTTTCGGTTTCGGGTATGGTTCGCTCGCTGCCCTTTGGTTCGGTGCAATTACTGTTGCTTTACTTGACCTTTCATCAAATGTGGCAATGCAGCCATTTAAGATGATGGTTGGTGATATGGTTAACGATGACCAAAAGAGTTATGCCTATGGGATTCAAAGTTTCTTATCTAACACAGGTGCTGTGTTAGCTGCCGTTTTCCCATTCATTTTAACTGCTTGGTTTGGGGTTCGTAACACTGCAAAACGAGGTGTTGTTCCAGATTCAGTTATTATCGCCTTCTACGTTGGGGCAGCCTTGTTAGTTGTTACTAGTTTATTTACAGTTTTCCGGGTTCATGAATATGACCCAGCAACTTACGCAAAGTACCATGGTATTTCTGAAGATGATAACAAAGAGGGTGGAAATTGGTTCACACTCTTAAAGCATGCACCAAAGGCATTCTGGACAGTTACCCTTGTTCAATTCTTCTGCTGGTTTGCATTCCAATACCTCTGGACATACTCAGCTGGGGCTATTGCCAAAAACGTTTGGAATACTGTTGATGCTACCTCTGCTGGTTATCAGGCTGCTGGTAACTGGTACGGTGTACTTGCGGCTGTTCAATCAATCGCTGCTGTTATTTGGTCATACGTTTTAGCTAAGGTGCCAAACAAGTACCACAAGCTTGGTTACGGTGGTAGTTTACTTCTTGGTGCTCTTGGGTTCATTTCAGTGTTCTTTGTTCATGATCAATGGACGTTGATTGTTTCATACACCCTTGTCGGAATTGCTTGGGCTGCGATGAACACTTACCCATTAACAATTGTTACAAACGCATTGACTGGTAAGCACATGGGTACATACCTTGGATTATTCAACGGTTCAATTTGTTTACCACAAATTGTTGCTTCATTATTGAGTTTTGCTTTATTCCCATTATTTGGACACTCACAAGTTCACATGTTTATCCTTGCTGGTATTGTAATGGCTCTTGGTGCTCTTTCAGTTGCCACAATCAAGGAAACTTATGCTGAATAGGAGTTATTTAATAAAATAAATTAATTAAGTTATAATAAAGGCAGGTTAAAAACTACCTTTATTTCACATGAAAGGAATTGAGATTTCAATGAAACGTACATTTGATATTGCCCCTTGGCATGTTGCTACTCACAAATGGGACCCACAAGACAAGCGTTTACAAGAATCAATGACTAGTTTAGCCAATGAAAATCTTGGTATGCGTGGATTCTTTGAAGAAGGTTACAGTGGTGACCATATGGAAGGTATTTACCTCGGTGGAGTTTGGTTCCCTGACAAGACTCGTGTTGGTTGGTGGAAGAATGGTTATCCTAAGTACTTTGGTAAGATGATCAACGCTGTCAACTTCATGAAGTTAATCATTAAGGTTAATGGTGAACAACTCGATTTAGCAAAGCAAACACCAAAAGACTTTAAGCTTGATCTTGACATGAAGCGTGGTGTTTTAGAACGGCGCTTTACTGTTGAAATTGGTGGTACTGAAATGTACTTCAATTTTGAACGTTTTGTTAGTGTTACCCAAAAAGAATTAGTTGGTCAACGTCTCCACATTAAGAACCGTGGCGACAGTGATACTAAGGTTGAAATTACCAGCATGATTGATGCTGATGTATATAACGAAGACGCTAACTACGATGAACAATTCTGGAACGTTTTAGGCAAGTCTGCTGATGGCGAACATGCTGAATTAACTTCTATGACTAAGAAGAATGATTTTGGTACTCCACAATTCATCGTTGGAATGAAGACTACTTCAAAGACTAACCTTGACCACGTAGATGATGGTACTGACGAAAAGCACGCTTACAACACATTTGTTGGTACTGTAGCTGCTGGTAAAGAAGTTAACTTTGAAAAGCGTAGTATCGTAATGACTTCTCGTGATTACGATTCTCAAGCAGATATTGAAAAGAACTTGGATGTATTAGGCGACCAACTTGATAATCAAAGTTTTGACGATTTACTCGATCCACATATTAAAGAATGGGCAGATCGTTGGGTTAAGTCTGATGTTGAAATTGAAGGTGACGAAGGAGCTCAACAGGGTATTCGTTTCAACCTCTTCCAACTCTTCTCTACTTACTACGGTCAAGATTACCGTCTTAACATCAGTCCAAAGGGATTCACTGGTGAAAAGTACGGTGGTGCTACTTACTGGGATACTGAAGCTTACTGTATTCCAGTTTACCTTGGGGTTGCAGACCCAGAAGTTGCACGTAACTTATTAATGTACCGTTACAAGCAATTAGATGGTGCCTTTGTTAACGCTAAGGAACAAGGACTTGATGGTGCATTATTCCCAATGGTTACCTTCAACGGTATCGAATGTCACAACGAATGGGAAATTACCTTTGAAGAAATTCACCGTAACGGGGACATTGCCTTTGCCATTTACCTTTACACTAAGTACACTGGCGACAAGTCATACGTTCTTAACGAAGGGGCAGAAGTTCTTACTGAAATTTCTCGTTTCTGGGCTGACCGTGTTCACTACTCCCAAAACAAGAACAAGTACATGCTTCATGCCGTAACTGGTCCTGATGAATACGACAACAACGTAAACAACGACTGGTACACTAACCTTCTTTGTCGCTGGACTCTTCAATACACCCTTGATATCTTAGACCAAGTAGATGAAAAGGTAGCTAAGAAGCTTAATGTTTCAGAAGACGAAAAGCGTAAGTGGAAGGGTATTGTAGACAACATGTACCTTCCTTACGACAAGGAAAAGGACATCTTCCCAGAAAACGATGGCTTCATGGACAAGGACTTGACTCCAGTTTCTGAAATTCCAAGTGACCAGTTACCACTTAACCAACACTGGTCATGGGATAAGATCTTACGTTCACCATACGTAAAACAAGGTGACGTTATCCAAGGTCTCTGGGACTTCATTGATGACTTTACTAAGGAAGAAAAGAAGAACAACTTTGACTTCTACGAACAATTTACTGTTCACGAATCAAGTCTTTCTGCTTCTGTTTACTCAATTATCGCTGCTGATATTGGTTACGAAGACAAGGCCGTTGAATTGTATGAACGTTCAGCACGTCTTGACCTTGATAACTACAACAACGATACTTCTGATGGACTTCACATCACTTCAATGACTGGTTCATGGCTTGATATTGTTCAAGGATTTGCTGGTATGCGTGTTCGTGATGGTCAATTGCACTATGCACCATTCTTACCTAAGAAGTGGGATTCATACCAATTCCGTCAAATGTTCCGTGGTCGGATCTTGAAGGTTAAGGTTGACAAGCATGGTACTAAGATCGATCTTGTATCAGGTGACCCAATTACCATCGACCTTGACGGTAAGAAGCTTGAATTAAAGTAATTCTTGGAGGCATTTGAGATGAAGTTTGAAGATTTGAAAGGTTTTGCATTTGACCTTGACGGTGTTATTGCTGACACTGCTCGTTTTCATGGTCAAGCATGGCACCAATTAGCTGACAAGGTTGGAACTGAATGGACTCCAGAATTGGCTGACGCATTAAAGGGTGTTAGTCGGATGGATTCTTTGGAATTAATCTTGAAGGCTGGCGGCCATGAAAATGACTATACTCAAGAAGAAAAAGAAGCTTTGGCAACTGAAAAGAATGATAACTATATTAAATTAGTTGAAACTCTAACACCTGCCGATATTCTTCCAGGAATGAAAGACTTCTTAGATGAATTGAAAGCTAATGGTTACCACATTGTATTAGCTTCTGCTTCTAAAAATGCGCCAAAGGTTCTTAAGTATTTGCAATTAACTGATTACTTTGAAGGAATCGTTAATCCAGCAAACTTAAGCCATGGTAAGCCAGATCCAGAAATTTACCAAGAAGCAGCTAAATTAATGGATCTTCCAGCTGACCAAGTAGCAGGACTTGAAGATGCCCAAGCCGGAATTGAATCAATTAACCGTGCTGGTGAATTATCAATTGGTTTTGGTGCTGATTTGCAGGATGCTGATGTTAAGTTCGATAAGACTGGTGACGTATCCTTGGCTGCTATTAAAGCGCAAATGAATTAAGATCCAATTTCTCTCTTTTAACAATCCGTAAAGACGTACTTAGAATAATTTAGGTGCGCCTTTTTTATGTGAAATTATGAAAAGAAAAATCGTTATAATAACAACCATCATTCTAATTAGTTGCTTATGGGTAGTAGTTACAATTAACTTTAATCGGCCGTCCCTTCAGCCAGTTCAAGATGAAACACAGTCAAGTCAACAACCACGGCCAAAATTTACCGACCAACAAATTGGGGTTTTGGCGGGATTAGCAATATCTCCCGACTGGTTAAAACAAAATATTGCTGCAAATCAACTCGTTTATGGAATTGTTAAGCCCTCTGATACCGTTCCAGCAGGAGTAAATGATTATAGCTATTTAGTAGCCACTGACGACCAAGATGGAACGGAAATTTTCTTTAAAGCGGAAGGACAAACCGTGATCATAAAATATACTTCTCAGCGAAATACAAAACTAAAAGCAAAGGCCTTAACCTTATCGCAATTAAAAAAAGAATTCTACCAAACGAGGTCACAAAAAAGAGAAGTAGACGACTATGTAGCAGGATTGCGGACCGAATAAAATTTAAGGCATCTTAAAAATACTATTTTTAAGGTATTCTTTAGTGGTGAGTACTGTATAATATTCAAATTAAAGGAGGAAACTGTGACGTCAATTTATGGCCCATATGAGCAGATTTTGTCAAATATTCTTTCCCTCACAACTGATCGGATCAAAGAACTAAATCAGCAAACAGTGCAGGATAAGCAACCAAAACTTTATGAACATTTAATTGCCCGGGTGAAGACTTCCGAGAGTATGGCAGAAAAATGCCAGCGAAAAGGCTATCCTGTCTCTACTGAATCGGCCTTACGAAAATGTCGCGATGCAGTTGGAATCAGAATTGTTTGTAATTTCATCGATGATATTGACCGTTGTCTTTACCAATTACGTCAAGCTGACTGGTGTGAGGTTATTAAGGAAAAAGATTATATTACAAATGCAAAGCCAAATGGGTATCGGAGCTATCACGTCATTATTGATGAAACAGTTCCATATCAAGATATTGAAGGAAATAACCCCGGACATTTTTATGTTGAAATTCAGTTACGGACGATCGCAATGGATTCATGGGCAAGCCTTGAACATGAGATGAAATATAAACATAATATTAAAAATCCAGAGCGAATTGGCCGTGAACTTAAACGTTGTGCTGACCAGTTAGCATCATGCGACGTTCAAATGCAAACAATCCGGCAATTAATTAATTCTAGTGAGGAAGGCGAATAAAATGCGAATCCTTGTAGCAGAAGATGAACAGCAGCTATCTCATGTATTAAGTTCAGCGATGACAGCGAGTGGTTATCAAGTTGATATTGCTAATAATGGCCAAGAAGCCGTTGAGCAGGCGAAAGAAAATGCCTATGATGTCATAATTTTAGACATCATGATGCCTGTTAAATCTGGACTAGAAGCATTAAAGGAAATTAGAGCAACTGGTAATCGAACATATATTATGATGTTAACGGCTATGGGTGAAGAAGATGATAAGGTAACTGGTCTTGATGCCGGTGCTGACGATTATTTAACTAAGCCTTTTTCCTTAAAAGAACTACTTGCTCGGTTGCGTTCCCGTCAACGCCGAGATGATTCTTACCAAGTAGATGTTCTTGAATTTGGTGATTTGACCCTTAACGGTAACGATCAATCGCTTGAAAGCCATAATTCGATTAGTTTAACGAATCGGGAAAATCGTTTACTTCAGTATTTTATTTTGAATGCTAATAAAGAATTATCAGCGAATGAACTTATTAACCACGTTTGGGATGAGAATGAAACCGCTGATCAAGAAGATCTCTGGATTAATATCTGTTATTTACGGCAAAAATTACAGGCAATTCAATCTCAAGTAACAATTAGTGGTGAAAAAACTGGACCGTTTATGATTGCATGCTAGGGGGTCAAGGAATGATTCAACGTTTTCGCTATAAATTTATTGCAATCTCAACTGCGGCATTATTATTTGTAATTTTGACAATTGTTGGCAGTATTTGCACCCTCACTTACTATCAATCGCACCAAGAAATTGAACGGGTATTGACGATTTTGGTAAATAACGACGGCCAAATTCCCCGAAAAGGGATCCGGACTACTGACAATAGTCAACCTCAATTTTCACGTGAGGGCCTTCATCAATATCGTTATTTTGCTGTACTGGTTGATAATAAAAATCAAGTAACGGAAGTGCAAGATGATCATATTGCAACGGTTACGCCGCAGGATGCCCGAGCAATGACAGACCGTCTTGTAAGAAGAAAAGTGCATAGCGGGCAGTTGCTATATCGAGGGGTAAATTATGCTTATAAGATTCGGAATAAAAACGGCGAGAAAGTAATTGTCTTTCTTGATGAATCACTCCTCATGGCCCGGACACGATCACTAATGCATACAGGGTTGATCTTAGGGATAATTGTTTTAGTTCTGTATACCATTGTTTTAACCCTTTACTCGCGTCGTGCAATTCGGCCAATTATTGAAGCAGAGCAGCGGCAAAAAGAATTTATAACTAATGCTAGTCATGAATTAAAAACGCCATTGACAGTTATTTCAGCGAATAATGAAATGCAAGAGGTTATCAATGGTGAGAATGAATGGACAACAAGCACCAAGCAACAGGTTACTCGCCTGACAAAGTTAATTAATAACCTGGTGTCACTTGCGCGCATGCAAGAACAACCGACATTAACGATGTTGCCGGTAAATGTAAGTCAAATTGCCGGGGATGTGGCTAGTAGTTTCAAGAGTGTGATTTCAACCGAACAGAAACAATTCAATGTACAGATTGATGAAGGCTTGGTAGCAAACGCTGATGAAAATACACTACGGGAACTGTTGAATATTTTGCTTGATAATGCGAATAAGTATTGTGATCCTCAGGGTGAAATTGATTTTACAGTGTCCTCGTCTAATCATAGTAAAAATATAGTTATTACGATTGCGAATAGCTATAAAGATGGTAAAAGCCTGGATGCTAAAAAATTCTTTAACCGCTTTTATCGGGTTGATGAATCGCATACTCAAGGAAAAAAGGCAGGCTTTGGTATTGGGCTTTCGATGGCTCAATATATCGTTAAACAATTCAAAGGGAAAATTACGGCGAAGTATACAAATGGTAAGTTAGCTTTTATCGTAACGTTAAAAGAAGTAGGAAAGTAAGAATGAAATTTTGGCGACTTAAGATTGGAATATATGCAGTTGTTTGGAGCCTAATAATTGGTATGCTGACAGCGGCGTATTTAAACTTAGTTAACTGGGTAATTGATTTAGTTTGGCATCAATACCTAGACCCGGCAGTTAGTAGTAAATGGTATCCGTTTTTAGTATGTATTCCATTGGGATTTTTGATTGGTTTCTTGAATGAGCGATGGGGTAATTACCCGTTAACGATTGAACAAGTGCTGACGCAAGTAAGGTTGAAGGGGCAATTAAATTATCATAATTGGTGGAAGTCTTTTATTCTTGGCTTATTGGCCCTCGGAGCAGGAGGAAACATCGGGCCGGAAGCTTCTACAACAGTCTTAACTAGCAGCATGATTAATTGGCTTGGTGACCGTATGCGCTGGGCAACTTTAATGCGCCAGAAAGTTTCTCTTTGGTACGGTAAAATGCAAACGCAAGATTTAGCCCGTGCTCCTAGATTCAGTCAGCTTTTTAAAAGTAAATATCAACGAATTCTTGTTATTTCAGGATTGGTTGGGATTGGAATAATAGGCACGGCGATTGTGTTTAAACTTTTTCCTGAAGAAGGTGTTTTTGGGATTCATCACCGGACCATTAATTGGGAGTGGATCAATTTATTAACGAGTATTCCAACGCTAATCGTCGGGATTGCTTTTGGATGGCTGTTTGTTCATTTAGAAAATTGGGCTGCACTGATAATCAGTGCAAGGTTAAGTAAGATTTGGCAGGGTGGCATTTTTGGGCTAATTTTAGCAGTTAGCTCATTGATCACAAGCGATATTTTATTTTCCGGTGAATTTAGAATTGTTCCTTTTACCCACGAAGCCTTTAATCATTCAATCACCTTCCTATTAGTTGTAGCGCTCGTAAAAGCCGTAATGAGTAATTTGGGTTTTGTAATGGGATGGCGGGGAGGAACTATTTTCCCGGCTATTTTTTCGAGTGTCGCAGTAGGAACTGCCTGTGCGATGATGTTGCCCGGAGACGTACGAGTAAATGCAATTGTTGTAATTGCGGCAAGCCTTACCTTTATTTTAGAAAAACCGTTATTAACAATTGTCCTGCTGATATTATTAGTGCCGATTGAACTAGCTCCTGTAATCATTCTTGTTTGCTTTTTAGTAGGAAGGATTATTAAACTTTTTCCTGCTAGTGAATAGGAAATCTTTAATATCTTTTGTATAACAAGGAAGATCGAGTACTTGCTAAGCGTGAAAAATTATTTAAATTTCGTTTTATTAATATTTAGTTGTTTATATGAGAAAACCCCTGTATCTTTATTAAAAAACAATTAGAGAATGGGGCGATAATGTGTTTAGCAGAATTGATCAATTAATATTCGATAATGAAGCTGTTGCAAAGACTTCTGATTTTACAATGGGTCTCGAGATTGAAATGCAACGAGTAGACGAAGATGGCAACCTAAGCCTTGAGCCATATCCGTCAGCGATTGGGGATGAGAAGACTAATCCATGGATTACCAATGATTTTTTAGAAACAATGGCTGAAATGGTAACTCCTTCTGCCCAACATGCTCTTGATGCAATGCATTATTTGTATGTTATCAATAATACATTGCGATCAGCTCTTGCTCCCGGCGAGTTATTATGGCCGTTATCCATGCCCCCACGACTTCCTAAAGATAAGACTAAATTGCGGTTAGCTAAAATGGGACCGAAAAAGGTTTTGTCCGATATCGATGGCTCCTTACGTATCTTTATGGTGCAAGCCCAATTGTTGAAGAAAATTATTTTGAACCGGGAAAAGAGTTGCCTCATCCGATTCGGAGCGTGCGGCAAAGTCAATACGGCTTTGGAACCAAATTTACCGGTGATTTTACTAATCTCGATCGTTACATTGCACGGATTGAAGAAGGAGTTAAAGCAGGGATTTTAACATCGGATTACGAATTTCATGGTCCAGTGAGGTTCAAAGGAAACACGGATTTAAAAAGGTTGCCTGAACATGGAATTGAGTATTTAGAATTACGAATGCTTGATTTAGATCCTAGCAGTTCAGTAGGGGTTCGAACTGGTACACTAAGATTTATTCGTTTGTTAGCAAGCTACTTGATCATGCAGCCGCCATTAAAAGAAAACGAAGTAGAAGAAATGTTGGTGACTGCCGATAAAATGAATGAAGTTGTGGCCGAGGAAAATCCCCAAGCAACTTGTAGATATCAGGCCAAAGCTCGTGCTGTCCTCAAAAGTTTAGAGCGGTATGCCAATCAAATCCAACTCGGTCCAGAATATTCCGAAGTTCTGGAAGACTTAGAAGATCGGGTAGAGAATCCACTAACTACCCCGAGTGCTAAACTTTTAAACTATGTAAAGGATGGCTCGCTCACCGAGTATGCGTTGCATCGTGCTAAACGTTACCAACAAGCGGCACAGGAAACAATCCATCCTTTCAAAGGGTTTGAAGATGGACGAATTTATACTGCTGATGAGCTTCGAAAAGAATTAACATTGTAACCTTTTCAAGGAGAAGCTAGCCTCCGCAAGCAATAATAGGCCTCCAACGTTCGGTTTTACCGGGTGTTGGAGGCCTATTGTTGTACTGCGTTATTTGTTTTTTTTGAAAGTAACTTAACTTATATCACAGTCCATCCATTATTTATTTAACCGCTATTTTTGCTCTAGCAATTAAGTCAGCAAAAATAGCGCGTGAATAATCATAATGTTTAAACATGTTTTCTGGATGCCATTGAACTGCTAAGATTTGATCAGAGTTAATGGTTTCCACGGCTTCTGGCACCTGATCATCAGCCCATGCCGTTACATGAAGTGGTTCAGCAATCTGATTTAGTGATTGATGATGACGTGAATTAACATATGGTCTGGGTCCTACTAAGTTAAATAATCGACTTGCCTTGTCTGTATTAACGTGGTGGGAAGGAAAATTTCCTGGGGCATCTTGAGAATGCTTAAGTGTTTGATGGGGATTTTCCGAAAGATCTTGGTATAAAGTCCCGCCAAGCGCAACATTTAATACCTGCATTCCACGGCAGATCCCCATCATTGGTTTTCCAGCATTAAATGCAGCTGTAGCAAGACTAATTTCAAATTGATCTCGTTTAAGATATGTGGGACCTAATTTTTGGTGCGGTTCTTCGTTGAAAAAGGTTGGATCGACATCACTTCCTCCAGCAAAGATAATCCCATCAAAAAGATCAAGGTAGGATGGTGCTAGTGAAGCAGCAACACTAGGGAGAATAACGGGTAATCCTCCTGACTTGATAATGGCTTCTATTAATGGGCGAGGTGCGAAGGCAGCATTTCGCTCGTTAATGATGTTTGTAGCTTCAGTTAATGTATCTGCAGGAATAGCAATTCGTGGATGCATAAACCCCCTCCTCATTTAGTTCTCATGATATTATAATCAAAGCATAATTCATTTGGAATAGCAATCAATATTTTTAATAAAAAAGATATAATAGAAGATGAAAGAAGGAATGTAAAGATGCTTGAATTAACTAATATTAACTCGACGTTCAACTTAAATAATGGGGTCAAGATTCCCTGTGTGGGATATGGTACATTTAGGACTCCGGCAGATGTAGCTGAACAGGCCGTGAAAGAAGCAATTGAAACTGGTTATCGACACATTGATACTGCGGCTGTTTACGGAAACGAAGAAGCAGTAGGTAAAGGTATTAAGGATTCAGGAATTAAGCGTGAAGACCTTTTTGTGACTAGCAAGTTATGGAATACTAATCGTGGCTATGAACAAACGAAGAAGGCTTTTCAAGAGACGCTTGATCGTTTACAGATGGATTATTTAGACCTTTACTTAATTCACTGGCCCGCTAATGAAAAGCAGTTTGGAGATGATGCTGCTAAGATTAATGCTGAAACATGGCGCGCAATGGAAGATCTTTACAATGAAGGTAAAATCCGGGCAATTGGGGTAAGCAATTTTATGCCTCACCATATTGCGGAATTAATGAAAACGGCCAAAGTAGCGCCAGCAGTTGATCAAATTGAGGTTCATCCAGGTTGGCCACATACGGAAGAAGTTAAATACTTACAAGCACACAATATCTTAGTTGAGGCATGGGCTCCTTTAGGTGGTCAAGGTGCTAAAGTATTAACTAACCCAACCATGATTCAAATCGCTGATAAGTATCAAAAAACGCCAGCACAAGTCTGCTTACGTTGGGTTCTCCAACAAGGGATTCTTCCATTACCGAAGTCTGTCCATAAAGAACGGATGATAAGCAACCAAAATATATTTGATTTCGAATTAACGGATGAGGATATGTGCAAGATTAGTTTATTACCAAATCTTGGTGGACAATGTGCTGACCCGGATGAGGTTGATTATTGAGGATTAGAGACATGAAATTTATTAAAACTGATACAGATGTTAACCTTTTTGAAAATATTATTGAAACAGAATCCCAAGTGGTAACTCATCTAGTGATTCCTGCTGGAAAAAATGTTCCGGAACACTTCGTTGATTATGATGTAATTGTGGTTCCAATTAAGGGTAAGGCCATCTTTGGGGATGTCACCGAGAAACGTGAAGAAGTGGTAGTACCAGGTGATATCGTCCAACTTCATCCTAATGAACATCATTATTTAAAAGCAATTGAAGATACCGAAGTCATGGTAATTAAATCAAAGTTAAAATAGCAAAGTTAACTGAATGAAGCCTTTAACCATTACTAATGGGTAAGGCTTTTTTGGTATAATCTTCTTAACTAGTTTCGGCGGGAGAGTTAAAAAGATGAAGAATGCTTATCGTGCGTTTATACAATATTCACGTCAATTCAGGAAAAATTGGCTGGAATACTTAATATTATTTGGTGGTCTTGATATTGTAAATCAATTTGCAGTAATTCCCTTTTTTCGCTGGATAACAACCTTTGTGTTACAAGCCGGAGAAATTCCGTTTGTTTCATATCAAAACTTAATAACTATTTTGACGAAGCACCCATTAGTTGTTATTAGTTTGTTGATTGAATTAGGATGTTTACTAATTATTATCTATGGTGAATTTATGCTCTTGTTGACGGGATTTCGTGAAATAGGCTTGTCTAATTTTCGATGGCAACGAATATTTAAGCAGACTCGTGAAACGTTATCCTTACTAAATCTTGGATCACTAATTTTATTATTAGGGTACTTTCTGCTAGTAATTCCATTCGCGGATATTATTTTTCGTACGCCGTTATTGGCAAAGATTCAGATTCCACAATTTATTATTGATTATTTGACGCGTAATGGATGGTTAATTAGCGGTCTATTGTTGTTCTATGTGTTGATGACGGTGCTCGGAATTCGCTTAATTTTAACAATGCCGTTGATGGCTTATCAACACCTTCACTTAAGGACTGCAATGCATCGCAGTTGGCAAATGACAAGTAAGTTCAAATGGGCAACGCTTCTTGAGCAGATAATTTTTGTAACCATCTTTACTAGTATCTTTACAGTTTGTTTCTATGCATTGATCTATCTGTTTCAATTAGGATTAGATTTATTACCCGGGAAATTACCTCTTCTTACTGCAATTTTCAACCTATCCTTCTTACAGTTAGGTGGCGAATTACTTGCAATCTGGGCCGGGACGATTATTTTATTGGTGGTCGTTAACCCGCTAGTTAAAATAAGTGAGCTTTCAATTGCTACGGAGCATGTGTCACGGGGCTTAATAGAAATTTTCACTTTAATATTACTTGTAATTGGGCTAACGACAATTGCCAATAATACTTTTTACTTGATGGGCCACGGAATAAGACGACCAGTTACGATTTCGCACCGAGGAGTCGCTGAAAAAAACGGGGTGCAAAATACTATTTCAGCAATGGAAAAAACGAGTAAACTTAGACCTGATTATGTTGAAATGGATTTGCATGAAACAAAGGATCACCAGTTTGTTGTGATGCATGATGAAAATTTGAAAAAACTTACTGGAGTAGATAAAACACCGCATGAATTAACACTTAACCAATTAACCCAGCTAACAGCACATGAAAATGGCTATCGTGCTAAGGTAGCGAGTTTCGACCAATACCTTGCAGCTGCTGAAAAACGTCATCAAAAATTATTAATTGAAATAAAATCCACTCCCCGTGATTCTAAAGAAATGCTTCGAAACTTTAATGCGCATTATGGAAAACGCATCTTGCGTGACCATGATCAAATGCATTCGCTTGACTATAGTGTAGTGACCAGCTTGAAGAAAATTAATCCAAAGTTAAAAGTTTTATATATTCAGCCTTATAATTTTGGGAATCCACAGGGAGCAGCAGATGGGTATTCGATGGAATATTCTACTTTAAACCAAGATTTCATTACCCAGGCTCACTGGCAGCGGCAGCCGGTATATGCGTGGACTGTTAATGAAGAAGGCATTATGAAACAAGCAATGTATAACCGTGCTGATGGGATAATTACCGATAATTTAGGGGAATTAAATGCGGCAATTAAAGATTTTACTGGTAAGCAAAGTTATGCTAATCGAATTTTAAACTATATTATTGTTATTCCTACAAGTGGAGGAATTGAACCATAAAAAATACTCGAGAACAGATAAGCCGCTAAGGCGATTAGTTCTCGAGTGTTTTTTATCCAATATGATGCTTCTTCAATTGTCTAATAACAATTAATGCTACTATTCCACCGATCATTCCTTGGATAAAGTTTGAGCCTAAACTCAAAAAACCGGTAATTACATGGTACATGACGGTATTGCAGATAAAGTAGATTGCAATCATTACAATTGTTCCGGCTAAGATTGCGGCCCATTTACCCCAGGTGGTGTTGCCATATTTTTTATAAATCCAGCCACTGATAAATCCTTCCAAACCATGAGCGGCAAAGGAAAACAAAGCATCTTGGGGAAAGCCGGAAATAAGGTCAAGGAACATCCCGCCAAAGCCACCGACAATTGTTCCGGCTCCTGGCCCTAAAAGCATGGCAGCAATGAACACACCAGCATCACATAAGTTGACGTTACCATGTGTCCATGGAATAGGGATAAGAAAGAAGCGACCGAGGACAAGAGTTAGTGCTAATAACATTGCAGCAATGATTGAGCGACGCAATCGAAAAGTAGATTCCATATTTAAAACTCCTAACATAGTCAATTGTGAGTAATTTTACAATAATTTTTAAAAATTTCAGAGAAAAATCGCACCGTTATTTATCTGTTGATATAAATAAAAATTAACTTAACATCTTGTACAACAGTAATTGTGTTAAAACGTTATGTAATAAAGGCGATAATTTATTTTCGATCGATAATCAATATTCCTATTTTATATATTGATTAAATGAAAATAATGCGTATAATGAATTGTGAAAATTGGAACATGATATGAGGTGTGTTTTATGAAGGTTATTATCGTTGGTTGTACACACGCGGGAACGATCACCGCTACTCAAATTTTACAAAATCATCCAGAAACAGAAGTCGCAATTTATGAACGGAATGATAACGTTTCATTCCTCTCATGTGGGATTGCTGTTTATTTAAGTGGAGATGTTGGTGATCCAGATGCGATGTTCTATTCAAGTCCCGAACAACTTGCTGCCATGGGTGCAACAGTTCATATGCAACATAATGTAACTGATATTGACCCTAAGACTAAGACGGTCACAGTGACGGATCTTGTGACAGGTGAAACAAAGACCGACCACTACGATAAGTTGGTTGATACTACTGGTTCTTGGCCGGTAATTCCCCCAATTGAGGGTGTAGATGGTCCTCATGTTTATTTGTGTAAGAATTACCACCATGCTAAAGAATTATTCAACGTTGCTAAAGATGCGCAACGAATTGTTGTAATTGGTGGAGGCTATATTGGGGTTGAATTAGTAGAAGCTTACACTCGTCAAAACAAGAATGTAACATTGATTGATGGTTCGCCACGGATGCTCCATAAATACTTTGATCGCGAGTACACTGAGCGGATTCAACAAGAATTTGTTGATCACGGAGCTAATTTTGCCTTTGACCAACGTGTAACCGGATTTGAAAACCACGAAAATGGTGTAACCGTTAAGACGGATAAGGGCAACTACGAGGCAGATATTGCTATTCTCTGTGTTGGATTCCGTCCAAATACTGACCTCTTAAAGGGTAAGGTTAAGATGCATGATAATGGGGCAATTATTACGAACGAATACATGCAATCATCTGATCCAGATATTTACGCTGCCGGAGATTCAACGGCTGTTCACTATAACCCAACTGGCAAGGATGCATACATTCCATTAGCTACTAACGCTATTCGCCAGGGGACGATCGTAGGGACCAATCTTTTTGGTAATACGATGCGCGATATGGGAACCCAATCTAGTTCTGGCTTAAACTTATATGGAACAACGATGGTATCATCTGGCTTAACTTTGGAGAATGCCAAAGAAGCGGGCTTTGATGCAGCTGCGGTGACAGTTGAGGACAACTACCGTCCAGAATTTATGCCGACAACAACTCCTGTATTAATGACATTAGTGTGGGATAAGAAGACTCGGCAAATTCTTGGTGGACAGTTTATGAGTAAGCATGATGTTTCTCAATCTGCTAACATCATTTCCTTATGTATCCAAGATAAGCACACGATTGATTATTTAGCGTTTGTTGATATGCTTTTCCAACCACACTTTGATCGGCCATTTAACTATGTAAATATTCTTGGTCAAGCGGCGGTCAAGAAGCAAGCTGAATTAGAAAAATAATCATAAAAAACCGAGGCTCAGAAAAAACTTTTTTCTGAGCCTCCATTATTTTTAAAAATCGCCGTTCATAATTGAATCTTTTACAATCATATAATCGACCTTCCGAATAGCCTCAAGGTCACGACCGCCGGAGTATGAAATAGAAGATTGTAAGTCTTCCTGCATTTCATTTAAGGTGTCTTTGATGGAACCGCGATAAGGGACGAGCATCTGCTTTCCTTCAACATTTCGATAAGCCCCTTTTTGAACTTCAGATGCAGAACCCCAATATTGTTTGTATTGTTTTCCATCGATGTTGATAACATGTCCTGGTGATTCGAGATGGCCGGCAAGCATTGAGCCAATCATTACCATTGAAGCGCCAAAACGAACAGACTTAGCAATATCGCCATTATGTCTAATGCCGCCGTCAGCAATGATTGGTTTCCGCGCAGCTTTAGCACACCAACGAATAGCGGATAATTGCCAGCCGCCAGTACCGAAACCAGTCTTTAGCTTAGTGATGCAGGCTTTACCGGGACCAACTCCAACCTTAGTAGCATCTGCCCCTGCATTTTCGAGGTCGCGAACAGCTTCGGGAGTTGCAACGTTCCCCGCGGTTACAAAGGTATCTGGGAGCTTTTCTTTGATGTATTCGATCATTTTGATCACAAAATCAGAATGACCGTGGGCAACATCAATCGTAATATACTCTGGATTTAATTGTTCGGATTTTAGTTGATCAATAAACTTATACTCATTATCTTTAATCCCGACTGAAATTGAAGCAAATAATCCTTTTTCATGCATCATTTTAATGAAAGCTGCTCGTGTCGTTGGATTAAAGCGGTGCATCACGTAGTAATAATCATTTTGGGCAAGCCAAATCGCTAAACCTTCATCGATGACACTTTCCATGTTTGCAGGTACAACGGGAATCTTGAATGTGCGCGGTCCAAACTTGACGCTTGTATCTGCCTCCTTGCGGCTCTTGATCACACATTTATTTGGGACCAATTGAATATCATCATAATCGAATGTTTTCATTAGGGCAGCTCCTTTTTAAAAATTTACCGTCATTATTATGCGCTAAAATAGATGAAGCGTCAATGAAAATAGCGTACATTTGCTGAATGATACCAAAAAATAGTTCGATAAACTGTTGACGCCAAGAACTTAATCCGGTAAAATGGCGAAGTAAAAACGTTAATTTTAGAAAATATAACTATGAGGTGAAAATAAATGTCATCAGTTGTTATTGTTGGTAGTCAATGGGGCGATGAAGGAAAGGGTAAGATGACCGATTACCTAAGCCAAGAAGCGGACGTGGTAGTTCGTTCACAAGGTGGTAATAATGCCGGTCATACAATTGCGTTTGATGGTAAGAAGTTTGCCCTCCGTTTAGTACCATCGGGGATTTTTGCTAAAGATAAGTTAGCAGTGATTGGTAATGGAGTAGTTATTAATCCGCCAGCATTATTAAAAGAATTGCATTATCTTCAAGACAACGGGATCGACATTTCTGGTTTACGAATTTCAAGTCGTTCACACATTACCTTCCCATACCATATTCTTCTTGATAAATGTCAAGAAGAGGCAAAAGGTGATCATAAGGTGGGAACAACCAAGAATGGGATCGGTCCTACTTACATGGATAAGGTTTCCCGAGTTGGTATTCGGATGTGTGACTTGCTTGAAAAAGATACCTTTAAGGAAAAACTTGAACGTAACCTGGCTGAAAAGAACGAATTATTCACTAAGTTATACCACGTTGACCCAATTAACTTTGATGATATTTTCGAAAGTTACTACGAATACGGTCAAGAATTAAAGCAATATGTTACTGACACAGCTCAAATTGTCAATGATGCCCTTGATCAAGATAAGAAGGTTCTCTTTGAAGGCGCACAAGGGGTTATGCTTGATGTTGATCAAGGAACCTATCCATACGTTACTGCCTCTAACCCAATTGCGGGAGGAGTATGTACTGGTGTTGGTGTTGGTCCTAATAAGATTGAAACTGTTGTTGGGATTTGCAAGGCTTACTCGACCCGGGTTGGTGCTGGTCCATTCCCAACCGAATTAACTGACGAGATCGGTGACCAGATTCGTGAAACAGGTCATGAATACGGAACGGTTACGGGTCGGCCACGGCGCGTTGGTTGGTTTGATAGTGTCGCAATGCGTCATGCACGGCGGGTTTCAGGAATTAGTTGTCTTAGTCTTAACTTGCTTGATGTTTTGACTGGTTTGAAGACCGTTAAGATTTGTACCTCATACAAACTTGATGGTAAGCAAATTGATTACTACCCAGCTAGTTTGAAGGAACTTGAACGTTGCGAACCAGTTTATGAAGAACTTCCAGGATGGGACGAGGATATTACTGGTGCGAAGAAGTTTGAAGATTTACCAATTAATGCGCAGAACTACTTGAAGCGGGTAAGTGAATTATCAGAATCACCACTTGCAACTGTTTCCGTTGGTGCTGACCGGATTCAAACGATTATCGTTAAGGACCCTTGGAAATTAGCACATAAATAAATAGATGAAAGCTTCTAATGTTTGAATAATCTTTAAGCATTGGAAGCTTTTTATTTCTCTTGGCTTCCCTATGGTATAATAAAGGCAAATACACGTTATAGGAGGCAAGATGATGACACAGCCAACACTAACAGTAGAAAAACATTATTTAAATTGGCCACTTAACCGTCCTTTAAATCAAGCTGACATAATGCATGAGTTGGGTGTGCATGCATCTGATGAAACGGGCCAAGATCTAACAAGTAAGGTCATGATGAACCTAACCCAAGTAGATGTTAAAAAAACAGGAGAATACCCTGTGATGTTAAGTGTAATGGATAATAACGGACAAAGTACTCAGGTAAGCATCACCCTAAATATTCAACCGATGCGGACACAGAATGCAACTCATAAAACTGCAACGCCCCAAAAGTCAAGACGGGGATGGTTATGGGTTATTATCGTAATCGTAGTTATCTTATGTGCATGGTGGGCAATCAGCGCTCATAACCGGCAAGCAGCTAATCAAGCGGCAACTGATAGTCAGCAGAGCAGTCAAATAAGCAATAATTCAAGCAGTATCGGCGATCTAACAAAAGATAATCAACGTCTCGCTAACCAAGTGGCAGAACTTAAAGGGGCAACTCAACAATATCAAAAAGACCACGATCAACAGGCATTAGAAAGTCGCCTTGATAAGATTCAAAGCCAAACTCAAGACTTGCAAAATCAAGTGCAAAGCAGCAGCGTAAAACAAGATTTAAATCAAGTTAATGAAACCGTTAATGAAGTGCGGGAAAACCCAGATAATGGGACGAAAATTGTCAATAACTTAAAGAATAAGGGTGATTTTCAAGAAATCTGGGGGAACATTAGCCAAGAAGTCCAGAAGTGGCTAGATGAATTTGCTAATTAGTGAGTTTGACAGCGGCAAGATAGACCCTTAAAATGGTAATAATAATTAGCGAGCTTTCCTATTAAGTTGTTAGGGATGATGGGAAAACTCAAGTAAATGCTGGATCCTTCCTTAGATTAGCGGAGGGTCTTATTCTTTTGAAAGATTTTAAATTAATTAAGGAAGTGACATGATGGCTCATGAGATCTTAGACGGCTCAAGTATGCAACGTGCATTGACCCGGATTACTTATGAGATTATCGAACAAAATAAGGGTGTCGATAACTTAGTATTTGTTGGAATTAAGACGCGGGGGGTATATTTAGCAAAGCGCCTCGCCAAGCGACTAAATCAGTTGGAAAATGTAGAAATTCCTGTGGCAGCACTTGACGTTTCTCTTTACCGTGATGACCGTCATGTACCAGACTATACTCAAGAACCAACCGTAAAAACTGATCAATTAGATATTGATATTACTAACAAACATGTTATTTTGGTTGATGATGTGCTCTTCACTGGACGGACAGTTCGGGCGGCCTTAGATGCTTTAATGGATATGGGACGGCCAAACCGAATTTCATTAGCAGTCCTTGTTGATAGGGGGCACCGTGAATTACCAATTCGACCAGATTTTGTCGGGAAAAATATTCCAACTGCAATGAATGAAACTGTCCATGTAGCAGTTGAAGAATATGATGGCCATGAAGATGTAACAATTGAGCATAATTAAAAGAAAGGGAGCCACGCAAAGCCCCCGTAAGTAACAACAGGCCTCCATCGTTCGGTTTTACCAGACGATGGAGGCCATTAATGTACTGCACTTTTTATCTTATCTTCCGCCACCAATCCACCGTTGAATGCTCATTAAATACTCGGGTACCAAATTTTTTCTGAAACCACCGGACTTGTTTGGGAGTAAATCCTCGGAATACTAATGGTAAGTTTTTCCAGTGAGAATAAAGAGCATAGAGAAGAAGGATGTATTGTTCCTTGCTAATATCATCTACCGGAATCTCACTAACCAAGGTCATTGAAATCCCTGTCCCCAGTGCAGGAAATGTATCAAGGCTAATCTTGTAGATTGGATGATGACCGATATTGGTAGTGAATACTATTAATGCTTGTTTCCGTCGCGGACGATAAACCTTTTCAATCCGCTTATTGATTTTGTGAACTTGGCGCTTCGTTGGATTAAGAATTATATTTCGCATATAAAAGCCTCTAATCGAACATCTGTTTAGGAAATAGTATATCATACTTAGAAACAGAACAAATCATGGAAGTTTTTTTGCTGATGTAATTTTATTTATCCTTTTCGTTGTAATTACACTATTTTTATTAATGCGGTATGATTGGATTAGTAAGTTTAGTATTAATCGTGCAAGACATCTAATGTCAAACTGGTTTGTAATCTTATTTTGGTTAACGCGACGTGAGCGAGCTGAAAATAATTAGAGGAATAGAAAAAATGCTCAATGACTGCACAAATCATTGAGCGCATTAGTTTAGAGAATAGTAGTAGCTGATATCGCACATTATCTGCTACTAGTAAAATGTTAAGTCTAATTGAGGCAAATAACTAAAAAACAACTATTGGCACCACCCTAGAAGAAAGAACAATTTAATCTTGGGAGTTTATTCAGGTTGTGTCCTTATTAAAATGAGAAAAAGTTAAGGATACTCTAGAAGTCATTAAGCAATAAAATTGATCTCTTCACGAATTGCTTTTGATGTTAAAGCTTCAATTCGATGATATTTTACCAAGTAATTTATCAATAGTTAATAGTTTTACGAGATTATGCACTCACTGTGTACAAGTGATACCAAGAATACACTTTGTTCTAACAAGGGTGTTATTTTACTATATTTTTACTAATCGTTTATATTAACCCGAAATGTCAATTTAAATTAGAAAAATGTTGAAAGCTGTTCATCTGTGACG
>OGIR01000784.1_pt1 | contig 21930 bp, 18 predicted proteins | sample 1571831 | NCBI WGS metagenome assembly OGIR01 (sample SAMEA2582124, study PRJEB24529) | metagenome | biome: Human gut stool | place: China | collected 2011 | reverse complement strand
ATTCACGTGTGGTAAGATGTTTATAGGTCATTTGTGATTGCCTTTCTTTTGATTAGGGATATTCAAAAGTCTATCACAAATGGCTTTTTATTTTTTTTAACTTAATTTTACAAACGACGTTTCCAAAAAATAAAGGCAGTAGTTCGTGCGTATGCTGAAGAAAAAGGAATTATTCCAGATACTGCAAAAACCTTTGATAATACTGATGACGCAATGAGGGAGCTTTTCAATGACAAATAATAATTGAAAAGTTAGTTTTGACCGTCAATTTCAACTTGATATTGATTTTGACTAACATATTTCTCGATTTTATTTTAGTTGTTTTCTCAATTTTAAATACTTATCAATTGAGCGCCCCAATTCAAACACAGAGCCTATAAACAAAAAATTAACAATTGCGTTTAACCAGCTCCACGGAATCATACGTCTTAAACAAAACCCAGCAATTGTTAGTATTATCAAAAATGAATAAATACAAAAATCGCTTCTAAGCTCTTTCATTTCCTTTTGAATCTCATCATTAGATTTCGTCATAATAATTCCTTTCTCGGGAAGAATAATTGTATCTAGTCATAATACCATATGCCAATGTAGATACCTTAACAATATCTCCTTAATTATAAGGAATAAAAAACTTGATCGAATTGATTTTAGTTAAAGAAAAACAACCTAAGATTAATTCCCAACCACTTTTGCTATACGCCGCAGTCACAGCGCTTTGTCGCATATGGATAATTTTTATTCCAATAATTTGAGGAGAAAATTATTACAGCAATTTAACAATTATGTAACAACCGCCACTCTTAAGAGATTTTTCATATCTTCTTCACAATATCATCATATAGTAAAAGAGTGCACAAATTAGTTGCATGCATAAAAGAAAAATAAATAATAATTCAGGAGTGAATAATTATCGCTAAGAAAAAAACAATGTCAAAAGTCCTTGCTGCTGCCTTAGGTGCTGCTGGTGCATTAGCTGTTGCTAACACTGCAAGTGCTGACACACAAGTTCAAGTACAATCAGGAGATACAGTATGGGAATTTGCTCAACAATACGCTACTACTGTTGATTCAATTTCTACTGCTAACCAATTAGCTGACCCTAACGTAATTTACGTTGGTCAACAATTAGTTATCCCATCTTCTGCTATCAGTGCTGCTTCTGCTGCCGCAACAGTTGCTACACCTACTGCAACTGATAACGCTACTGCTAGTCAAGCAGCCGTTGAAACTACTGAAACAACCGCTGCATCAACTACACCAGCTGTTTCTGCCACAAACGCAAGCAACGTAGCCGACCAGGCACAACCAACAACAGTCGTATCTGCTGCTGATAACAACACTACTGCTCAAGTTAGTGCTGTATCCCAAGCTCCAGCCCAAGTAAGTGCTGCTTCTGCTACTATTAGCGTTGCTCAAACTAGTGCTGCAAATACTAACAACAACGTTACTACTTTAGCGGCTACTACTAACACTGCAGCGCCAACACAAACTACATACGCTGCTACTGAAGCAGTTGCTACTCCACAAAGCAACACTACTGTTCAAAGTACTGCTGCTGTAACTGCTACTCCAGCAACTTCAACTGCTGCTGGCCAAGGTAATGGCTCTACTGCTAATGCGGTTGCCGTTGCTCAAGCACAAATTGGTACTCCATATGTTTGGGGTGGTAATCAACCAGGCGGCTTTGACTGCTCAGGATTAGTTCAATATGCATATGGTCTTGGTTCAAACTACCGGACTACTTACCAACAAACTAACCTTGGTACCCACCAATACGATATTCAAAACGCTCAAAGTGGTGACCTTTACTTCTGGGGTCCAGATAGTGCTCCTTACCATGTTGCAATCGCTACTGGTAATGGTGGTTACATCCAAGCTCCTACACCAGGTCAAAATGTCCAAAGTGGTAACATCAACTACTACACTCCTAGTTTCTACATCAGCATGAACTAAGATACGAGTAGTATAATTATTGAGTAAGATAGAGGATTTTCTTCTACCTTACTCTTTTTTCTTAGCAAATTTTAATAATTATATTGACAGCTTTATTATCATTGGTTATACTTAACAACAATTAATTAAGTAGGGAGTAAGTATAATGAACGTATATCAAACTATCAACGTTAATACTCGTTGGCAAAGCCGGTGATTCAGGTTGTTTCGTCATGGATGCGACCTGAAGAACAGATTGCATCTGTGCCGGCTGAGTTTGATGTTCATTTCAGTCCGCATGGATCCACATGCGGACTTTTATTTTGCCTTTCAAAAAGCGAGGGTCCGTCATGTGGGCTCTCGTTTTTTTATTATTTTGTGAGGTGAGATTTTAGATGAAAAGAATGTATAGTTTAATTGCAATTATTATCGCTTTCCTTTGTTTCGCATTTTTTAGGGAAAACAATGGGTTCGTAACTAAGCAGCGAATTCCAAAAGTTGGTGTATTAACTTTAATGCACCATCCCGCGTTGGATGAAATTTATAAAGGATATGTTGATGAATTAGCAAAGGAAGGTTACCACAACGGTAAGAATATCAAGATTGAGTATCAAAATGCGAATGGTGACCAAAGTAATCTTAAAACAATGGCTTCAAAACTCGTTGATGATAACTCAACTGTTCTTTTTGGAATTACGACCCCTGCTGCTCAAGCATTAGCTAATTCTACTACCAAAACACCAATTGTACTTGGTGCTGTTACCGATCCAAAAGCAGCTGGACTAGTTAAAAATAATCAGCATCCGGGTGGCAATATTACTGGAGTATCTGACCAAGCACCAATTCGCGAGCAACTCAATTTGATCAAGCAATTCATGCCGCGAATGAAAACACTGGGGGTCATCTACACTTCAAGTGATGCTTCAGCAGTAGCCGGTTATCACCAAATCAAGCGTGAATGTCGTAAGATGAATATTAACTTGAAGGCCTATTCAATTGCCAACAGTAATGACTTAAACCAGGTTTCCGAACAAATGCTTAGCCAGGTTGATGCAGTAATTGTACCAACAGATAATACCATCGCTGGAGCAATGCAAACCTTAGTTAAGAATGCCGATGCTGCTAACAAACCAGTCTTCCCGGCAACTGACACAATGGTTAAGCAAGGTGGTGTTGCAACTTACAGTGTTAACCAACGTGCTTTAGGTGTCCAAGGTGCAAAGATGACGGTTGCAATCCTCAAAGGCAAGTCAAAACCAGCTGATACTCCGATTGAGTACATGAAGCATGGGACTCCTGTTCTCAACATTAAGCAGGCTCGAAAACTTAACTTACAAATTCCTGCTCAATTTGAAAAGGATGCAGAAACGAAAGGAGAGGTTTACAAATGAATCTAATCGTATCATCAATCGGTCAAGGACTATTATGGGCTTTACTTGGTCTTGGTCTTTACCTGACTTTTAGAATTCTTGATTTTGCTGATATGACTGTTGAAGGAACTTTCCCTCTTGGGGCTGCCAGTGCTGTTGCTGCAATCACACATGGCATTAATCCCTTTCTGGCAACTTTAATTGCAATTGGTGCTGGAATGCTCGCCGGTTTGATCACTGGATTGCTCTACACTAAAGGAAAAATTCCCAGTTTATTAGCCGGAATTCTAACTATGACCGCCGCCTACTCCGTTAACCTCCGCATTATGGGTAAATCAAACGTTTCGTTGCTTGGTCAAAAGACTCTCTTTAGCGGTGAATTCATGCGAAGTCTGCCCCAATACTTTGATAGTGTCTTCTTGGGAATAGTTACGATTGCGATTATTACCGTAATCCTGGTCTTCTTCCTTTCAACTGACTATGGGCAAGCTTTTATCGCAACTGGTGATAATCATGTGATGGCAAAATCATTCGGGATTCATACCGACACAATGGTCATCATCGGTCTAATGGTATCAAATGGGATCGTTGGACTTTGTGGTGCGTTGATTGCTCAAAATAATGGATACGCTGATATTAATATGGGGATTGGAACGATTGTTATCGCCCTTGCTTCAATCATTATTGGTGAAGTAGCCTTTGGTGAATTAACGCTTAACCAGCGACTTGTCGCCGTTACTCTTGGTAGTATCATTTACCGAATCATCTTACTTGCTGTGCTACAACTTGGTTTCTCCGCCAACGACCTCAACCTTATCTCCTCAGTTGTCCTTGCAATCTGCATGATGTTGCCACAACTTGAAGAACGCATTCACCTTAAAAAGCCAATTTTGAAAGGAGTCCGGCCTCATGAATAAACCTATTTTGGAATTACAAGGTGTCAAAACCATTGTTAATAAGGGCACATCGAGTGAAACAACTATTCTTAAAGGCTTAAACCTTAAAATTAATGAGGGAGACTTCATTACGATCGTTGGAACGAATGGTGCTGGTAAATCGACCCTTTTTAATGTCATCGGCGGAAACCTGCACGCTGACGAAGGAAAAATTTTGCATAATGGACAAGATATTACCAATACAACAGAAGAACAGCGAACAGCTTTCTTATCCCGTGTTTTTCAGGATCCGAAACTGGGGACGGCTGCACGAATGACCGTTGCTGAAAACATGCTATTAGCAACTAAACGTGGTGAACGTCGCCATCTTATTCCCCGGAAGCTCAAAAGTAATATGGACCGTTTCACCAAGCTAGCTGCAACAATGAATAACGGTCTTGAGAATCGCATGAATACAGCTACTGGCGCCCTTTCGGGGGGACAACGGCAAGCATTAAGCTTTTTAATGGCAACAATCAAACGACCTGACATTATTTTGTTGGATGAACACACTGCTGCTCTTGATCCTCATACAAGCTTAAATCTATTACACGCTACTAATGAACGGATCACTAAAGACCACTTAACTGCCCTAATGATTACCCATAACCTTGAAGATGCCTTGGAGTATGGGAATCGTCTAATCGTGCTTAAAGATGGTGAAATCAAAGCAGATTTTAATGCAGAGCAACGAAAATCACTTACCCCTGAGAAACTTTATACTTATTTTGAAGGTTAGTTTGACTATATACCATTTTCGATATATATTAAGTATATCGAATTTGATATATAGGAGACCTAATTATGAATTGGTGGATTATTTTTATCACATTTCTTGCCGTAAACCTCGATTTCTTTTTTATCTTAATCTTTTTACTCGAAAGGTATAACCTTCGTGATGTAATCATTGGCTATCTTGGCGCCCTTCTTGTTCTGGTTACCATCAGCTTTTTACTAGGAAAAACACTCGCCATTTTCCTCCCAGAATGGATTTTAGGAATACTGGGGATTCTGCCAATTTACATGGCTCTCCACGACAACGATGAAGACCCAACTCATACCGAAAAGCATGGTCCAATTATTACCACCTTAATAACCTATCTGGCAGTTTGCGCTGGTTGCAACCTCTCAATTTTCTTACCAATTTTAACGGATCTTACCCTCCAGCAGTTTACTCAGGCATTTCTTTTTATCGCAGTCCTTTCAATTGCGATTGTGATTCTCATTAAGGGAATTGGTAATATTCCACTAATTAAGCAAACAATGCAACGCTATAGCGAAAGCTTAATGAAAGTCATTTATATCGGTGTTGGTTGTTATGTTTTTTGGGATAGTGGATTAATCACCCACCTTATTCGCCTTCTTTAGTTTGATATAATAATTACTAAACCGATTAAAAGGAGGAGCAACCATTGTCTTCCACACAAGCCTTTATTGATGAAGCTGCTAAAATCTATAAAGTCCTAAGCAATAGTACGCGTTTAAACATCTTATATTATCTTCGGCACTATGACGGTGAGGCTGATGTTAAAACAATCGTTAATGATCTTCACCTTGCGCAACCGATCGTCTCAAAGCAACTCGGTATTTTGTATCGCTACCAGTTAGTCAGCCGCCATAAAGAAGGAACCCGTGTTTACTATGCTTTAGATGATCCTCATGTTATTGAAATGATTGATGACATGCTAAAACACGTTAAACACGAAATAAAGGGCGAACCACATCCCCGAAATTTATATAAATAAAGAGTGAACAGGAAACAATCATCAACGATTATTTCCCATTCACTCTTTTTGTTATTGATTATTTTTCACTCTTCCGTTTCCCAAAACCAAAGAGACTAGCAAAGGCAGTTACAAGACCTAAACCAATAATTGCAGTTGAATCTTGATTACCAGTTTGCGGAAGCTTATTGTTCGCTTCTTTATTCGGGGCAGCTGGTTTAGCTGAAACTACTTGGTTAATAACAGGTATTTCACTAGATTCTTCAACTGGCTTTGTTGGTTGTTGAACTGGTGCCTCAGGGGCTGGAACAGTTGGTTGTGGTTGACTTGGTGTTGGCGTTTCCTCAACAGGTCCATTTGGCTTTTCTGGTTCTGGTGTTGTTGGCTCTTCAGGTGTCGGTTCTTCTGGAGTTGGCTTATTTGGTTCTTCATCTTTAGTATATTTGACAACATACTCAAGGTTTTCGCTATCATAAGTAATTGTCTTTCCTGGAATCTCCGCATGATCTGGTGTAAAACCGTCAATTGTTGGACTCTCTACTGGATTAATTGTTTGAGCTGGACTCCAGGTATCAGAAATCACCTTATCTGTCCATGGATCCCTAACAATTGTATGCGTAAAGTCAACAGTAATTGCATTATCTGCTGGAAGCGTTGGACGACCTTCAGTTACTCCATCAGCATATTCATATTTGATCGTCTGAGTAACCGTCTTGTCTTCCGTTGTCACCTTGCCTGGCGCATACTGAACAATGTACTCAGTATCAGGATTTTCATGAGTTACGGCACTATTACTACCAGCTTGAGCTTGATCATAATAATATCCATTAATTGTTGGCGTTTGAACCACAGTAAAGTTTTGCGCTGGACTCCAAGTATCAGAAATCACCTTATCTGTCCATGGATTAGTAGTAACCGTCCGATAAAATACCTTTGTTTGAACATCTGTCCGTGGTAAGGTTGGACGATTTGCCGTAATTCCGTCCGCGTATTCATACGTAATGGTTTGGGTAACATGTTTTTCGTCCGTAATCTTGCTTACTGGTGCAGCGTAGTAAACAGTGTAGGTCGTGTCTGAATCTTCTGGAATGACATGCGTGTCACCACCTGCTACTTCTTGATCAGCGTAGAAACCTTTTAGTTCAGGTGTCTGCACACTATCAAATTTACTATAAATTGGATCCCAATTATAGCCGGTCACATCACCAGTAAATGGATTAGTTTCAATCTTTTGGGTAAAGGTAACTCTCTGGACGTTGTCAGTTGGTAATGCTGGACGACCTTGCGTTACTCCATCCCGGTATGCATAATGAACAGTTTGCGTAATTGACTTAGATTGAGTTGTAATGTTGCCTGGTAAGTAATAAACAATAAACTCAGTATCAGGAGTTGATTGGGTTACATTGGTATTCCCACCAACAACTGCTTGATCATAGTAATAATTAGTATCAGTAGCTTCGTCATGAATATTTGGCGACTTAACAGCAGTAAATTGATTATCAGCTTGGTCAGGCGTCCAAGTATCTTCAATTATATTTCCTTCTGGATCCGTTTTAACGGTGTGGGTAAAGCTCTTTTGTTGAACATTATCTTGTGGAAGAGCTGGACGACCTTCAGTAATCCCATCTTTGTATTGATAATGAACAGTCTGAGTAACTGTTTGGTGTTCAACATTTTCATTTGGTCCAGCGTACTTAACCACAAAGGTAGTATCTGGCGTATTTTGCGTAACATTATCATTTCCACCAACATAGGCAAAATCAGCATAGAAACCGTCAACTTTAGGAGAATATACTGTAGTAAACTTTTGTGCTGGGGTCCAAGTGTCAGAAATAATATCACCAGTTACTGGATTGGTAATAGTAGTATGGGTAAAGGTTGCTACTTGGACTCTAGGGGCAGGTAATGAAGGACGACCTTCAGTGATTCCATCCGCATACTCATATTTAACAGTCTGAGTAACGGTCTTAGTTTCTGTATTAATAATTACACGCCGATATTCGACCTTAGTATCCTCACCGGGATTAGCTGGAGTGATCGTTGCTTGCTTAGGATCATTTAATACCCAACCTTCTGCTGTCAGATCCGGTGAAGCAGTTGCAGCTGCCTTATGAGCATCAGTTTCATCATTATTATAAATTGGTTGGTCCTGAGAAATAACCTGACCATTTTCATCCACTGGGATAATATGACCGAGATCAGCATAAACTAATTGAACCGCATTAGCACCAGGAACAAATGGATTCCGGGCTAAGGTTCCGTTGCTAAAACGATCTACTTGACCAACAGCGACCCGCTTTGTTTCTGTCTTAGCATTTGGCCGAACTAATGAAATATTCATCGTTCCTTGTGGGTCAAGCAGTTCATAGATTAATGTTTGTGATACTGAACGATCCCAATTGTACAGCGTCTTTTGATAATACTTACCAATTTGGAATTGTGAAATTGTTCCTTGATAGTCCTTGCCATTTGCAGTATTAGAGAGACTGTCCTTTTGATTAGTGAGATAGTAACCCTTAACAACTTGTTTATAGTTATCAACATTAGTAATCAAGAACCGCTGTCCCGTAATTCCGTTAACTGGTACATTAGTTGGCAACGCAGAGTTAGTCGTATAATTGCCGTCCTTATCCCGATAGATATACTCAATAGCGGGATTATTTAATTCTGGGGTAATATCAACTTTATCAGTGTAATTAATCTTTGCTTGATTGCCTAGGCCATACACTGGATTAACTGTGCGAACACTCTTAATCGATACCGATGCAGGAACGCTAATTGTTTTACCATTAAAGTTAAAGGTAAATGGTTGTGTATTAGAAACACGGAAAATTCGGCTATTTTCACCGTTTGGGCTTGTACTCCCACTTGTCCCTACTGCAATATCTGCGTATCGACCTGGTGCAATGACATAAACATTTCCGTAAATCTTCTTATACTGATCAGTCGTGACATATACAAAGTTATTTCCCTGTGGATTAGCAGGGTCAACAGCCAAAATTAATCGTGCTTGTTGACTATCTAGCGTTGGGTTACGAAGGTTAACAATTTGATAAATATAGTAAGGTTGTCCTTGGCTATTCTTACCAACTAATTTTGCAGCCTGCGTTGGGTAATCTGTTGGGTTTGAAACCGTAATGGTGGAATTAGCTTGCGGTACTGTCCGTTGAGAAACAATATTTTCGTCAGTAGCAAAACTTGAAGTTGCTGGCGTTACTGATTTAACTTCCTTGTTTTCATTATTAGCAACACTTGAAACACTACTCTTCAACACTGTATCACTTGATTGTTCTTTTTCAGGATTAGTTGTTTTTTCAGTATTATTTTGGTTATTTTCTACTGAAGCTTTCTTTTCCTGATCGTTACTTGAAACAGGTGCTGTGCTTTCTTGCTTATTAGAATTTTGATCAGCACTGCTTTCGGTGTTTTGTGAAGTGGTTAATGCCGCTTTGCCTAAGTCAGTTGTTTTTGCAACTACTTCACTTGTATCAGTTGGCGTCGTTGCACTACTCTGACTGGTGACATCCGCATGTACAATCCCAGCAGATCCCAATACGGCAGCAGAAATCATTGCTGTCATCCAAAGCTTCCCCGATTTATAAAGCTTATAGTGTTTCTTTTCTTACATGATTTTGCCCCTCTTCTTTTAAATTCCCACTCATTATAAAATTTAAAAATCCCTTTTACTACAAAATTTATAAAAATATCAATTAAAACAAATGCTTATTTAACACGCAATAGCATATATTTAAAGACTGCAAGTAAGGTTAACGTTAATAAAAAAATTTTTAAAATTGTTAAAATAGGATCTTTTTGTTATCTGCAGTTAACCACTTTCAGACTTTCGCATAAAAATTTAATAAAACAATCAGTCTTTCACTTTGTATTCTGATTAGCGTAAAATGATTAGCAGATTGTTAAAAGGAGTTTTAAAATGGACGAGCTATTTGAACATTCTTCAATCAAGCGGGCATACTTTACGCTAGCCTTACCGGTTGTGTTAAGCATGGCTGTAACCTTGATTTATAACATGGTTGATACTTTTTTCGTGGCCAAAACTGGGAATCCCAATTTAGTTGCCGGTGTTTCTCAGGGTGCACCAATTTTTACGTTAATGATTGCTCTTGGGGATATCTTTGGTCTTGGCGGAAGCTCAGTTATTTCCCGCTTATTTGGTGAACACCGTGATAAATTAGCACGCTTTGTCAGCGGTTATTGCTTCTATGCACCGATTATTTGCGGAATCATCGTTACTGCAATAATGATTATCTTTCAAACACCAATTTTACATTTATTGGGTGCTTCCCCTGCTACTTGGCAATACGCACGAGAATATTACTTAGTGATCGCTTGGGGCGCGGTTTTCATTATCTTTGGCCTCTCACCAACTAATATTTTACGAACAGAAGGTCTAGCCATTCAGTCGATGATCGCTAGTATGGTAGGGACCGGAATTAATATCATTTTAAATCCGATCTTTATTTTCACGTGTGGGCTCGGCGCGGCTGGTTCCGCACTAGCTACTGTAACAAGTACTGTTATTGGCGATATTTTAATGATTTATTATTTGCGAACAAAGAGTAAAAAGTTGACGACTTCAATTCATGAAACTAAAATCGGCTGGAAGCTCCAATTTGAAACCTACGCTATCGGAATTCCAGCTTCGGTCACTAACATCATGGCAACGTTTGCGGTTGCGTTAACTAATCGTTACTTGATTGTTTATGGCGCGGATAGTGTAGCTGCTATGGGAATTGCGATGAAAGCAAATATGATCATTAATATGGTAATGGTTGGTTTTGCATTTGGTGCGCAACCCTTGATTGGATATGTATATGGTGCTAAAGATGAGCAGCGATTTAACAAAGTTGTCAAATTTGATATTCAAGTCGTTGCTAGTCTTGCCTTAATTCTCACGATTATCCTTTTCATTTTCGCTCCCCAGGTTATTCGCATTTTCATGAATGATCCCCAAATAGTAAAAGAAGGTGCCTTGATGCTTCGCTGGCTATCAGTTTCGACTACTCTTGCTGGTATCATTCTTGTTTTTACAACCATGTTTCAATCGATGGGAAAAGCAACGCCTGCATTCTGGCTCTCATTCTGTCGTCAGGGATTGATTTTCGGGGTAGTGATTAGTATTTCCGCAAAATTATTTGGTTATACTGGAATTATTGCCGCTCAAGCTATTTCCGATTGTTTAACTTTCATCCTGGCGCTTATTTTCTTCTATTGCTATCGTCCACGTTTTAAATAAAATAGATTTTGACAGACAAAAAAAGCCTCTACCGTTCAACTTTTTCAAACGTTAGAAGCTTTTTTAATTTATTCAGTTATTTTTCGTTCAAAATAATGAGCTAGTTTAGCCTCTGGATAATATCCAGTTACCTTTTCTTTCGCCTGTCCGTCTTTAAAAAGGACCAGACTTGGGACACTCATTACTTTATACCGTTGTGCAATTTCTTGATTTCCATCAACATTCATCCGCACAAACTTGATTTTATCGCCGTATTGTTTTTCAAGCTTCTGCATAGCTGGTTCCATCATTTTACATGGACCACACCATGGTGCCCAAAAATCAACAACCGTTATTGAGCCTTGAACATCCTTATCAAAGGTCTCAGCTGTTGCATCAATTGCCATTTTATTCTACCTTCTTTTTCTGTGATCTACGTATAAAGTGAATAATAATCGTTACCGCAAAAACAAGCAAGATAAAACTACCAAAAATCCCCGATGGAATCTCGATGTCAATCGCAGGAATCGTTAAGAAGAGCTTAATAGCAATCACAAAGATTAAGATATATGCCATCGGTTCTAACTCAGGAACTTTGCGCATCAGTTTCATAATAACTTCAGCAATTCCTCGCATACATGCAATCCCAATCAGACCACCGATTAAGACAATAACCGGATTATTAGAGACAGCTAATGATGCCAAAACAGAATCAATGGAGAAAATAATATCCATAAATTCAATCTGTAAAACAACTGTCCAAAAAAGCTTTCGTCCAGTTAAACGCGTTTTACCTTCACGGGTCTTTCGCATTGCTCGCTTACCAAAGAATTTATTATGAAAGTAACGATAGACAAGGTAAATTAAGTAAGCAGCTCCAATAACTTTGATTTCCCAAAAGTTAATGAGATATACTCCGATTCCAATAATTAAGAACCGAAAAATGTAAGAACCCCAAATACCATAGAAAAGTGATTCTTCTTGTTCTTTTAACGTTGGTAATACACGTGTCTGAGCCGCTAACACAACAGCATTATCAACTGACAGTAAACATTCAATCATAACCAACGAAAAGATGATTAACCAATCCTGCCCTGATGTAACGACTGTTGCCCAGTTATGTGGATCAAAAAATGGTCCATACAACTTCTCTAAAAGTGACAATTAATGTCCTCCCTTAATTTAAATTTGCTTTTTAGCTAAGTTATATTTTACCAAATAATTTTCAAAATACGACGGTAATGGCGCACTAATATTTAAAGATTTCATTACGAAGGGTAATATGAGTTTTTGCGACACACCATGAAGCAGCATTCCCTCTGTTGATAAAGGATTATAAAGCGGATCGCCAACAATTGGATGACCACTATACGCCAAATGAACCCTAAGTTGGTGGGTACGGCCAGTTACTAAGCGAAGTTTCACCAAGGAACGTTCACGATTACTTGCCAGTGTATCATAATAGGTCAAGGCCGGCTGCGCGTTTTGTCCGTTTACTTGGTGAAGATAGGGATTCTCTGGATTACGCCCAATTACCCAATCGAACTTTCCACTCTGGGCCATTTCACCCTCCACTACTGCCAAATATTGTCGGTGGATTTGCCCATCACTAATTAATCGGTTAAGGATTGGGACAACAATTGGATTCTTAGCAACAATTACTGCTCCACTCGTTTGTAAGTCTATCCGATGAACCATATAAGCATTCTTTTGACTATGTGCTAAATAGCCTGCAACATCGTTCATTAACGTTCCTGTTTCACCATGGTAATTAGGGTGAGTTTTTTGTCCCCGCGGTTTATTTACTACTAACAAATCGCGATTCTCATAAAGGACCTCTAAATGTGATTGCGAAGACGGAATATAATCATTTGCGGTGGGGGTCCGAATTTCATCACCACAAAATAGCAACTGAATATTATCGTTTTTTTCCACCAGTTCATTCATTGACCGATATTTACCGTTAACAAGCACTGTCCGCCTAATTCTTAAATAGTGAATCAACCGACTAGGAAGCAGCCATTGATCATGCAGCAACTTGCGTAATGGTTTTGTCTCCTGGTCATCAGTTAATTTTTCATTAATTTGCCACCGATACTTCATTTTACTCACCTCTCTTTCGCCTAAATTCTGATAAGATTATTTTACTGTATTTCCCAGGAAATATTTAGAATATTTTTAAGTCTGTTTACTTTTATCCGATAATAGCGTTGAATAGAGTATGAGTAAATTTAAGGGGATGGGTACTGATGTTAACAACAGAACAAATTAATGATCATAGTAAATGGATAAGTATATTTGAACCTCTCCCCCATGAGAGATTAGATTTAATTGAAAAATACGAGGTTACTCAAGAATTACTTGATTACGCAATTGACCCCTACGAAAAAGCCCGGGTTGAATTTGATCCAGATGCAGGAGTTACATTATTAATTTTCGATGTCTATGTGCCAACTCATGCTGTAACGGCTCCACAGACCGCACCAATTGGCATCATGCTAACTGCTAATAATATCATTACTTTTACAAATGCAAAAACTAACTTTGTAAATGGAATCATCGCTAATCAGCTGCAATTATTAAAGAAACACGGGGAAAATGACGACAAATTAAACTTAGTCTTTCCGGTTCTTTATCGCCTTTCAACCGATTATTTTGGTCCTCTTCGTCGTGCAGATCAACAGCGACAAGAAATTCAACAAAATCTTCAACGACGAACAGGCCGCCAAGCTATTACCCAATTTATGGAAATCGAAACTGGACTAGTTTATATTCTTACCTCGCTCAAAGGGAATGTTTCCCTACTTGAAGAATTTAAACGCCGCTTTGGTAACCATATTACTACAAAGCAATATAATGACCTTGATGATGTAATTGTCGAAGCACAGCAAGGTCTAGAAATGGCCCAGATGACTTCAGATGTTTCTGCCCGTGTTTCTAATGCTTATAGCAAGGTTCTTGATAGTGACCTAAACCAAACGATGAAATACCTCACCATTTATTCAATTGTTCTCTCAATTCCAACAATTGTATCTGGTTTTTACGGTGAAAACGTCAAATTACCCCTCGCAAATGGGACGTATTCATGGGTTTTTACAATCTTCATTACTATTGTCTTAATGTTGGCATGTGTCATCTTTCTTATTAATCGTCATTGGTGGAAATAAAATAGTGAGTGGAAATTAACCTTCTCGACAAGGCGGTGGGCTAAGGATAGAACGGTGATTAGCACGGCACGGGCTGATTATCGTTCGGACTTAGCCTCGGGCCTTGTGGTTAATTTCCACGATATCTTGACTAATCGTAGGAAAGAGAGGCCGGGAATTAACTATTAATTCTTGGTTCTCAAACAGTAAAATCCGGACTATGATTTTTGATCGGTTCAAAAATCGTAGTCCGGATTTTAAATTATTTATGAAATTAGTCTCCAATCGACTAATTGATTGGCCAAATTTCGTTAGATTTAATGCCATCAGGGCTAGCCCCATGTCATTTTCCACAGCCCGTTGGCCACGGAGATGAGTTCGGCGTATGCCAAAATCCCTCTTCATGTGACCAAAGACTGGCTCAACGTCGAACTTCCGTCGACGATAAATTGCCTTGCCTTCGTCACTTGAGAGGGCATCTTTAACTTTAGCTTTATAATAATTCCAGGTTGGGTTAACCTTCATATAGCGTTGACGACCACCTGGTGTCTTCGCTAGCTCATCTAATTTGACTGATAGTTGATGTTTATCAGCACGATAGATTTTAAAGTCGCGCTTAAAGCCGTACTTATCAGTAGATTTACTGTAGCGATAAAAACTAAAACGAACTCCTTGATGATCAATATAGTAGTCGTCCTTAGCGTTATATTCCCAATTTTGTGATTTAGTTGGATCGTTTTTAAATTTACGTTTCTGTTCCTTTTGATAGGTGGTGTATGGGATAACCGGCTGCTTTTCAAACCGATCAAGAATCATTGTGTAATTGTACTCACTTCCATAGCCTGCATCGGCGACGATATGTTCAAAGAAATCTAAAGCATGAAACTGGGTAAGGAATGGCACTAAGGTCCTGGTGTCAGTTGGATTTGAAAACAGCCCGTAATCAAGCACAAATTGCTTATAGGTAGCGATTTGCAGGTTATAGCCAGGCTTCAACTCCCGATTCATCATCGGTTCTTCCTTCATACACATGAAGGTCGCATCGTGGTCAGTTTTGGAATAGCTATTACGACCTTGGAAGATATTTTCAGCACGTTCATACTTTTTGGCACGCGGAATTAGGTCGTTGCTTAATTGGTGACGAAGCTTTTTTAGAAAACGACGGCGCCGTTTTCTCACTGAACCACCTTTGATGATTTTTGGTTCTTGCTTAATCTCTTCATCTAGCTTAGTGATTTTCTCCGCCAGTTCTTGTTCCATTACGTCCATGCCTTCGGCGGAAGTAACCAGCTCCGGTGCCATTTCTTGCACCACTTGCTTTTCTACTAGTTCCTCATAAAGCTTACTTGTCTTTTCTCTTAACTTAGCGTGATACTTTTCAACTGCCCGTCGCCAAGTAAATGAATATTTATTGGCATCGGCTTCTACCTTGGTCCCATCGATAAAAACTGCATCATTTTGAATTAGTCCGTGATCTTTCAAAGTCATGGTAAAGTAGACAAAGGCATGTTTAATTAGCTTACTAGCGTGCTGACTGCGGCGAAAGTTATTGATGGTATGGTAGCTATAAGTATAATCATGAGCTAACCAACGCATTGGCAGGTTCTCATCCAACATCATTTCAATCTTTCTTCCAGAATAAGTTTGACGTGCGTAGGCAAACAAGAGAATCTTAAGCATAATTGCTGGATGCGATGAAGGGCGGCCGGTAGCCGCTCCTGAATCTTCTAATAGCACATTTTGTGGAATCGAGTCGACAAAATCACTAATTAGCCGCGCAATATGATTTTGTGGTAAATCATAGTTATAGTTTAGTACGAATTCGGTTTGCCCTATGGTATAATTTTGATACATGGAAATCGCTCCCTTTGGTTGTTTTTAGGGGTAATTACATCATATCAGGAACGATTTCCTGTGTACATAAAAACCGGATGATGAATTGTTTGAACAATTCATCATCCGGTTTTTATTTTGGACTAGGAGTTTTTTCCCGGCCTCTTTATTTTATAAGTTATCGCCACGTTCAAACTGGAACTTAGAATTCAACAATGCTTCATGCAAAAGCTGGTTAATCAATTCATGCGTTTCATTCAGAATATGATTAGCAGTTTTCATATTTTGTTCAGTTAGATAGTTAATTAAATTAGCTGAATTTTGAATCTGAGCTGTTTTTGTAATTGTGTCCACTCGTCCTACGCCATAGCTTTGACACTGATCTCGGAAATCATTTACTTCATTGATAAATTCATGATAGCGTGGTTCTACAATCACTTCTAACAATTTATTTAACCAATAAGCACTCTTATCCGGCTGAGCATCATCAGTAGCATACTTATATTTTGTCGGAGTATCACTAATATTTGTAAAGAACGGAACATAAGGGCTATAGCAATAAAAGCCAAAATTAATCCATTGAATAGCAGCATATTGTGCTGGGACGTCATTCCGAATTTGCAAAATACATGAACTTTGATTACGATCAAGTGCAATTGAACGGAATTTTCGCTGTTCCTCTGGTGTTCCAGAAGCATAAGTTCCCATTGGATCATAAGGGGTACCGTTATAATGCGATGAGAGGAAGTACTCTACATCCTCAACGGCAATTTTCTTTTCTGCATGTTGAATAAATGGAATTTTTTGGCTGGTAGGCTCCTGTTTTAAGGATGGAGTAAAGAGCTTTTGACCATACCAAGAACGAGGGGTGTTGTAGTAGGCATCTGCCTCATCCTGTGTGCCAAAAATATTTCGGAAATTAAACGTTTGTGGATCAGGATTTAAATGATATTTTTCAACAAAATCTTTAATTTGCGGCGCATACATAAAGCTATCGTAATCGTTAAAGTCGATCTCTTCGATACACATAATATTTGGTGCAATTGCATAAGCATCATCAGGAATCCGCTGGGCAACCCATTGATGACCTCCACCGGTTTCAAAATACCAAACTTCATCCTTATCGCTAAAGGCAATCCCATTGCTTTCACCAGTACCGTACTTTTCAATTAATGATCCAAGCCGTTGAACACCTTCACGGGCAGACTTAATAAATGGTAGGACAAGATAAACCATTGAATCTTCATTAATTCCGTTTTCTACTAACGGATCATGACCAAGCACCCTGGCATTTGTCATTTCGGTTTCTGTCGCACTCATTGCAACATTATATTCATTAATGCCTTGCTCATCCCAGCGTCCTTCATCAAGCACACCATTGGGAGTTGCCGTATAACGGCATCCCTGTCCCTTCATCTCAACAGTTAACCCATTATATTTTGAAACATAATGTTCACCGGTGTAATCCTTGGCAGGAAATACTTTGAATGTCTTAGGATTGACTCCATCTTCAGCATCCTCATCACGTGCAATAATTGTTGAGCCATCAATCGTAGCATTCTTTCCAACAAGCATTGCCGTACAACTACTCATTAGCTTTTGCATAATATACGCTTCCTTCCACAGTAGTTACTGTACTTTCTAATAATACCACTATCTGGAATTAACCGGATCATAAGAAAAAAACTGAACGTTAGTCATACAAATCAATCTAAAATATCACTAATACCGAACAAAGCATTGAAAATGTTCGGTATTAGTGATAGGATAACTACATCAAATAAATAGCCTATATAATACCGAAATATGGTCGGTTAGTCTCTACCTAAAGCCGTAAACTTTAGACTATAAGCGCTTCTTAAAAACTGACACTGTCTGTTTTTAACTTAAAGCTTTTAAAAATCGGTAGAGAGGCTGAATTTCTCAGTCTCTTATTTTTATTTAGGCGTGTTAATTTTTGGGGAGGTATATTTTGAAAGAACCTGTTTCATCTATTCAAGCACCTAGTCGTCATACTAAAATTGATTTCACTCGTCAATGGCAAAATTTTGTCCTTGGTTTCCAGCACTTACTTGCAATGTATTCTGGGGACGTTCTTGTTCCGTTATTAATTGGACATTACTTACACTTCTCCACGCTTCAAATGACTTACCTAGTCTCGATCGATATTTTCATGTGTGGTGTCGCAACCCTCTTACAATTAAAGCGAACACCATTAACTGGGATTGGTTTGCCAGTTGTCCTCGGGTGTGCAGTTCAAGCTGTTACTCCCCTCGAAACAATTGGTGGAAAGCTAGGAATCACTTATATGTATGGGGCCATTATTGCTGCTGGGATCTTTGTTTTCCTAATTGCTGGCTTTTTTGCCCGCTTAAAGAAGTTTTTTCCGCCGGTCGTTACTGGATCTTTAATAACTATTATTGGATTTACTCTTGTTCCAGTAGGTTTCCAGGACTTAGGAGGAGGTACGCCAACTGCTGCTTCATTTGGTGATCCCGCTAACCTCCTTATCGGCTTTCTAACAATTGCCATCATTCTGTTATTCAATGCCTTTGCTCGTGGCTTTATGAAATCAATCGCCATTTTATTAGGAATTTTAATTTCTTCTTTCATTGCGGGCGCATTAGGCTTTGTCTCTCTTAAACCGGTTAGTGAAGCTGCTTGGTTCCACGCTCCGCAATTATTCTTCTTTGGCGTGCCACGTTTTGATATGAGTGCCATGATCACAATGATTCTTGTTTCGCTCACGACAATGATTGAGTCAACCGGTGTTTTCTTTGCCCTTAGCGACATTACTGGCCGGCAATTAACAACCACCGACTTAGAACGTGGATACCGCGCTGAAGGGATTGCTGCAATTTTAGGCGGACTTTTTAATACCTTCCCTTATTCTACTTTCTCTGAAAATGTGGGTGTTCTTAAAATGTCCGGAGTGAAAAGTCGCCAACCCGTTTACTATGCCGCCTTTTTACTCTTATTACTTGGCCTTTTACCTAAAGTCGGCGCCCTCGCAACGGTTATTCCAGAGCCTGTCCTTGGGGGTGCAATGATTGTGATGTTTGGAATGGTCGGTGTTCAAGGAGTTCAAATTCTCCATAAAGTTGATTTCTCTAACAATGCCAACCTTCTTACTGCATCTGTTTCAATTGGACTAGGATTAGGGATTACCATGTATCCGCAACTGTTCCAGCATATGCCAACTGAATTTCAAATCATCCTGGGTAACGGGATTGTCGTCACCAGTCTTTCAGCCGTTCTTCTTAATCTGTTATTTAATCATCGGTGGGCTAATCATAATTAGTTCTCATTCTTTTTTAATTTAGTTGTTGACATTCAAATCTCAGCACGATATTATAATTTCAACAATTATCGTTTCAGTAGAACCTTCGTTGGGCGTAAGAGAGCCGGTGGTTAGGTGCGAACCGGTCAGGCGGAGTGTTTCGAATTATCACGTGATCTGAATTGTCCGGCCATATTCAGTGCCGTTACCACCTGATATGAGTGCGCATAAAATCAAGATGCGTAGGTGGGTGGTACCGCGATTAAAATAATCGTCCCGTTGATACTTTTATCAACGGGACTTTTTTATTTCTTTTCTAAGGAGGAACAACGATGAAGAGTATTCGTTTCAAAGAGGCCGCAACCCTCTTACTTATCATGCTAATAATTTTAGGGACTGCCGTGATTAAGTTTGGCTTGTCACCACAGATCCCCGTCCTATTTGTCATTGCTTTACTTATTTTTTGGGTTAAGCTTCGTGGTGCTAGTTGGGACGAGATTCATAAAGGTATCCAAGAAGGAATCGGTACCGCAATCATCCCCATCTTTATCTTTATCCTTATTGGCGCATTAATCGCCGTTTGGATTCAAGCTGGAGTCATCCCTACAATTATGATCGTCGGCTTCAAACTGATTAGCAGTCAATTTTTTGTTCCATCAACATTCATTGTCTGTTCTTTAGTCGGTCTATCAATTGGTAGTGGGTTTACAACTATTTCGACAATCGGAATTGCCTTATTTGGAATGGGAGTTGCGCTTAATGCTAATCCTGCGCTAGTAGCGGGTGCGATCATTTCGGGAGCCGTTTTTGGTGATAAAATGTCACCCCTCTCTGACTCCACTAATCTTGCCTCTGCAATTGCCGGTAGTGACCTTTTCGCCCATATTAAGAATATGATGTGGTCAACTATTCCTTCTTTTATCGTTTCGCTAATTCTATTCTGGTTCTTTGGTAATTCCAGTTCTCATATGAGCGCCGGTAAGATCGCCCACACAATGGCTATCCTTAATCAACAATTTACGATTTCATGGTGGGCCCTATTACCAATCGCCTTAATGTTTATCTGTGCATGGCGCCACATTCCAGCCATCCCAACCTTATTTATCAATATCATCGTTACAGTAGTTATGATCTTCTTCCAAAAGCCAGGAACCTCTCTTCAATCCCTCGCTAAATTAATTAGTGATGGCTTCGTTGCTCACACTAGCGATGCAACTGTTAATACACTGCTTACCCGTGGTGGGATTAGCAGTATGATGGGAACAGTTTCCCTGATCATCGTTACCCTTTCGCTTGGGGGAATTTTGATGAAGTTTAACATTGTTCAGTCAGCAATGAAGCCGCTTGTTGACCACCTTCATAAGCCTGGCAGCCTTATTACTGTTACAATTCTTTCGGGTATTGGAATCAATCTTTTTGTTGGGGAGCAATACCTTTCCGTTATTCTTCCCGGTAAGGCATTTAAGGGAGCGTTTGATAAAATGGGTCTTTCACCATTAGCTCTTAGTCGTGTTCTTGAGGATGGCGGAAGTGTTATTAACTACTTAATCCCATGGGGTGTTGCTGGATCATTCGCCGCCTCAACCCTTGGTGTACCAGTCCTTCACTTTCTACCATTTGCTTTCTTTAGTCTGTTTTCACCAGTCTTCTCAATTTTAAGTGGAGTTACTGGAATTGGTTTGAAGTGGCAAAAAGGAAAGCAACGCAATACTACGAATGAAAATCAAATAAAGGAAGCTTAAAAAAATCTGGGTTTGAGAATTTCTCTTACCCAGACTTTTTTATTATCCTGCAATTAATACTTCTGTTACCAATAATCCACCACCAAAGATTAAAACAAAGACAACTACCGGCCACACGAACCGCTGGAAATGGTAATATCGCATATCAAGCATTTGCAAAGTTGCCATTACTAATCCAGTCGGTGCTAAGAATAACATTGCATATTGCCCAAATTGATATGCAGTAACAACCGTATATCGTGGAATATGAACCGTATCAGCTAGTGGCGCTAAAATTGGCATTGCTAGCACTGCTAAACCAGATGATGATGGAACGATAAAGCCTAAGACAAAGAATACCAACATCATCACAATAATGAAAAATGATCCGTTCATATGCGCAACCATTTTTGAAGAAGCATAGAGAATTGTATCAGAAATATAGCCGTCATTAAGCACTTTATTAATTCCCCGTGCCAAACCAATAATTAATGACACACCGACTAAACTAGCTGCTCCATCAGAAAAAGCTGTTGTGGTCTTATATTCGCCTAAACCGTCTTGGTGCCCGAAACATGTTAAAAACATAATAATAATAGCAATTGTCAAGAAAGCTGATGCCATGTTAGGAAAGGCCCATCCTTTGGCCATTACTCCCCAAATCATAATTGGGAAAGAACAAGCAAATAAAATTAGGTGGATTATAGAATGAAGTTAGCCACCCAGTTGGTGGTAAATAAAAAACGCCAT
>OGIR01000773.1_pt1 | contig 22204 bp, 17 predicted proteins | sample 1571831 | NCBI WGS metagenome assembly OGIR01 (sample SAMEA2582124, study PRJEB24529) | metagenome | biome: Human gut stool | place: China | collected 2011 | reverse complement strand
CGGCTGAAAACTGCAGGCCGTCCGCCCTTTTTTCGGCGGCCGGAGCGCCGCCGATCGTTGCCTTTTGCACGGGATGCAGACGTTTTTGGGGCCTGCGACGGCATTGTCGGACAACTTAATGAATTGCAAACGATTAAAAATAAGCGTAACATCATTGCTTTTGAAAGGAACTTGGATTTTTTTCTGTAAATCCCAGCTCCAATTTCAGTATACGACACCGGAAAATAGACTGCAAGGGGCAGTTTGTTTTTCGTGGAAATGACATAATTATGAACAGGAAAACTATAAAATACGCCAAAAATGGTTCTTTTTGAAGAAAATGTTAAAAATCTATTGACGGATGATGCAAAAATTGGTACATTTATTTCAGCAAGGTTGTTGTCGGACAACGACCCCACGGTGCCGGCCCGCAGCGGGGAAATGTCTGACAGCCACATCGGCCCGAGCGGACCCTGCGCTGGGCTGAGGAAAATGTTTCTAAGGAGGAAATGAAACTATGTTGGATCCCAAATACATCCCATTGTTTATCGGCGGCTTTATTGCATGGATCTGCTTTATGATCTTTGTGGGCTGGATCACCAGCCGCGGCAAGAATGAGGGCAGCAGCTTCCTGACCGGCGGCGGCAACCTCGGCTTCTTCCTGATCTTCTGCACCGTGGGTGCTACGATGATCGGCACCGGTTCTTCCATGGGCGCCATCGGCAACGGCTTCAACCACGGCTGGGGCGGCGCCATCTACGGCCTGGGCGCATCGGCAGGTATCCTTTCCATGCTGCTGTTCACCAAGGCAAAGAACAAGGGCTTCCTGACCATGTCTGAGGAAGCTCAGTACTACTACGGCGGCAAAAAGATCATCCGCCAGGTCATGGGCTTTATGATGTTCGTCATCGAGATCATCTGGCTGGGCAACCACCTGAACGGCGGTGCCAAGTACCTGGCTTACGTCACCCAGCTGCCGGACGTTACCTGTAAGATCATCACCGTTCTGGGCTTCGGCATCTACGTGTTCATCGGCGGCTACATGGCCGTTGTTACCACCGACGCTGTCCAGTTCATCGCCATCCTCATCGGCTTCCTGACCATCGCTGTCCGTGCCATCCCCCTGGCAGGCGGCTACCAGAACGTGGTGGATACCTTCACCGCTGCTGGCAAGCCCGGCGCAATGACCTTCTACGGCCTGGGCTCCTACGGTGTCATGGCTGCCATAGCACTGGTGTTGTCCACAGCCATGGGCGTTATCGGTACCCCCACCCATCGTACCCGTATCTACACCTCCAAGGACGAAAAGACTGCCCGCAAGGCCTTCCTGGGCCAGGGCATCCTGCTGTTCGGCTGGAGCTTTGTTACCGCTATCATCGGCATGAGCTGCTTCACCATCGCCACCATGAATGGTGACACCCTGGCCAGCGGCGACTACGCCTTTGCTTACATGGCTACCAACGCACTGCCCCCGATCATCGGCATGATGTTCATGATCTGCGGCCTGTCCGCTACCATGTCCTCCGGTGACTCCGACGCCATCTCCGGCGTTACCATCCTGCTGACCGACGTGTACCCCAGCGTCACCGGCAAGACCATCAAGGAAGAGGATTACGCCAAGTACAGCCGTATCGCTCTGATCTGCACCCTGGGCGCTGCCTTCTTTATCACCCTGTTCGTCAACGACGTTATCGGCTACATCTCCACCATCGTGGGCGCCTTCCTGCCCGGCGTCGCAGTCGCAATGCTGCTGGGCCGCTTCTGGAAGCGTGTCAACTGGCAGGGCGGTCTGGCCTGCATCGGCTCCGGCACTCTGCTGGGCGTGCTGATCCTGGTGCTGCCTTCCTTCAAGAACTGGATCAACGCCACCATGGGTGGTCCGGCTGTGCCTGCTACCATCATTTCTCTGGTGTTCGGCATCGTGGTCTCTCTCATGTTCCCTGCTGACACCACTCCCGACGATGTGCGCCTGAAGCACGTTATGGACGACCGCCGCGGCACTGTCGTGGAAAAGGTCGCTGCTGCTGAGGAAGAAGAAGATCTGTAAGAACGATTGAGCCGGCAAACTGTAAATCTGTTTCTCCGAAAGGGGCGAGGGCATACGCCCTTGCCCCTTTCATCATTTGCGGCAGGGTCGCCTTGCCGCAGGGCAAATTCGTAGCGAGAGGGAACTTATCATGAAACGTATTTTGATCCAGAACGGCACCCTATACGACGGCCTGGGGGGCCAGCCCTACCAGGCAGACCTGCTGGTGCAGGACGACCGTATTGCTCAGATCGCTCCGGGCATCACGGAGCCGGCAGACCAGGTCATCGACGCCACCGGCAAGGCGGTGACCCCGGGGTTTGTGGATATCCACCGTCACCACGACGCAAAGCCCCTCAACGACCCGCACTTTGGCGAGGTGGAGCTGGCCCAGGGCATCACCACGGCGGTGGCCGGCAACTGCGGCATCAGCATGACCCCGCGCCCGGAATCGGACGAGGCGGCAAAGGAGTATTATTCCTTTGAAGAAGCCGTCATGGGCCCCATCGGCCTGGACGGCCCCCACACCTACCGTGATTATCTGGCTGCCCTGCACAAGACCGCGCTGCCCCTGAATGTTGCCGCCATGATCGGCACCGGCACCGTCAAGATCTGCGTCAAGGGCTTTGCCGACACTCCCTACACCCAGCAGGAGCTGGACGACGCCCGTGCTCTGATCGAGGACGCCATGGCCGCCGGTGCTCCCGGTGTGTCGCTGGGCATCATGTACCTGCCGGAGTGCTACTCCTCCACCGATGAATTTGCCTACATCCTGGAGCCGGTGGGCCGGTACCACCGGGTGATCACCACCCACATCCGCGGTGAGGGCGACAGCATGGTGCAGAGCGTGCGCGAGGTGATCGAGATCGCCCGCCGCGTGGGCTGTGCCCTGGAGATCAGCCACTTCAAGAGCTGCGGCATGAAGAACTGGGGTAAGGACATCCACACTGCCATTGCCGACATCGAAGCCGCCCGCGCCGAGGGCATGGACGTGACCGTGGACTTCTACCCCTACGAGGGCGGCAGCACAGCCCTGACCACCATGCTGCCCCCGGTGTTCGTGGCCGGCAACATGACCCGTGCACTGGAAAAACTGGGCACCCCCGAAGGTGTGGAGGAGTTCCGCCGTACCAGCAGCGTGTTGTACGATGACTGGGACAACTTCTGCATCACGCTGGGCTGGGACCGCATCATCATCAGCGGCGTGGTCTGCCCCGAAAACGAGAAGTTCCTGGGCATGCGGGTGACGGAGGCTGCCGAGAAATTCGGCTTTGAGGACGCCGCTGCACTGGCCGCCTACCTGATGCACAGCGAGGACGGTAAGACTGCCATCATCAATATGTCCATGAGCCAGGATGATATTGATACGGTGGCACGTCTGCCCTGGTCCAATATCATCTCCGATGCCATCTATGCCAAGACCGACACGCCCCACCCCCGCATGTTCGGTGCCTTCCCCAAGGTGCTGCGGGAGTATGTGGCCGAGCGCGGCATCTACACGATGCAGGAGGCCATCCGCCGGATGACCAGCCAGCCCGCCGCAAGAATGGGATTGGTCGGACGAGGGAGCTTGCAGAAAGGCAACTATGCTGATATACTGGTATTCGATCCGAAGAAGTTCACGGATCATGCCACCTTCACGAATCCTGCCCAGAAGGCCACCGGTCTGGACTGGTGCATCGTCAACGGCCAGGTCGCCATTGACCACGACCGGCGCACCACGACCGGTGCCGGTATGGTGCTGACGGTGTAAGGAGCTGCCATGTCGATCGCGATCCTTCTGCAGCAGATCCTGATCATCTTTCTGGAGATCGGCACCGGTGCAGCCGTGACCAAACTGGGCATCATGGATGACAGGAACAGCAAGTTCCTGTCCAACCTGGTCATGTCGGTCACCCTGCCCTGCACCCTGCTGGCCAGTGCCAGCATCGACGGCGGCCGCGAGGCCGTGGCCGGCATGCTCAAGGGCTATGTGGTGCTGGAGATCTTCTACATCCTCACCATCGGCATCTGCCTTGTGCTGAGCAGGGCCATGCACCTGACCCGCGGCCAGAAGGCCGTGCTGGTGGGTGCCGCCGTCATGCCCAACAGCGCCTTCATCGGCATCCCACTCATCAGCGCCCTGCTGGGCAGCGAGGCGGGTGCCCTGTACGGTGCCGCCGGCATCATGGCCTACAACATCCTGTTCTTTACTTATGTACAGCACCTGTTCGACCCGGAAGCCAAGGTGAGCATCAAAGCATTCCTTACCCCCACCAACATCACCACCGCCATCATGGTGGTCATGCTGGTGACCGGCCTGCGGCTGCCCGCCATTCTGGACAGCTTCTGCAAGGCGGTGGGCAACACCACCACGCCGCTGGCCCTCATGATCGCCGGCGGCATGCTGGCCCGCAGTGACCTGAAAAAACTGGTCACGAACCCCATGGTATGGCTCATCACGGCCCTGCGGTGCGTCGTGTTCCCGCTGGGCTTCCTGGCGGCGCTGTACTTCCTGCCGCTGGACCGCACCCTGTGCATGGCGATCCTGATTCTGGCCTCCTGCCCGGCAGGCAGCCTGACGGCCGTGTTGGCAAAGCAGTACGACACCGAAGGGGAACTGGCCAGCCAGGCCGTTGCACATTCCACCCTTAGTATCCTGATCAGCGTGCCCCTGGTGCTGAGCCTGGGCAGCACGCTGTTGGGAATATAAACAAGTCGCTTCACAGTCGGCGCACACCGGCTGCGGAACATCTTTCAACCGGCAGCAGCCCCCGTTTCGGCTGCGTCAGAGAAAAAGAAGAGAGGTTTTTTCTTATGGCAAATGTCTACGATAAGCTCAAGGAAATGAACATCACCCTGCCCGCACCCCCGCCGAAGGGCGGCGTCTACACTCCGGTCATGGAGTTCGGCGATCATCTGCTGTACTGCAGCGGCTGCGGCCCTGACATCGGCGATGGCCACAACATCGTGGGCAAGGTCGGCGGCGACCTGACCCTGGAGCAGGGCCAGAAGGCTGCTTACAACTGCATGCTGAACCTGCTGGCCAATCTGGACGCCAAGCTGGGCGACCTGAACCGCATCAAGCGCTGCGTCAAGGTCCTGGGCTTTGTCAACTGCACCGATGATTTTGCACAGCAGCCGCAGGTCATCAACGGCGGCTCCAACCTGCTGTTCGAGCTGTTCGGCGAGGAGAAGGGTCTGCCCGCCCGCACCGCCATGGGCACCAATTCCTGCCCGGGCAACATCGCGGTCGAGATCGAGATGCTGGTGGAGTATGAATAAGATCAACGACAACCTCTATACCTTTGAGGGTCAGCAGGACATCGTAAGCCCGCAGCTGGTCTATTACCCGGCGATCATCCGCGAGAATATCCGCAAGATGATCGACATTGCAGGCGGCGCTGCCCGCCTGTGGCCCCACATCAAGACCCACAAGATGGCCGAGGTGGTCCAAATGCAGATCGAGGCGGGCATCGACCGCTTCAAGTGCGCCACCATCGCCGAGGCCGAAATGGCCGCCAAGGCCGGTGCGAAGCACCTGACTCTGGCGTACCCGCTGGTGGGCCCCAACATCAAGCGCTTTGCCGCGCTGCAGGCCGCCTTCCCGGAGGTGGAGTTCTTTGCCATCGGCGATGACACGGAGCAGATCCGCAAGCTGGGCCAGACCTGCAAGGCCAATGTGCTGATGGATGTGGACATGGGCCAGCACCGCACCGGTGTGCCGCTGGATAAAGTGGAAGCGATGTACCGGGAGTGGAACACCCTGCCCGGCATCGTCATGCGCGGCATGCACTGCTACGACGGCCACCGCCACGAGAGCAGCGTGCAGGAGCGCGAGGTGGCTACCGCCCCTGTGGACAAGCAGATCGAGGAGATCAAGGCCCACCTGAAGGCGGACGGTATCTGCTGCGAGATCCTGATCATGGGCGGCACCCCGTCCTTCCCGGTGCACGCCGAGATGACCGGCGAGTTTTTGAGCCCCGGCACCTGCGTCATTCAGGATGCAGGCTACCGCAAGGCTTACCCGGATCTGCAGTTCACCCCGGCTGCTGCCCTGCTCACCCGCGTGGTGAGCCGCCCCAGCTGCGACACCTTCACACTGGATCTGGGCTGCAAGGCCGTGGCCACCGATCCCCAGCCGGAGCGCGCGGAGATTGTGGGCATGGAGTATGCCCGCACCGTGATCCAGAACGAGGAGCACTGGGTGGTGCGTGTGCCGGAAGAGCACATCGCCGACATCCCGCCCATCGGGACCGAGCTGTTTGCCATCCCGACTCACGTCTGCCCCACCAGCGCCCTGTACCCGGCGGTCCCGGTGGTGGAAAACGGCGAGGTCACAGGCTGGTGGAAGGTCGCTGCGCGTGACCGCCGCCTGACCCTGTGAGAGAGTATCTGAGAGTTTTATAAGGAGTTGAATATAATGCTGAAAAGTCAGCAGGTCCGTTCCCTGTCCCCTGAGATGGACCCCCTGCGCATGGGCATGGGCTGGACGGTCGATGACCTGAGCAAGCCCCAGATCATGGTGGAGAGCACCTACGGCAACAGCCATCCGGGCTCCGGCCACCTGAATATCTTTGTGGAAGAGGCTGTCCGCGGCGTGAACGACCACGGCGGCAAGGCTGCCCGGTATTTTGCCACCGACATGTGCGACGGCATGGCACAGGGCCATGACGGCATCAACTACTCGCTGGCCCACCGCGAAGCCATCACCAACCTGGTGGAAGCACAGGCCAACGCCACCACCTTTGACGGCGGTGTGTTCATTTCCAGCTGCGACAAGGCCATGCCCGCCATGCTCATGAGCATCGGCCGCATGAAGGACATGATGGCAGCCATCGTGGTCACCGGCGGTGTCATGGAGGCACACGACCTGCCCGCCAAGTACACCGAGAACGACCCCGGCTGTGCCATCAACGAGCTGCTCACCCTGGAGCAGATCGGCAAGTTCAGCGCACAGTACGAGCGCGGCGAGATCCCGGCCGAGCAGCTGACCTACTACAAGCAGCACGCCTGCCCCAGCTGCGGCGCCTGCTCCTTTATGGGCACTGCCTCCACCATGCAGGTCATGGCCGAGGCTCTGGGCCTGATGCTGCCCGGCACCGCTTTGATGCCGGCCACTGCCCCCGAGCTGAAGCAGGCTGCCTACGACGCCGGTGCACAGCTGATGAAGCTGGTGGAAGCCGGTGTCACCGCAGGCGATATCGTGGATATGCGCAGCTTTGAGAACGCCATCATGGTCCATGCGGCCATTTCCGGCTCCACCAATGCCCTGATGCACGTCCCCGCCATTGCCCACGAGTTCGGCTTCGAGATCGACGCCGACACCTTTGACCGGATGCACCGCGGCGCACACTACCTGCTGAACATCCGTCCCGCAGGCGACTGGCCCGCACAGTATTTCTACTATGCAGGCGGCGTGCCCCGCATCATGGAAGAGATCAAGTCCATGCTGCATCTGGATGCCAAGACCGTTACCGGCAAGACCCTGGGTGAGAACCTGGAGGAGCTGAAGAAGAACGGCTTCTACGAGCACTGCGATGCCCTGCTGGCCGAGAAGAGCAAGAAGATCGGCCGCGAGATCAAGCGCACCGACATCATCCGCAGCTTCGACGAGCCCATCGGCACCAACGGTTCCATCGCCATCCTGCGCGGCAACCTGGCCCCGGAAGGCTGTGTCATCAAGCACACCGCCTGCCCCAAGGCCATGTTCAAGGCGACCCTGACCGCCCGCCCCTTCGACTGTGAGGAGGACGCCATCGACGCCATCCTGCACGGCCGCATCCACCCGGGCGATGCCGTGTTCATCCGCTACGAAGGCCCCCGCGGCAGCGGTATGCCGGAGATGTTCTACACCGGCGAGGCCATCTGCTCCGACCCGGCCCTGGCTTCCAGCGTGGCCCTGATCACCGACGGCCGCTTCTCCGGCGCAAGCCGCGGCCCCGTCATCGGCCATGTCAGCCCTGAAGCCGCCGCAGGCGGCCCCATCGCACTGGTGGAAGAGGGCGATATCATTGAACTGGACGTGGAGGCCCGCCGCCTGGAGATCACCGGTGTGAAGGGCGAGCACAAGACCCCCGAAGAAATGGACGCCATTCTGGCAGAACGCAAGGCAAACTGGAAAGGTTTTACAAGCAAATACACCCATGGCCTGCTGAAGCTGTATAGTCAGCACGCAGTCAGCGCTATGAAGGGTGCTTACATGGAGTAAGGAGTGTAAAAACTATGGCAGAAGCAAGAAGTCTGGCCGATATCAAACTGGATAACGCCTATAAGTTCGGCGCTGGCCGTTACCTGCAGGAAGCAGGGGCCCTGAACCTGCTGGGCGGCGAGGTGGCACGTCTGGGCAAAAAGGCCCTGGTCATTGCCGGCCCCCGCGCCTGGGCAGCCACCGAAGGCAAGGCCGAAAAGAGCCTGAAGGATGCCGGTGTGGAGTTTGAACTCTCCCTGTACCCGGATCAGAACACCTACGAGCGCGCCAAGGAGCACGCTCTGCAGGCCCTGACCACCGGCTGCCAGGTCATCGTGGGCGTGGGCGGCGGCCGCATCATGGATCAGGCCAAGGCTACGGCACACTTTGCAGGCGACCTGCCCATCGTGGAGGTGCCTACCTCCATTGCCACCTGCGCGGCATTTGCCCCGCTGAGCGTCATGTACACTGCCGAGGGCGCTTCCCTGGGCAGCCTGCGCTATGACCACGAGGTCAACGCCATCGTCATGGACATGGACGTGATCTGCAAGGAGCCCCCGCGCTACGCAGCCAGCGGCATCATGGACGGCATGGCCAAGATGATCGAGATCCAGAACGGCCGCAGCGAGATCCTGCTGGACGATGTGAGCATCGGTCTGTTCACCGCTTACACCATCGCAGAGATGGCTTACCATGTTTACGAGAAGGAGGCCCATCAGGCTTGCCATGACATTGCCGAGGGCAAGCTGACCAAGGCCGTGGAGGATATCGCTTACCTGAACGTTGCTGTGGCCGGCATCGTCAGCGGCGTGAGCAAGGGCTTTGGCCAGACCGCTCTGGGCCACGAGACCTACGAGCTGGTGCGCACCCACTTCACCCAGGAGGCAAAGCCCTACCTGCACGGTGAGATCGTGGCCATCGGCGACTGCCTGCAGCTGGCCTTCAACGGCCATCCGGAGCAGGTGGCACCCTTCCGTGCTTTTATGCGCAGCATGAACATGCCCCTGACCCTGGAGGACATCGGCATCGACCCGAACTCCCCCAAGATGGAGAACCTGTTCCAGGATCTGTTCCACAGCCCCTTCATGGAGCCCACCGCAGAAAATGAGGCACGCCTGCGCAAGGCCATGCACTATCTGTCTGCAGACTGATCCCCGCAGCATTCCCTGAACCGCAATGACAGCGCCCCCTGAACCGTCTCGGACGGCGCAGGGGGCGCTGTTTTGTCTTTTTGGCACAAAGAAGCCACTAAATCCTCTTTTCCTTTTGTGGTTTTTCCGCTATACTAGAGGTGCAGGAATTCCAATGGGCACGGCCCATGATAAGAAGAAAGTGAGGATGTCTGTATGAAAATGCAGGAAGGCTTTTTGTGGGGCGGTGCAACCGCTGCCAACCAGTGTGAGGGCGCATACGATGTGGACGGCCGTGGGCTGTCCAGCGTGGATGTGGTCCCCTTCGGTCCCGACCGCGGCCCGGTGGCGCGCGGCGAGATGAAGATGCTGGAGTGCGATGCAGAGCACTTCTACCCCGCCCACGAGGCCATCGACATGTACCACCACTACAAAGAGGATATTGCCCTGTTTGCGGAGATGGGCTTCAAGTGCTATCGTCTGTCCATTGCGTGGACCCGCATCTTCCCCAACGGCGACGATGCCCAGCCCAATGCGGCTGGCATCGCCTTCTACCGCAGCGTGTTCGAGGAGTGCCGCAAGTACGGCATCGAGCCGCTGGTCACCATCTGCCACTTTGACACCCCCATTGCGCTGATCAAGAAGTACGGCGGCTGGAAAGACCGCCGCATGATCGACGCCTTTGTGCGCTACTGCGAGGTGCTGTTCGACAACTTCGGCGGGCTGGTCAAGTACTGGCTGACCTTCAACGAGATCAACATGCTGCTGCACATGCCCTTTATGGGCGCTGGTCTGGTGTTCGAGCCGGGCGAGGATGTGCAGCAGGTCAAGTATCAGGCCGCACACCACGAGCTGCTGGCCAGCGCCCGCGCCGTGAAGCTGGCCCACGAGAAGATGCCGGGGGCCATGGTGGGCTGCATGCTGGCCGCAGGCCAGTATTACCCCTACTCCTGCGCCCCGGAGGACGTGTACAAGGGCATGGAAAGCGACCGCGACAACTACTTCTTCATCGACGCACAGGCCCGCGGTGCCTACCCGGTCTGGGCTGAAAAGCGCATGGAACGCGCCGGTGTGCAGCTGGACTGGGAGCCCGGTGACCGGGAGACCCTGGCCGAGGGCACGGTGGACTTCATCTCCTTCAGCTACTACTCCAGCCGCTGCGTCTCTGCCGACCCGGTCATTTCGGCCAAGCACGCCCGCGGCAATGCCGTCATCAGCAGCGTGGTCAACCCCCATCTGGCCTCCAGTGAGTGGGGCTGGCAGATCGACCCGCTGGGCCTGCGCATCACCCTGAACACCCTGTACGACCGCTACCAGAAGCCCCTGTTCATCGTGGAGAACGGTCTGGGTGCCAACGACACCGTGGAGGCCGACGGATCCATCCACGATCCCTACCGCATCGACTACATGCGCAAGCACATCGAGGCCATGCTGGACGCCGTGAATCTGGACGGCATCCCCCTGCTGGGCTACACCTGCTGGGGCCCCATCGACATCGTGTCCGCATCCACCGGCGAGATGAAGAAGCGCTATGGCATGATCTATGTGGACAAGCAGAACGACGGTACCGGCACACTGGCCCGCAGCCGCAAGGACAGCTTCTACTGGTACAAGAAGGTCATCGCATCCAACGGCGAGGACCTGGACTGAACCTGAAATTGCAGACGCTGCCGGGCGTTCCCGGCGTGAGGGCTCCGCTTTCGGCGGGGTCCTCTGCGTTCTGCCCGGCGGGTTTTGGACGAATCGGCTGAAAAACAGCAAAATTCGGTCAGAATGCGCTAGAATGCTGGACAGCATCCTGTGAATTGTGGTAGAATTGCAATAGAATGCGTGGAAGCGCAAAACCGATGCTGCGCGGTGAACGCAGCAAAGATGAAAGATGAAAGAGGTCGTTTGTGATGAAGATCATTCGTGCAAAGGATTACGCAGACATGTCCCGCAAGGCGGCAAACATTATTTCCGCACAGGTCATCATGAAGCCCAATTGCGTGCTGGGTCTGGCCACCGGCGGAACCCCGGTGGGGGCCTACCAGCAGCTGGTGGAGTGGTACAACAAGGGCGACATTGATTTCTCGGAGGTCACCACCGTGAACCTGGACGAGTACCGCGGCCTGCCCAAGGACCACCCGGAAAGCTACTGGAGCTTCATGCACCGCAACCTGTTCGATCGTGTGAACATCGACCCGGCGCACATCCACCTGCCGGATGGCACCAACCCCGATGCAGACGATGCCTGCGCCCAGTACAACCAGATCATCCACAGCGTGGGCGGCATCGACCTGCAGCTGCTGGGCATCGGCCACGACGGCCACATCGGCTTCAACGAGCCGGGCGAGGCCTTTGAGCTGGAGACCCACTGTGTGGACCTGACCCAGGAGACCATCGAGGCTAACAAGCGCTTCTTTGACGGCAACGTAGACCTGGTGCCCAAGCAGGCCTACACCATGGGCATCAAGACCATCATGCAGGCCCGTAAGGTGCTGATGGTGGTCAACGGCACCGGCAAGGCCGAGATCGTGAAGAAAGCTTTCTTCGGCCCGGTCACCCCGGAAGTGCCCGCCAGCATCCTGCAGATGCACCCCGACTTCATCCTCGTGGGCGACGAAGAGGCCCTGAGCCTGATCTGATCGGTTCCCCAAAGCATGTTTCTGCCGCCGCACGGCCCTGCCACCGTGCGGCGGTTTTTTTCTGAGCAGGGGAATTGTAACGCGGCAAAAAATACAGTATACTGGAACAAAAACCACCACGAGGGAGGGGCGGCCGATGTTCAGCGAAGAGATGATCTGCAGCCTGAATGATCTGGAGCTGGAAGTTTATAAGTATGTTGTGCGGAACGCGGACAAGGTGTGCTATATGCGCATCCGGGAGTTTGCGGATGCCGCCCATGTGTCTACCTCCACCATCCTCCGGTTCTGCAAAAAGGCGGGCTGCGACGGCTACGCGGAGTTCAAGATCCGGCTGCGCCAGCATCTGGAACAGGCAAAGCAGCCGCCGGTCAAGGACGATGTGTCGGAGGTCATCGACTTTTTGAAAAAGACCTGCTCGGCGGAGTTTGAGCAGAAGCTGGACATGTTGACCAGGGTCATCTTTCAGGCCCGGCACATCTTTTTTGTGGGCAGCGGCATGTCCGGCATCGTGGCCAAGTACGGGGCACGCTATTTTTCCAGCATGGGCAAGTTCTGCCTGTACATCGACGAGCCCCATTATCCCACCGAGAGCCGATTCGTGGAAAATTCGCTGGTGATCGTGTTTTCGGTGTCCGGCGAGTCCCGCGACACCATCGGCCATGTGATGCGCTTCAAGGAGCAGAACTGCCAGATCCTCAGCGTGACCAACACGGAAAACTGCACCATCGCAAAACTCTCGGACTATAATCTGGCCTATTATGTCACCTACGAGCGGCTGGGAGTCTACGATGTGACGACCCAGCTCCCGGCCATGAGCATCGTGGAACGGCTGGGCAAAAAGCTTTACCGCTATACCTCCGAGGGCCCGGCAGCCATCTGAAAAAAGTCCAAAATAAAAAACAGGGTGTTACCTGGAAAAAACAAGTGCGAAAAAACGGCACTTGTTTTTTTATGCCCGGAAACTGCTGACAAACCACCTGCCTGCGTCTATAATGGACGCATCAGAAGTACTTCGACCGGAAATTGGATGACTTGAAAAGGTAAAGGAGAAACAATCATGGCAAAAGATTATGCTGCGATCTCCAAAAAGATCGTGGAGAACATCGGCGGTGTGGAGAACATTGCCAGCGTGACCCACTGCATGACCCGCCTTCGCTTCGTGGTGAAGGACGAGGGCAAGATCAACGACGCAGCCGTCAAGGTGACCGACGGCGTCATGGGCGTCGTGAACCAGGGCGGCCAGTACCAGATCATCATTGGCAACCATGTGGAAGAGGCCTACAACGAGGTGCTCAAGATGGGCGACTTCGGCGAGGCAAGCCAGGTGGCCCGCGGCGAGAAGAAGGAGCCCCTGACCCTGAAGAAGGTGGGCAACAACATTCTGGATGCCATCGTGGGCACCATGTCCCCGCTGATCCCCGCCATCATCGGCGGTTCCATGGTCAAGCTGCTGGTCATGCTGCTGGGCATGGTTGGTGTGCTGTCGGCCGACGGCGAGACCTACAAGATCCTGAACACCATCGGTGACGCAGCCTTCTACTTCCTGCCGGTGATGGTGGCCGCTTCTGCTTCCAAGAAGTTCAACACCAATATGTTCATCGCCATTGCCATTGCAGGCCTGATGCTGCACCCGGATTTCCGCACCATGATGGAAGCTGTCACGGTCGGCGATACCGCCGCACACTTCCTGGGCATCCCGGTGGTGGGCGTCAAGTACACCTACACCGTCATCCCGGCCCTGTGCATGACCTGGATCCTGTCTTACATCGAGCGCGCCATCGACAAGATCACCCCGGCTGTCACCAAGAACTTCCTCAAGCCCATGCTGATCTTCCTCATTGCTGCTCCCATTGCGATTATCGTGGTCGGCCCGGTCGGCATCATGATCGGCGAGGGCATCTCCGCATTCGTCTACTTCGTGCAGGCTAAGCTGGGCTTCCTGGCTGTGGGCATCATGGGCGCCCTCTGGCCCCTGCTGGTCATCACCGGCATGCACCGCGTGTTCACCCCCACCATCCTGCAGACCATCTCCGAGACCGGCATGGAGGGCACCGTTATGCCCTCTGAGATCGGTGCAAACCTGTCCCTGGGCGGCGTGTCTCTGGCCGTTGCCTTCAAGACCAAGAACAGCGAGCTGCGCCAGACTGCTCTGGCCGCTGCTTCCTCTGCTCTGATCGCCGGCACCACCGAGCCCGCCCTGTACGGCGTGGCCGTGCGCCTGAAGCGCCCCCTGATCGCTTCCCTGATCACCGGCTTTGTCTGCGGCTGCCTGGCCGGCATGGCAGGTCTGGCCAGCCGTTCCATGGTGTCGCCCAGCGTGCTCACCGGTGTGCAGTTCATCGACCCGGCCAACCCCGGTGTGAGCATCGCCTGGATCGCCGGCATCTCGGTGCTGTCCATCGTGCTGTCCTTTGTGCTGACGCTGGTGATCGGCTTTGAGGATCTCCCGGAAGAGGAGTGATCCCCATGTCTGATTACAAACTGCCCGAAAATTTCCTCTGGGGTGCTGCCATTGCGGCCAATCAGGCCGAAGGCGCTTACAACGAGGGCGGCCGCGGCCTGAGCAACATCGACATGATGCCCCACGGTGTCCACCGCATGGAGGTCAAGCTGGGCGGCACGCCCCACCCGACGCTGCAGGCAGGGGAGTATTACCCCAGCCACACCGGCGTGGACTTCTACCACCATTACAAAGAGGACATCGCCCTGATGGCAGAGCTGGGGCTGAAGGTGTTCCGCACCTCCATCTCCTGGTCCCGCCTGTACCCCCACGGCGATGAACGGACCCCTAACCCGGAGGGTGTGGCCTTTTACCGCAATGTGTTCCAGGAGTGCCGGAAGTACGGCATTGAGCCGCTGGTCACCCTGTGCCACTTTGATATCCCCATGGGTCTGGTGGAGCAGTACGGCTCCTGGCGCAGCCGCAAAACGCTGGAATGCTTTGCCCGCTACGCCGAGACCTGCTTCAAAGAATACTCCGGCCTTGTGCACTACTGGCTTACCTTCAACGAGATCAACATCCTGCTGCACAGCCCCTTCTCCGGGGCAGGCATCGCCTTCCAGGAGGGCGAGAACCGCAGCCAGGTGATCTATCAGGCGGCCCACCATGTGCTGCTGGCCAGCGCCACGGCCACCCGCCTGGCCCACCAGTACGACCCCGCCAATCAGGTGGGCTGCATGCTGGCCGGCGGCAGCTTCTACCCCTACTCCTGCAACCCGGAGGACGTCTGGGAGTCGGTGCAGAAGGAGCAGGAAAACCTGCTCTTCATCGACGTGCAGGTGCGGGGCCGCTACCCCGGCTACGCCCGCAAGCTGTTTGCGGAAAAGCAGGTGCAGCTGCACACCGAGCCCGGCGATGACGCCCTGCTGCGGGAGAACACCGTGGACTTCATCTCCTTCAGCTACTACGCCAGCCGCTGCGTGGCGGCCAGCCTGGAGGGCAAGGCCGTGAACGACGGCAACGTGGTGCGCTCGGTGAAGAACCCCTATCTGCAGACCAGCCAGTGGGGCTGGGCCATCGACCCGCTGGGCCTGCGCATCACCATGAACCAGCTGTACGACCGCTACCAGAAACCGCTGTTCCTGGTGGAAAATGGTCTGGGTGCCCACGACACGGTGGAGCCCGACGGCAGTGTCCACGATGACTACCGCATCGACTACCTGCGCCGTCACATCGAGGCAGTCAAGCAGGCCGTGTCCGACGGCGTGGAGCTGATGGGTTACATCGCCTGGAGCGGCATCGACCTGGTGTCTGCCTCCACCGGCGAGATGAGCAAGCGGTACGGCTTCGTCTATGTGGACAAGCAGGACGACGGCACCGGTACGCTGGCCCGCAGCAAAAAAGATTCTTTCGATTGGTATCAGAAGGTCATCCGCTCCAACGGCGCAGACCTCTGAGCGTTTTCCTCCGTTTCATAAATGCAAAAAGCCGCCCCGCAGGCACCGGAAGTTCCGGCCTGCGGGGCGGCTTTTGCTGTGCGCCGTGCGGCCGGTCAGCATGGCCGCAACAAGCCGTTTTATCAGGATTACTCCTTCCGCAAGGAGTACATGAGCGTGGGGAATCTGGTGCACAAGCAATCGTACCTGGATGCGGAAGCATAAGCCGAACACAACACGAAAGGGCCTCCCCGGAATGGGGAGGCCCTTTCTATGCGTTTACGACTTGACGTGGATCACGTTGGAAGGGAAAAGCATCAATGCTTTTCCTTGTACTTGAGGCTGGCGAATGCGCCTGCGATGGTCAGCAGCATGCCGCTGAATGCCATGCCCAGAGCGACCATCCAGTTCACGCCGGTCTGCGGCAGTGCATCCTGCACAGCGGGCAGGACCGCGTCAGACGGCAGGACCGGAGCGTCCGGGGTGGCGTCCTGCACGGGCGGCAGCTCGGGGGTCTCCGGGGTCACGACTTCGTCCGGGGTCTCGTCCTCCACGGGCGTTTCCGGCGGGGTGACGGGCGGGACGATGACCGTCTCTTCGCCGTTCACGGTGACCGTGCGGGTCTCGATGGAGGTATAGTTGTAGCCCACATGGGCGTCGGTGGTGGTCACGGTCTCCTTGGACACTGGCGTGGTGTTCACCTTGTCCGTGGTGCGGTGGGTGTAGGAGACGCTGCCCTCGTCGTGCTCCTTGCTGCCGGAGCCGGAGAAGATCTTCTTCAGCACTTCGGTAAAGGTGGTGTAGTGGCCGGAGCCGGTGCCGGACGCTTCAACTGTTTCGCCCTTCTTCTGCGTATAGGTGCCGCTGAAGCTGCCGGAAGTATTATCGCCGAAAGCTGTAGCACCCTCACCGGTTTTATGGGTGGTGGTGGTCTGCTTGTTCAGCTCCAGAAGGCGCTTGGCGAAGTCCTGAGAGCTGCGGATGCTCAGCGGGGCGGTGATGGTCTTGATGGTGGATTCGGTCTGGCCGACGACCTTGCCCTCACGCACCTGGGTCAGCTCGGAGATCATCAGGTCATAGCCGCCGACGTAACCCCAGGTGCCGTCCTGGCGCTTGTAGGTGCTGTTGATGCATGTGTTGGCATCGCGGGACATATAGCCGTAGGCGGTCAGCTCAGAGGACTTGAGATAGACCTGATAGCCGCTCTCACCGGTGCTGTTGGTGCCGGTGGTTCCGATCTTCACAACGTAGGTGCCGACGATGGCATCACGCTCTTTTTTCGTGAGGCTGGCGGCCGTCTTGCTGCTGCCAGTTGCCTCCAGGTAGGCATTGATGGCCTGATCTTCCGCACTGACCCAGTACCAACCGTCATAGCCACCCTGATACAGCTTGATGCTGCCGTTCTCCTTGATGGGGTCGTAGGCAACGGTGCCGGTCAGCTTGTAGTAGGCGCTCTTGTCGGGGTTGTTGTTCCTATTGCCGCGGTCATACTCGTAATGGCCGCTGCCCTCGCCGCCTTCATCATCCCAGCTGATCTTGCTGTCCAGGCCGACCGTCTGGTTGTCCTTACCGTTGACCAGTTTTCCGGCATCGTAGTTCCACTCCAGCTTCAGATTCTTGCTCACCAGCACGCAGTCGGTCTGGTTGACCTTGCCGTCCTCATCCGGCAGCAGATCCAGCTTGGAGCCGGAAGCGAGGTCGAGGTGGCCGATGTCGTCGCGCTGCTCTTCGGAGTGCACAGTGTTACTATCAACACGAACTTCCTGGCCGTTAGCGTCTGTATAGTAATAATAGCCGCCCCACCAAGTCCATTTCCAATAGACCTCAATTTTGGAATCATCCGGTGCCTTGCTGAAGTATTTGAATTCATCCGTCTTTTCACCGGAGTAATAGTTCTTCTTGGTCTCTTCGTAATCAGAACCCTTGTTGGCAACGTAAGTGGAGCTCTTGGCGATCCGCTCCTGCTCCTGCAGAGCCTTGATCAGCTCATCCTTGCTCATGTCATCGGGCGAGATGGCCTTGGTGAAATACTTGATGATATCTTCCTTTTTGGTGGTGGAATCGATCTTCGTTTCACCAATCCGGAGTTCCTCGCCGGGCTGAAGTTTGCTCTGGATCTCCTGGATCTGCTTCCACAGCTCGTCGTATGCCTTCTCAAGATCCTTATCGTCCTTGATGATGCCGGTGACACTGGAGGAGGTGTGCACATCCTTCCGGACGGTGAGGGTCTCGCTCAGGGTGCTGTAATCCACGGTGATGGTTTCGTCACCCTTCGTGAAGGTCGCGGTCTTGCCGTCGGCGTTCAGTCGGATGCTGTCAGCGGAAACACTGTATTGGCCTGCCAGTGCGGTCTGGATCTCATCAGGGGTCAGCGGAGCACCGGCCTGTTTGGTGAAGGTGTAGGTGGTCTTTACGCCGTTTTTGTCCTCGACCGTGCAGGTGTAGCCGTCATTGGTTTTGGTCACATTGTCGTAGGTCTTTCCGTCCACCGTAATGGTGCGGGCCTTTTCGTCGATCGACCAGTTCTTGCCGCCGGGGATCACCAGCTTGTCGTTAAGATCCTTGGTGTCCGTCTTTGTGGATTCAGAAAGTGTGTCGATCGTCCATTCCACGCGCTTGATGCCGGAGAAGTCCATGCTGCCGATATCAATGCTGTAACCTTCCTGAAGCAGGGTGGCTTTGTCCTTGCCGGTCTTGTTCTGCAGCTCTTTCCAGGCGATCTCTTCCTTCTCCGCATCGCTGAGGGAAGCGGACGATTCCGTGATCGTGCAGGTACGGGTGATCTTGGTGCTGGTGCCGTCGGGCGAGGTCACGGTTTCTTCTTTTTTGTAGGTCGTGGTGCCCTTCTCCGGGTCTTTGCTGGCGATCGTCCAACCATCGAGAGAGGGAAGTTTACCGCTGCCGGGCTTGACGTAGGTGCCGTTGAGGGAACCGCTCTCAGTCCACGTATTCGAGCCGGTCACATAAGCGGTACCGGTGACGGTGTAGTCCTTGACGTCCTCGCGGGTCTCGGTGTCCTTGCTCGAATCGGGAGTGCCCAGATCGGTGGAAACCGTTGCCCCATTATAGCGGAGGGTGACAGTATGAACATTGCCGTCTGCATCGGTATAGCTGAGATTGAGCTGGCCTTTGCCGGTGGGATCGATCGTATTCAGCTGGTTCTTGAAATCCTCGCTGTCCACATTGATGCCGGTTTTCTTGGCGGCATCCGTCAGAGCGGCCTTGATGGCTTCCAGCTTGGCAGTTTCCTCGGCACTCTTGATGCTTTCCTGACCGCCTTCGACCTGGCCGGGGGTCTTGGTGACCTCGGTGACCTCCACGGTGTAACTCAAAGTCTTGCGGACGGCTTCCATCTGGTCAAGGTTCAGCTTTTCGCCCTTGTAGTAAACGCCGTTGTCATCGCCGGTGAAGCCCTCGCCCAGACGGTCGGCCAACTGCTTGTTGGTGAGCGGCTTGGTGTCTTCCGTTTTCTTGACTTTATAGGTATATTCCTTGCCGTTTGCATCGGTTTCCGTATAGACATACTCGCCGGTATCGTTGTTATAGTACTCGTCCTTGAGCATTTCGCCCAGCTTCTCCGAAGAAATCTCGATGACATCCGTCTTGGTCTCGTCGGTGTTCTTGGCAGTGATGCTTGGCAGTTCGATCTCAGTGGTCAGGTCCTTCTCATCAACATCCACAGTGCCCTTTTCCACCTTGAGCTTCAGAGTGGTCTCAGTGGTGGTCTCGACCGTATTGCCGGTGATCTTGTAGTAGGTGACGCGGGTGACGGTGTTGCCGTTCTCGTCGGTGGAGGTCTCTTCCTTTTTCAGGATATAGGTGGTTTTGCCCTCGTCGTCGGTCTTTTTCTCCACGCCGTCCTCGGGGACATCCAGCAGCTTGGCAACGTCCTCAGCGGACATTTCCTTCGTTTCGGGCTCGCTGGTCTTTTTCAGGGTCAGGGTCTTGGAGTTGCCGTCCTTGGCGGGCTCGACCTTGTCCACGGTGTAACCGCCCAGCTTGGCATCCTTATCGGTTTTCCAGTCCGGACGCACGTCCTTGCCAAGCTCGTCGTCGAGGTCGATCTCTTCGCCCTTCTTGGTGTCGGTGATGGTGGTGGAGGCATCGGCCTTGCCGGTGCCGGTGGTGGTCGTAGTCTCGGTGCCGGTGGTCTCGGTGGGGGTGGTGATGGTGGTGTTGCCGTCCTCGTCCTTGCCCACCACGGGGTCGCCCTTCTTCACCTCGGCGTCGGGGTCCACGACGGTGGTGCTGGAAGAGCTGTCGGGGGTCTCTTCCTTGGTGGCGGTGCCGATCTTGCCGTCCTTGCCGGTGGCTTCGTCCTTCTTGCTGTTGTCGATCACGTCACCCTTCACATAGGTGCCGTCGGGGGTCTCAGGTTCATCGGTCTCGCCAGGCTCTTCCGGCTTCTCAGCAGGTTTATAGTCGATGGTGATGTCATCGGTCTTGGTGCCGGGGCCGAACGCGGGGGCCTGATCATCTTTCTTGGCCTCTTCGTTCATCCGGGGGGGTAAACTCCTCCTGCTCTCCGGCTTCCTCCTGCTTTTCCCCTTCCTCAGCGACGGGGGCGGGCGTGGAACTCTCGGCTACAGGTTCGGCCTGCGGGGCAGCGTTATCCTCGACAGAGTCGGGGCCTTCCACAGCATGGGCAGCCATGGGCTGTGCAGCGACACAGGCGGTCAGGGCTACGGACATGGCAGCGAGTTTCAGCTTTTTATTCGTCATGATTGATGGCTCCTTTCAAATGGTGTCAAGTCTTTTACGCATTACCACTGTCCCATATAATGGACATGTTTCGAGGCATACTATCCTGCTTCCTTTATACCATTTTCTGGTGCAGGTTGTCAAGAAAAAATGTGTAGAAACGCATGATTTGTGAAAATATTCCAAAGTCTGAATTGGATATTTTGCACAAATCACAAGAATTTGTTGCAGAAAAAAGAGAAACTGTTGCGGATGTGAAATGATGCGGTTGCGGTACTGGTGCAGAGTGTGCGGATTGTTGCGGAAACCCACTTTTTGAGGGACGGAATTTCTGGCAAAGAACCGGCTGGAATTTCTCCTGCCGCTCTGCTGCAGACGAAAAAGGCCCCCGGAAACCTGCGTCTCCGGGGGCCTTGCTCTCTACCTTATATAGGGCAGTCGGCGATCACTGCTTCTGCTTCAGCCGGGCCATGTAGCTGTCGGCGGCCACGGCGGCAGCGGTGAAGCTGTTGTTCTTCCACCAGTTGATCAATGCGGCCACGGTGGTGATGCCGGCGGTGACCAGCTGCTCCACGGTGGTGCTCTCGATGGGCAGCACGGGCTTGCCCATTGCGCTCAGCACCTGATTGGTCAGGGCCAGCAGGAGCACAGCGGTGCGGGCCAGGGTAGCGGCGGAGATCTTGTTGCTCAGTTCCATAAATCAGTTCCTCTCTTTCATTCGTTCATGGTTCTCAAGGTCGGCGATGCGGTGGTTGGCCACCTTCATCTGCTCTTCCAGAATGGGCACGCGGCGGGCGAAATTGTTGTGCTCGCGCACCTCGCGGGTCAGCTCTTCCAGTTTGGTATCGGTCACGGCCTGACTGCGGCTGTTGGCGATCAGCACCCCGATCAGGGTCACGGCACCGGCGATCAGGGCGGACAGGATGCTTTCCATTGGGTTCACCTCCTTCTTAACCTGTCCAGCGGCTTTTGGCGGGGCGAGTGTCCACATGGACCCAGCCCACAGCCCGTCCGGCCCGGGGCGGGTACCGGCCGATGCCGCCGGTGCCGGGCAGGCAGGTCTCTGCATAGGCGGCCAGCTGCTCCACCGGGATGCCCTGCACCCGGATGTCGGCAGCGCGCCCATACAGATGCTGGCTGTAGGCGGCCCCGCCCACGGCTTTGTTGTGGGCGGCGGTGCGGTAGCCGCTGGTGATGACTACGGGGCGGCCGAAGTGGTCGCGGATCTTCTGCAGCAGGGCGGCAAGGCTGCTGTCCACGAACACAGGGTCCGAGCCGTCCTTGCAGGCAAACTCGGCCACGGTGAAGTTTGCGCTCAGTTTCCGGGTGCCGTCCCGCGTGCGGGACCAGGCTTCAAGCATCGGCTTCCACCTCCGCCAGCAGGGCTTCCACGGTGCTGCGCAGACGGGCGGGCACCTCGTCCAGCGTCTTGATACCCTTGCGGATCAGGGCTGCATAAATTTTCGCCATCAATTTTCCTCCTTTTCTTCGTACAGCTCGCACAGGGCCACCTGAAGATCGGTGACACTGCTCTCCACGGCGGTCACCTGCGTCAGCAGGTCCGCGAGGGTGGGGTAGTGGTAGCCGTCAATCCAGAGTTCCAGATGGAACAATGTTTTGTATGGAGAAACAACATGAAGAATGCCGTTTGTTTGGAATGTGATTGTAAAATTGATGTCACAGTCATAAGTTGTCG
>OGIR01000768.1_pt1 | contig 22370 bp, 10 predicted proteins | sample 1571831 | NCBI WGS metagenome assembly OGIR01 (sample SAMEA2582124, study PRJEB24529) | metagenome | biome: Human gut stool | place: China | collected 2011 | reverse complement strand
CCATATCCATACTTCTTCATCGAAGTCGGATATGGCTTTTACAATGTTTTTAGAGTTCGCTAAAAAGGGATTTCCCACCTTGTTTTATGGGTGTCCGGTCAGAAAACTCTGATAAAACGCCATCTTTTAGGTTGTCGTTCAGCTCGGAAGAGAATTTTGATAGGCTGAATTGAGTCGATAAGCCAGACGTATGACTTTGATTGCCGGGCACGGCCTCCCATGGAGGCTTTTCGAAACGATTTGATTGTTTGTGCTATACATCGCATGGCTTTCCAATCCATCCATGGAAGACAGACTTATTTTGTCCGCATTTTAAGTAAGTGGCGAAATAGGAACGTAATAGGATAAAAGCGAAATGACGATGAATATGAGAATCAACCGGAACTTACTGGTTGGGATATGTCTGGCAGCAATTCCAATCGCGATGATGGCCAACGAGGAAGGGCAGAAGCGTGGCGAACTTGAGAAGTGGCATGCCAAGGCTGATGTTTACTTGCAAAAAGTGGAAAAGCAGCCCGATTGGCTGGTGTCACGTCTACAGATGTATTGGACCACCCATTCCACCGATGTTTATATAGACGGTGAGCGGTTTGACCATCCCGGTGGAAACCGTGCTCCTGTTCCCACGGTGAAGTATAACGGTAGTCGCGGAACCGAATCGTCTTACGACCGACCCAAGCTGGCCGACCTTTTGCCCTACGATGATGACGAACAGGGGAGTGTCACCTACATCAGCCGGATCACGGGCAAAATGGAAAAGGCGCATCCGTCGAAAACCGGCTGCAACATTGCGGCTGTCAATCGGGAGATTCTCTCGATAGCCTGTGCGGCCTCTAATATCTATGCCGCTACGGGTGATAAAGCTTATGGGCGCATGGCAGCCGATGTGTTTGATGTTTACCTGCGCGGTATCTACTATCGCAACGTGCCCGTTGATCTGAACCACGGCCATCAGCAAACGCTCGTGGGCATGACGACCTTTGAGGTGATACACGAAGATGCCATCAATGACGTGACTGCTATCTATGCCAGTCTGAAAGACTTTCTCAATCCGAATGATTTCGATCTTTACGATGGGGCACTGAAGAAATGGGCCGAGAACGAAATAGCCAACGGAGTGCCGCACAACAACTGGAATTTGTTTCAGGCCGGTTTCATTTCCCGTATTGCTCTCGTTCTGCGTCCTGATACAGCCTACTCCGACGGCCGTGGCCGTGAATACTATCTCGACAGCAGCGTCAACCGTTCAAGCATCCGGCAGTGGAGCATGAAAAGGTTTATCGACTTTGGATTCGACAAGGCTACCGGCATTTGGTGTGAGTCGCCGGGCTATAGCACCACCGTGTTGGGCGACTTGAGCGAGTTGGCCGATGAACTTGACAGTAAGACCGGCATTGACCTGCTGCGCGACTTTCCCGTCATCAGGAAAGCATTGCTTATGTCTCCCCAGTATCTTTTTCCCAATCGGATGATTGCCGGTTTCGGTGATACGCATCCCGCTCCGTTGGGTAGCAAAGGCATCGACCACGTGCTTGCCTATGCCGACCGCCATGCCGACGATGGACTCCGTCGGCAGTTCGACTCGTTGAAAGCCGCCGTGCAGCCCGATGCTCCCGACAAGCTCATCAACCGCTATGTAAGTCCCTCATTCTATGCTCCTAATGTGTCATGGATCGTGCAGCGGACGGGCATGGACAGGCTGCACGACCTGATGATTTCGCTCAACGGCAGCTTGGGCAACCACCAACACGCCAATGGCATCTCCATGGAACTCTACGGCAAGGGCTATGTGCTCGGGCCCGATGCAGGGATAGGGAAGAATCTCTATGGCGGCATCGACTATGCGGAATATTATTCCCAGTTTCCCGCCCACAACACCGTGTGCGTGGACGGCATCTCAAGCTATCCCGTGATGATGTCCCACCACGCTTTCAAACTGCTCGACCGCTATCCAAAGAGTAACGACGAACGCACATTCCATCCCGTCACTTACACTCAATTGGAGTTTATTGAGCCCGAAAGCCATAGTCGGCAACAGCGCACCAACGGCATTGTGAAAACCTCATCCACGGGCGGTTATTACGTGGATATATTCCGTAGCTGTAAAGTAGAGGGCGGGGACAAGACCCACGACTATTTCTACCATAATCTGGGCCAGAAGATGATGCTCACCGATGGAAACGGAAAACCATTAGAGATGCACCCCACCGATGACCTCGCCTTTGCCGGAGGCCATCTCTATGCTTACTCTTACATTCGCGATAAGTGGGAGACCGACTATGTCGGTGATGTGAAAGCCGCCTTCACCGTCAACGGCGACATACGCATGACACTATGGATGAGAGGTGGCGAAAGTCGTAAGATCATACGGGCACTCTCGCCCGAGAATCGGGAATATGAGCGCATGTCAAGCCCTCCGTATAACATGCTCGACCAACCGGTACTCACGTTCATTGCCCGCCAGCAGGGTGAGGCGTGGTTGCATCCTTTTGTGGCTGTCTTCGAGCCATCATCCAATGCCGAGCCCTCAGAGATAGAACGGGTGGAGTTCTTTACTCCCAAGAGTAAGGATGCTTCAGCCGTCGGCATCATGGTGAAGCTCAAAAACGGACGCACCGACTACATCTTCTCCAGTGCTGAAGGCTGCGAAATGACCTATAAGAAGATGAAAGTGAAAGGTCGCTATGCCGTGGTGAGTGACCACTTCACATTGCAGAACAATCAATACAAAGAACGATGAACATCAAGACTACTCTTTTCTCACTCCTTCTGACGTTGCCTCTTGTGGTTTCGGCAGCCCCAAAGCTCTCTTCTCCCCATGGTCAGATTGCCTTTGAGTTTTTCTCTCACGGTAGCAGTATGCACTATTCGCTGACTTATCAGGGCCGACCTGTGGTCACCGACGGCCAGTTGGGGGTGCTGGTGGACAATCATTTGGTGGAGTCGGCTATGGGTGTTGCCCGTGATACGGCCCGGTTGTGGACATCGCAGTTGCGTCTCATGACTGTTGATACGCTGAGCGTTGACAGCAAATGGAAGCCCCTGTATGGTGAGTGCAGTGAGGTGAGAGACCGTTACCGCCAACTGACGCTCCATTTTGCGACTATCGTGCCGAATGGCGACATGGACGACGGCTACGATAAGCGCAGAAGCTATCTTTTGGATGTTGTGGTGAGAGCCTACGATGAGGGGGTAGCCATACGCTATCATTTCCCCGAGGGCTCCAACGGATTATTCATGCACGTTGTGGAGGAGCTTACTTCCTTTGTCTTCGCTCCCGGTACCAAGGCATGGCACGAGGCTTGGGCGCAAGGCCCTTACAATCTTGTGGGACTCACGCAGACGGCTAAAGTAGACCGCCAAGGACAGGGGGCGGACTGCAAAAGCGGTGTGTGGCGTGATGAAACAGAACGGCCGCTCTATCTGGTGCTGCCCAACGGCTTGCAGGTGGCACTGCTCGAAGCCGGTCTGCACGACTATGTGCGGGGCAAGCTGAAACTCAAACGGGATAACGAATTGCAGGTGTCAATGTACGGGAGTGCCGATGTGATTCCGCCCTACAACACTCCCTGGCGTGTGATTATGGTGGGGAAGCACCCTGTAGACCTCATCAACAACAAGCAGATAGTGCTTAACCTCAATGCCCCTTGTGCCATCCATGATACCGGTTTCATACGTCCGGGTAAAGTCTTCCGTGCCGGACAACTTGATGACAAGAACATCCGCCGTGCGATAGATTTCGCTGCCGACTTCAGACTCAGTTACGTGGAACTCGATGCCGGCTGGTATGGCCCCGAGATGCAGATGGCCTCGTCGGCTCTGTCGGTGGACGACAAGCGCGACTTCTCCATTCCCGCCCTTTGCAGTTATGCAGCAGGAAAGGGTGTCGGGCTTTGGCTCTATGTCAATCAACGCGCTCTTTACACGCAGCTGGACAGCATCCTGCCGCTCTACCGGAAGTGGGGGGTGAAAGGCATCAAGTTCGGTTTCGTGCAAGTGGGCAGCCAACAATGGACCATTTGGTTGCACGAGGCCGTAAAGAAATGTGCTGCTTACGGGCTCATGGTCGACATTCACGACGAATACCGGCCCACAGGATGGAGCCGCACCTATCCCAACCTGCTCACCCAAGAGGGTGTTCGTGGCAACGAAGAAATGCCTGATGCCGGGCATAACACCGTGTTGCCTTTCACCCGATTTCTTGCCGGCCCTGCTGACTATACGCTCTGTTATTTCAACAATCGCCTGAAGACAACCAAAGCCCACCAACTGGCCATGGCGGTAGTTTATTACAGTCCGTTGCAATTCCTTTTCTGGTACGACCGTCCCGATGCCTATAAGGGCGAACAAGAGCTTGAATTCTGGAAGCATTGTCCTACTGTGTGGGACGAGAGCATTGCTCTTGACGGCTCGCCCGGTGACTACATTGTGCAGGTTCGTCGCTCCGGCAAAGATTGGTTTGCAGGAGTGCTCAACGGCAAGGCTGCCCGCACGCTTTCCATCGATACAGGGCGTTTCCTTGTTAAGGGGCACAAATACATGGTGGAACTCTATGAAGACGATCTCTCCCTGTCCACTCGCACCCACGTCGCATCGAAGCGGTTTCCCGTCACGGGAGGTAAAAGCCTCACGCTCAAACTTTTCCCATCTGGTGGGGCGGCCTTGCGCTTTGTGAATGTCGGGCGTTAGAGAGATTATGCGATAAGAAAAAGAAACCAAGCAGAAGTTCCAATCAGCGTATGTGTGTATTGAGAAAGTCCTTTTTTGTACTTTTACTACTGTCATGTTCGGCGACAGGTAGAGCCATCGGTACGGGTGGCAGTGGCATGTATCGGTGGTCGGTGGAATTGCGGGGGTATATTTCCCCCGAGACGGGCAAGGCTCCCAATGCTTATCTTTGGATGCCCGAGGGGTGTGACAAGGTGAAAGCTGTCATGGTGTCGCAGCAGAACATGGCAGAGGATGCATTGTTCAAGATGCCGTCCTTCCGCCGGCAGATGGCAGAACTCGGCGTTGCCTTGCTTTGGATAGCCCCTGCCTTTTCCAATAATTGGGAGCCTTCTACGGGTTGTCAAAGCATCTTTGAAGAGATGATGGCGGGCATAGCCTATCAAAGCAATCATCCTGAAATTGTTGATGTTCTCGTCATTCCTTTCGGCCATTCGGCCCAAGCCACCTTCCCCTGGAACTTTGCGGCGTGGAATCCGCAGCGTACGCTTTGCATCATCTCTTTCCACGGCGATGCCCCGCGCACCAATCTTTGCGGCTATGGTACGGCCAATGTGGAGTGGGGGCGAACCCGCAACATCGATGGGATTCCCGGTCTTATGGTTGAAGGGGAGTACGAATGGTGGGAAGCCCGTGTGAGGCCGGCCCTTGCCTTTCGCATGATGTATCCCGAAAGTTGTATCAGCTTTCTTTGCGATACTGGTCGCGGCCATTTCGACTGTGCTGAACGTACGGCCGATTATATGGCCCTGTTTATCCGTAAGTCCATGGAACGGAGACTGTCCGAGGATGGCACGTTGCGGAAAGTGGACCCGCAGACCGGATGGTTGGCCGAACGTTTCCGGCCCGATATGCCAGAGAGCGACGGCAGCGGCAAGGGAAGAAAACCGGCAAGCGGCATCGCCCGCCATCAGCCGGCTCCTTTCGGGGCATATACCGGCGATCCCCACGATGCTTTCTGGTATTTCGATGAAGAGATGGCCCGATTGACCGAAGCCCGTTATCGGGAGACAACGGGAAAGAAACGGCAGTATGTGGGGTTTGAATTCCAAGGAAAGCCGATAGCCTACGATGCCGGAAAACAAGGTGGCATGCAAATCAAATTTGACGCAAGGAAGGGCAGTAAGGCGCTGCACCTGAAAGCAGTCTACACCGATTCTTCCCGTGTGGGGCGAACCGAGGCGCACGGGACGGCGGTGCCCCGTATAGAAGTCATCTCCGGTCCGATAAGGAAGATAGATGACACCACATTCCGTTTCTATCCCTACGAAGCCGGGCAAGACAATCCGCGTCGTAGCTTCAGCTGCTGGGTGGTGGCTGTTGCCGATGCCGACGGGACGTATAAAGGGTCGGTGCAGCCCCTGAATATCCTTTTGTCCGAGGAGCCTGCAGGCGGCCTGTACAGTCCCTGAACATGTTGGGATAATCCTTTCCCTGCCTACACGGCAGGCTTGTCAGACTTCTGTCCGGTGTCTGTATTTCCCTGTCGAACCTGAAAAACTGATGAAGAAAATCCTCTTCATCAGTTTTTTTTCTTAACTTTGCGAGCATAAGCCTTACATCATGAACAGATTTCCATGCCATAAAAAACTCTTGTTTATCTTTATTGTATTGCTCTGCCGATCGGCAGTGATGACCGGTGAAGTGCGCGACGAGATGATGAACAGCATCACCAAGGAGAACGGCTTGGCCGGCGAGAGCGTGTCGTGTATCATGACCGACCACACAGGGCAGGTGTGGGTGGGCACGAGCGACGGTCTGAACCGCTACAACGGCAAGCGCCTTGTGGCCTTCCCCATGCCGCGTACCGGTCGCAAGCACAATTACACCTTCGACCTTTGCGAAAGTCCCGACCACACTATCTATGCCGCTACGGGTGAGGGCGTGTTTGCCCTGTCTCCCGGCAGCCGGACACTTCACCGCGTTGCCCCCGCCGTAGGCCGGGCCGAGACGATACTCCACGATGGCCGTAACCTTTATATGGGCAATCGTGACGGACTGCACGTGTTTGACGGGAAGACAGTCGTGGGTCCCTTGAAGGTGGGACACTCCCCCCTGGGACTGGAAAACTCCGTGCGCGATATAGCCCGGGGAGCCGATGGGCGCATCTGGTTTCTGAGCCGCTATGCCCTCAACAGTTACGACCCGAAGACCGGCAGAATGGCCGGCCGCAGGCTCACGGCAGGTCTGCCCGACGGAACCGCCTTTGGCCGTTTGCTCCTTGTAGGCGGCCGCTTCTTCATTGGCACCAAAAACAACGGGCTCTATGTCTATGAGCCTGCATCCCGACGGATGACCGCTGTAGACGGGGTGGGCAATGTAGTCACCGGACTTGCTGCCACGACCGGCGGTGATGTGTGCGTGAGCACCGACGGCTCAGGGGCTTTCTTGCTCGATGGCAGGAATCTGACTGTCAAGGAACGATTTGACACCTGGGCCGAAGGCCGCCACCGGTTGCCCACGAATGCCGTCTATTGCTACCATCGCGATAGCAATGGAGTGGACTGGTTCGGTTTTTATCGGTTCGGCCTGGCCTATATTTATCATAGCAGTCCGCTTTTTCGCACCTATAGTTGTGGCTCTTTCTCCACCGATGGGCTTGATGTACGCAGTTTCTGTCGGCGTGGCCACGAGCTGATGATCGGTACAGGAAGGGGACTCTATCACGTGGATGAGGCCGATGGGCGGGTGCGCAGCCTGTCGACCGACCAGTTGGGCGGCCTGCACATCATCACCAACATAGCTTTCTTCAATGGGCTCTATTACGTGGGCTCCTATGATGGAGGCGTGCGCAGCGTGGATCCGAAGACGATGGCCGTGGGGCGACTTGCACAAAATCAACTGCTGGGCAACACCACGGTCACTTCTCTGGTGGTCTCGCCCGATGACCGGCTGTGGATAGGTACGGGCGAAGGACTTTTTATTCTCGACCGCAACGGACACCTCGACCGCTACACGGAGAACAACACCAAGATTCCCGGAGGCATGGTGGGCAGCGTGTTTTTCGACCGTTGGGGAAATGCCTGGATAGGAGGGGCGCAGGGATTGTCGTTCTATTCGGCATTCAACCGGCAATTTGAGAGCGCTCATTTCCCCACAGGCTTTTTCAACAAAGAGGAGAAACTGACCGGTGTGGCAGGCCATGCGGGCTTGATCTTCTTCTATACTCCCACCTCTGTCTATTTCACCGACCCGCAAATGAAGCGCTTTGGCAGTCTCCCGCTGCCTGCCGGACTGCTCGACGAGACCTGCTATGGCTTCCTTGACGACCTTCAGGGACACTATTGGTTGGCTACGGAGAATGGCCTTTTCCGCATGTCCTACGACATGGAAAACCTTCAGCACTTTGGATTCGGAGAAGGACTGAGAAGCCGCATTGTCAGTAATGGAGGCCTCAAGATGGGAGCCGACGGGCGCGTGTGGTTCGGTACGGCCAACGGACTGCTGAGTGCCGATTCGCACGCGCTGGAGCGTTGGCAACGCAATGCGCGGTACAAAGTATTGCTCTATGACATCCGGAAGGGTGGCGAACCGGTGTCTTATGAGGATGAGGACGATATCAACGAGCATCGCCGCATGCGGCTTGCATGGAACATCACATCGAGCAGTCTGAGTGTGAAACCCGTGCTGGAAGATTTTGCCCGTCCTTACGGCCGTCTCTACCAGTATCGGCTCGATGGCGAACCGGCATGGCAGATGGTCCGAGACGGCGAGGAGATTCGTTTGGAGGGGCTGTTGCTCGGCTCTCACCGGCTCGAGGTGAGACTCACGGGAGCACCGGGCACGGCCAAGATGTATGCCATCACGGTGATGCCTTCGTGGGCGGCTCTGCTCGAACTGTTGCTGTTGCTGTCGGCCATAGGGCTTTTTGTGTGGTGGCGGGCCTATCACAACGCCACGAACAGGCTGTTGGCCGAACGCAACGAGATAGAGGACGCTCTCGTAGAGGTGGAGCAGAGGCAGCAGCAGGCACTGCTCGAAAGCGAACAGCAGGAGGTGCTGGAACGGGAGAGGAGACGAGGCATGCTGCCTGTCGAGCTGTCCAAATATGAGCGTGTGAAGCTCAATGAGACCGAGTGTGCCGGCATTGTGGAGCGCATGAAAGTCTATGTGGAGACTTCAAAGGTATATGCCGACCCCAATCTGAAGATGAGCGACGTGGCCGACTATCTGCATCTCTCTCCCAGCAGACTCTCCCAAGTGTTCAACCTCTATCTTAAGGAAAACTACTATGATTTTATCAACCGCTACAGGCTCGAAGAATTCAAGCGCCTGATAGCTGCGGGCGAATACCGCCGCTACACGCTCACGGCTCTGAGCGAGAAGTGTGGCTTTAGAAAGTCAAGCTTTTTCAGCACCTTCCGCAAGGTGGAGGGAATGACACCGACAGAATATCTGAAGACGATCAACGTGAAGCTGTGATGTCCCGCATGGCTTGAGCCAGTTGCCTGTATTGGCAGTGAGGTAACAGCATGGTGCATTTTGGCACATGGAAAGTCGGTTCGGGCGATGCCCCGCCTGCCGGAGTCGCTTTGTCTAAAGGCTTTTCCGTTTTCCCATCTTGTAAAGTTGCCATTTTGTGCTGTGTATAGCAAGATTTTGAAAAAGCCTTACACGTGATTTCCCCGTACCCGTCAGTCCGGCCCCTTCCATCCACTTTGTTTTCCCCATCCGGTCTATAAATTTTCTCGTTGAGGCCGAACGAATTTGCAAAAGAGCCACACTTAGAAGCTCATTCGGGCCGAATGACAAACCAGAAGAGGCCGTTTCATCGGTTCATTTGGGCCGAATGACACCCTTTTGACAGGGTGGAAAAGCCCCCTTCAGGAGATTGGAGGGCTATTAGGGGGTGGAAAACTAAAAAAGGGAAGTGCCGACGCGCTTCCCTTGCTGGTGCAAATATACAAATAAAAAGAGCGGAATGCAAATGCGAAGTAAAAATGTCGTACATGCCGAATAGGAGACTGTTGGATCTTGTAGGTCTTTCTGCGATACGTTCGAAGCCATCTCTTATGACTGTGTTTGGCAGCCGGATGGGGCGGACAGGCCGGACAGCAGGCGGAAAAGACAGCATTTGGCAGTTCGCCTAATTTAGATGGATTGTTTGTAATATTATGATTATCAAAGTCTTAAACGAGGTGTACTTACTGCTAAACCATTTGGCGGGACTTGGAGTGTTTTTCTTTGCTTGGTGTCATCACTTGCACTATCTTTGCATAAGATAGGCTGCGCTCGGCCATTTGAGAGCAAGCTCTCATGGCACTCACTTGCACTATCTTTGCAAAAGACAATAGAACTTAAACCATCGGAAACCTAAAGAACTAACCGAACATGGAAAATGATGACAAAGTACGCAATAATGAACTCATAGCCTCTATTTATATAAGGTGTTATGGGGAGCTGAAGCACTATTTCATGAGCTATACGCATGATGTGATGGCGGCCGAAGACATGTTGCAAGACCTGTTTGTGAAGTTGATGAACCTCGACGTGATAGCCGGCGAGACGGTCGGGCGACTTGTCTTCGTGATGGCCAAACGCATGATTATCGACGATGCCCGTCACAAGGCTTACGTGCGTTGGGCCGAACGGCAGCTTTGTCACAGCGTGTCGCAGTTTGACACATGTTCCGTGGCAGAGCGGGTGGAGGCTGACGAACTGCAAGCTTTTGAGCGTCGCATACTCAGACACATGGCTCCTAAGCGGGCGCAGGTGTATGAAATGTATCGCCACGAAGAGCTCTCGACCGGCGAGATAGCCGACAAACTCAAGTTGAGCCGGCGCACCGTGGAGGCCCACATCTATCTCTCCACCAAGGAGATGAAAAACCGTCTTCGGAAAATCATATAGGCTGTGTGGATTTGCCGGGCGTGAAGTGCCCTGTTCATCCACTCGTTTGTTCATCTTTTGGAAGAAATCAATCTTTACAGTTTTAATACCAAAACCTATGAAATGTAATCTGATCAAAATTTGTTTACTTGCAGCACTCTTGCTTCCCTGGCAGTCGCTTGTGGAGGCTTGGGGACAGAATCCTGTTGCGGCGAGGCAGCAGGCCGTGAGCGGAATTGTGACCGACAAAGGCGGCGAACCCCTCGTTGGCGTGACGGTGCAGCCGGTGGGACGGAGCGGAGGCACAGTGACCGACCTCGATGGTCGCTACACCATCAATGCCCCGCAAGGGATGCGGTTAAGATTCTCCTACGTGGGCTATGCCGAACAGACGGCCGTCGTGACCGGCCCGCAACTCAATGTGACCTTGAAGGAGGGCAACGAGATGCTTCAGGAAGTGGTTGTGGTGGGTTATGGTGTGCAGAAGAAGGAGTCGCTCACCGGTGCCGTGACAGCTATCAACGGAAAAGCTTTCGAGCAGAAAGGAGGGTTGTCGAGTCCGTTGCAGGCCCTGCAGGGGCAGGTGCCGGGGGTGATGATCACCCGCTCGTCTTCCGCTCCGGGCGATGAAAGCTGGTCAATGAACCTTCGCGGCGCATCGTCAATGAACGCCACGGAACCTTTGGTGGTTATCGATGGCGTGGCGGCCAACAGTGTGAACGAGTTGCGGCTGCTCAATCCCAACGACATCGAGAGCATCAACTTCCTCAAAGACGGTTCGGCGGCCATCTATGGTAGCCGTGCAGCCGGCGGCGTGGTGCTCATTACTACCAAGAAAGGCAAGGCCGGTAAGTTGAAGATAGACTATAGCGGCTCAGCCACGCTGCGCACGGTGGGACTCATGCCGTCGTTGATGAACATCGACCAGTGGGCCGACGGTGTGCAGCAGGCACTCACTAACGATGGCAACACGGCCAACGTGTGGATGACCTACGCCGCACTGGCCAAACAATACAAAGGTTCATACATAGACCTGCTCACCACTACCAACCCTTTCGGTGGTGCAGCCTTCACCGATGTGAAAGACTTTGTTTTCGCCGACGATGTAGACTGGCTCGGCACACTCTTTGGAGACGCATGGAGCACCAACCACAGTCTCTCGCTCTCGGGAGGCACCGACAGGTCGGCCTATCGTTTGTCGGCCAACTTCCTCTACGATGGCAGTACGCTGCAATACGGCCATAATAATAACCGCCGATACAATCTGCGCTTCAATGACACCTACAAATTCAACAAGATATTCTCGCTCGAGAGCAGCATTGCCTACAGCCGGCAGGAACAGGTGGCCCCGACGCTTGTGGGGGCGGCCCTCACCACCAATATGCCCATGCCCGGATTGCCGCTCACAGCCATCGACGGCAAGCCCTACGCTTGGGGTACATGGGGCTCGCCTGTGGCCAAACTCAGCTTGGGAGGCGACAACAAACTGAGCGTTTCGGCCATCAGTATCAGTGAGACACTGAAGGCCCCCATCACCGATTGGCTCGACGCCAATGTCAATGTGGGCTACAACACCAGCGATGCGCACCGCAAGACGGTGAGCAATCCCATCACCTATTATAACTATGTGGGCAATACGCAGACGTATGAAGACCCTACGCAGGCCAAGTCTTACTTCCGTCAGACCAGTTCGCGCATCGACTTCTATTCGATTTCGGGTTATCTCAACGGACACAAGACCTTTGCTGGACTCCACAACCTGAGTCTCACACTCGGTGCGCAGTATGAACTGAAAGACATGGAGGGCTTCGGGGCCGAGTACAGCGACATACTCCAAGGGCTTGGGGTTATCAATGGCAACGGCACGTTGAAGCTCGCCAACTCTGACGGTAACTATAACTACCGCAATGCCAATATGTCTTACTTCGGCCGTTTCAACTACGACTATGGCAGCCGTTACCTCCTTGAGTTCAATGCCCGCTATGACGGTTCGTCCAAATTTCAGGCTGCCAACCGCTGGGATTTGTTTTGGGGAGTGTCTGCCGGCTGGCGCATCAATCAGGAAAAGTTCCTCCAAGGAGTGAAATGGTTGAGCAATTTGAAGCTCCGTGCCTCTTATGCCGAAATGGGATCGCAGAGCGGTATCGACAACTACGACGGCTATCAGTTCTATAATCTGCACACACTCGGCGGTGCCTATGTGGGAAGCGACAGACTCACCTATATCGCTACCAATGGCAAGTTCGCTTCGCTCACCCGCCAGTGGGAGCGCATCAAAAACTACAATCTGGCCGTCGACTTTGGCTTCTTGGGCAACACGCTCACCGGAACGGTGGAGACTTTCATGAAGAAAAACGACAACATGCTTGTTGCCATGACCTATCCTGCCGTGCTCGGTGATGATGCACCGACAGCCAACACGGGCAAATTCAAGGATTGGGGTTTTGAAGGAAGCGTCAGCTACAACGGTCGTATAGGCCTCGTCAACTATCATGTGGGTGGCAATCTCACCTTTGCCCGCAATGAACTCGTGGACTATGGCGGCACCAATGTCATCAAGTCGGGATATACGGCTACCCAACAGGGCTATCCGCTCAATTCTATTTTCGGTATGCGCTATGGCGGAAAGATACAGAATGAGGCCATGCTCAAGGCCTACTTGGCCAAGTATTATCCCAACAACGGTATCGGCATGCCGAGCAATTTGAGGGTGGGCGACAACATGTTCTGCGACGAGAACGGCGACGGTGTGCTCGACTACCGCGACTATGTCTATCTCGGGAGCGACTCGCCCGAAATATCCTACTCGTTCAACTTCGGTATCGAATGGAAAGGTTTCGATGTGGATGTCGTCTTTCAGGGGGCGGGCAATCGTTTCGTCTATCGTGGAATGGACAGTTGGACGGTGCCTTTCCGCTCGCTCTACACCAACACCACTGCTTCAAGCATAGGCCGGGTGTGGAGTCAGGACAATCCTGATGCTTACTATGCGCCCTACACCAGCGATGACAACATCGTGAAATACAACTATCAGGCCAGTTCGCTCACGGCCCAAGACGCCCGCTACGTTCGCTTGAAGACGCTCACCGTGGGTTACAATCTGCCCGGAAGTCTGCTTCGGAAGATTGGGCTTATTACAGCGGCGCGCCTCTATTTCACCGGTGAAGACCTTTGGGAGAGCACTAAAATCAGTGACGGGTGGGATCCGGAAGCCAAGCGCAATGCTGCCGGGGTGCAGCGTTATCCTTTCACACGCAACTTCACGTTCGGTCTCAATCTGTCATTCTAATAAATAAAAACTGTCATGAAAACGATATATCATACCTTCAAAACCCTCTGTGTGGGACTGTTGGGACTTGTGGCCACAGGCTGTATGAACTTTGAGCCCAAAGCGCAGATGAACGATGCCACCGTGTGGAAGTCTGCCGCCAACTTCAAATTGTTTGCCAACCAGTTCTATAGTTGGACCCGGGACTTCCAAAGTGGCAGCACCTATCAATATGGCGTGTCCGACGGTCCGCACAGTGACATGCGCTCCGACCTCATCGCCGGGGCCAATCTCAACCCTTACAGTGCCGGCACTAATTCCATTCCGGCGAGCGATGGAAACTACAAACAACTCTACAAACAGATATACTACACCAATCTTTTGCTGAAGAAAGCCGAGACCTTCAGCTCGCCCGCTGATATCAGGGTGCCCGTGGCCGAGGCCCGGTTTTTCCGTGCCTACTGTTATTTCGAACTCGTGCAACTCTATGGCAATGCCATTCTGGTCACCACGCCTGTTGACATGAATTCCCCCGAGATGCAAGTTGCCCGCAACGATAGAGGCGAAGTGATTGATCGGTGTGTCGAAGACTTGCAGCTGGCCGCCGAAGGCTTGCCCGAAACTCCGGCTGAAGCCGGTCGGTTGGGCAAGGATGCCGCCTATGCATTTCTTTCCCGCGTGGCCCTTTACGAAGGCACTTGGCAGAAGTTCCACGCCAATGGAGCCGAAGCGTCGGCCAATACCGACCGTTCCACAGCCTTGCTCACCATAGCCCGAGAGGCCGCGGCAAAAGTGATGGAGGGCGGCCGCTACAAACTCTTCTACGACGGGCGGCTCGGCACTGAAAGCTACCGCTACATGTTCATTCTTGAAGATGCGCAGTGCAATCCGGCCGGATTGACCACCGCAGCCAATACCGAGTATATTTTGGCGCGCCGTCATCGTCTTGCTGATGGGATAGGACTGAATATCACCAAGGCCTATCTTGCCAATGCCGTGTACCCCACCCGCAAGCTGGCCAACCTCTATCTGTGCCGTGACGGGCTGCCTGTGGCTAAGAGTCCGCTGTTCAAAGGCTACCAAGGGGCTGCCACCGAGTTTGAGAACCGTGACAATCGTATGCTCACCACCTTGGCCCCGAACGGCGCGATGGTGTGGAACAACACCGCCAACAACAGTCGTGCCTCTTGGAGTGACGACGACAGGAAACGTGCACTCACTGTCAGTGTGACTGCCAACAGTGGCTATCAGACCCACAAGTGGGCCGTGGAGCGGCAGGTGGCTGACCGATATGAGAGCATGGACTATCCGGTGATACGCTATGCAGAGGTGCTTCTCAACTATGCTGAGGCCACCTACGAGCTCCGGGGCAGCATTTCCGACGATGATTTGGACAAAAGCCTGAACCTTGTCAGGGCTCGTGTGAATCCGGAGATGGTCAAGTTGAGCAACTCGCTTGTAAGTGGCAACGGACTCTCCATGCGCGAGGAGATTCGCCGTGAACGCACGGTGGAGCTCATCTTCGAAGGTTTCCGCATCGACGATCTCAAGCGTTGGGCCACCGCTCCCGTTGAAATGCCGCAAGATCAGCTTGGAGTGCTCTACAAAGGCACTTGGTTTGAAAGCCACTGGACCAAGCAGAGCCGGCCCTTCAACAGCGAAGGTTGCATTGTGCTCTACACCCATCGTGTGTGGAACGACAAGCTCTATCTCTATCCTTTGCCCTCCGACCAGTTGCAGCTCAATCCACACCTTGGTCAAAATCCGGGTTGGACAAATTGACGATGCAGCCCTCTCCATTAGATAAAGAATCTCAAAAATGCCAATTATAAACGCCATTAACATGACAACCAAAATATTCAAACACGGATGGGGAGCTCTTGTGGCCTTGCTGGCCCTGTCTTCAGCCTCTTGTAGCGACGACAATGCATCGTCGGTGCTCACTCCCGCCATCACCCCCTCGTCCATCGTTTTCAACTTGCCTGAAGCCACTCGTCAACTTCTCTACACCGATGCCACGGGTGCCGAATGCCTGCCCATGATCAAAGGCGAGACGCTCAAGCTGTCTTATACGCTCGCGCCCGACTCGGTCACTTATAAAGATGTGGTGTGGTCTTCGTCCAGTCCGGCAGTGGCTTCTGTCGATGAGACAGGCTATCTACAGGCTATCAGTGGTGCCGGCACGGGCTATTCGCTCGTGGAAGTGGCTCCACGGGGCATGTATCCGGGCAGTGGCATCAACGCCACGTTAAAGGTAGTGGTGTCCGATGAGCTGGTTCGGGCGCAGTCGATCACCGTTTCTTCCTCGGCAGAAGAACTTTATGGTGGAGATACGCTCCATCTGAGTGCTGCCATTCTCCCCGCCACTTCCACCTACAAGACCGTGAAGTGGTCGAGCTCTAACGAGCAGGTGGCCACGGTAGATGCTGCCGGTGTGCTTACGGCCAAGGAGATTTCGAGCCTTTCCGCCTCTGTAACCGTCACGGCGACAGCCCTTGACGGCTCAGGTGTCGCGGGTAGCAAACAGTTGCTGGTGCGCCGGATCGTTCAGCCGCAAGACGTGTCCATCGCACAAAACTACTCGGCCGACAACGGCTATCGGTGTGCCCTCAACGAGCGGGGACTCACACTGACCTACACCACAACACCTTCGGAGAGCACCGTCTCGCTCCTGCGATGGACCTCCTCCGACGAGACTGTGGCCACGGTGGACAATGGTGAGGTGACTTTCAAGGGCTTCGGTGAGGCGACCATCACCGCCACATGTCCCACAACGGGCAAGAGCAGCACCGTGAAACTCGGTATCCCGAAAGGCCTCGTGCGTGAAACCTACCACAATAAAGACCACTACAGCTTTTACAATGCCTCACAAAGCGGCAACGGCACTTCCACTTCGCACACGTGGCATGATGGATATGTCACCATCAACACCTATACCGTGAATGCCACCACGCAGCGGGCCGACATCAAGTGCTATGACCTGCCACTTTGGCTCCACGCGGGCAACTATCCGTTCTTCGCCATCAAGGTGGACGATGTGAAAGACAAGGGAGCCGGTTCGCGTAACATCAATGTCGATGCAGTGGGCACCACCGAGAGCGGGACAAGTTACAGCGCACTCGGCGGAGGCAACAACAAATACACGTATAGCTACAAGTGCTCAGATGGTAGCCGCGTCTTCATCTACGACCTCACAAAGGTGGCTTTCGGCACGGGCGGTCTGCTGCCCGCCAACGAGGGTGCCGGCTTCACCATTTTCCAAATCAAGTATGCCGACATGAAGGGACTTAGCTCACCGATAAGCTACAACCTCTATTGGGTGCAGACTTTCAAGAGTCTGGCTGACGTGCAGAATTATATCACGAGTGAAGGACTTACATACGAATAACGCTTAACCGACAATTACAATGAGACTACAACATCTATTATTGGCAACCGGCCTGACCCTCTTTCTGGGGACTTTGGCCTCTTGCCGGGAAAACGAATACGGAGTGGTAAACCTTACAATGCCCGACAGTGTCTACGTGCCCGTTGAGGCTACCTACACTTTTGTCCACCCCTGTGCCATGTACAGTGGCGACGACTTCGAACGAGTGAAGAGTTCACTTGATGGGGGGACGGCCCCTGCCGAGGTGCAGGCAGCCTATCAGGCCCTGAAAAGCAGCCCCTACACCCGGCTCGACTATCAGGCTAACCCGCAGGTGGAGATAGTCCGTGGCGACGCCACCGGAACCATCACCGGTCGGGAAAACTACGCCTATGCCATGCGCGATGCTGCTGCTGCCTACCAAATGGCACTGCTCTGGAAACTGTCGGGTAATGAAGCCTATGCCAAGGCCTCTGTCCGGATACTCGACGGCTGGGCCCGCACCTGCACCCGTATCATCTCCAACGATGCCAACCAAGTGCTCGCAGCCGGCGCGCAGGGCTACACCTTTGCCAATGCCGGTGAAATCATGCAGACCTATCCGGGATGGGATGCTGCCTCGGTGGCGGCCTTCAAGCAGTGGATGGTCAATGTGTTTGCCAAGGTGAATCGCAATTTTCTCGATACCCACACGGGATCTAACGTGTGTCCGCTGCACTATTGGTCGAACTGGGATTTGGTCAACATGTGCTCTTATCTTGCCATCGGCATTTTGACGGAGAACAGCGATATGGTGAACTATGTGGTCAACTACTTCTATACCGGTGCGGGCAACGGCTGCATCAAGAGGCTGATTCAAGGCACTTTCCTCGACCCGTTGGGCAGCGGAGAGCAGATAGCGCAAGGGCAGGAGAGCGGTCGCGACCAGGGACACGCCCTGATGTCGGCCGTGGTAGCAGCCAATCTGGGGCAGATGGCCTACACGCTCTACACCAAGAATACCGCCGTGGAGCGGCTCGACTTCTTTGCTGCCGATAACAATGCACTCTTGAAGTTGGGCGAATATGTGGCCTTGGGCAATCTGCGCAACGGTTCCGACCATAAAAATGCCGGAGGTTCATGGCTCATAGCAGCTTCCGACATGCCCTTCAACACCTATCTTTATTGCATCGGCTGCACTTGCAGGGACAAAAACCACGGTGCCACACACCGACAGATGGCCGATGACAGCGGTCGCGGTGCCGTGAGGCCGGGGTGGGAAATCTACTACAACCATTATGCCCGGGTGAAGGGCCTCGGCTCCGGTTATACTTATGTGAAACAGTTTGCCGACAAAATGCGTCCCGAGACGGGAGCCGGAGACACCCGTTACGGAGGCAACTCGGGCGCCTTCGACCAACTGGGTTGGGGCACCTTGATGCTCTACAGATAGTTCCTAAGCCCCCTAAGTTTGGGGAGCGGGGGGCTGAACAGGAATAAGGTGATAGGTGTTAGGTGTTGATGGAGTGTTCAAAGCCATTTGGGATTGGGCGACTGAACAAGGGAAGCGGTATATAGCACGAAGTATTAAAACTTTCGAAAAAAGCTTACTCGGCATTTTCCCGCACCCGTAAAGCCGGCTCACTCCAGCCGTCTTGTCGGCTCCATTCGGCCCGCCAATTTCCCCACCAAGCCCAAACGACATCGCAAAACGGCCACACTTGAAAGTTCATTCGGCCCGAATGACAAACCAAAAGAGGCCGTTTCATCGGCCCATTTGCCCCGAATTGCCTCTTTGGGCAGGGGGAAAGACCCCTTTCAGCGGGGTGGAGAGTCTTTTTGGGAAATAGGGTACTAAAAAAGGGAAACGCTCATGCGCTTCCCTTGCTGATGCAAAGATACAAAATAAACCGGCTCAAAGCAAATGTGATGGAAAAAAGATTTACATGTAAAAACGGACTTTCAGGCGTAGTGACAAGGACGTGCCGGATTGCCGGCCAGCCCTTGCCGATAAAAAAACAATAGAATATGAAGATAAGAAACCTTCTTTTGCCCTTGTTGACGGGCATTGTTTTCGTGGCGTTACCCGTGCGGTCGCAATGTCGGTTTTTCGGCCATTCGGAGGTCAGCTTGCTGCCTTCCCGGTTTAGGGAGAACATGCAACGCGACTCGGCGTGGATGATGTCTATCCCCACCGACCGGTTGTTGCACAGCTTCCGCACCTCGGCCGGCGTCTTTGCCGGTCGCGAGGGCGGCTACATGACAGTGAAGAAACTCGGCGGTTGGGAGTCGCTCGATTGCGACCTGCGCGGCCACATCACCGGTCATCTGCTATCGGCACTGGCTGTGCTCTATGCCCAGACAGGCTCGGCTGCCGTCAAGGCCAAGGCCGACAGTCTGGTGGCCGGCTTGGCCGAAGTGCAGTGGACTTACGGCCGGCAGGGCTATCTGAGCGCCTTCGGCGAGGGCCTCATCGACCGCAACATCGCCGGCAAGAGCGTCTGGGCCCCTTGGTACACCCTCCACAAAATACTCCGGGGGCTCCTCGACCAGTATGACCTTTGCGCCAACGACACGGCACTGGCCGTGGCACGGCGCATGGGAGACTGGGCGGCAGCCAAACTGCTTCCGCTCGACGAGACCACCCGGCGCAGGATGATAAGCAACGAGTTTGGCGGATTCAATGAAGCCATGTACAGCCTTTATGCCATCACCCGTGAGGAACGCCATCTCCGCGTGGCACGCTTCTTCTATCACAATGACAAAGTGGAACCGCTCAAGGCCGGCCGCGACGATTTGGGCACCGGTCATGCCAACACTTTTATTCCCAAATTGCTTGGCGAAGCCCGCAACTACGAGCTCACGGGCGATGCTGACAGCCGGCGGGCAGCCGAACTGCTTTTCAATACGCTCACCCGTAAGCACGCTTTCGTCACGGGTGAAGTGTCCGACAGGGAGCATCTGTTCGATCCCGCCACCCAGAGCCACCATCTCTCGGGCTACGACGGGGAGAACTGCTGTACTTTCAATCTGCTCAAACTGGCCCGCCACGTGTATGAGTGGAATGCCGCCGATGCCATAGAGCGTGAACGCGTGACGGCCTATTGCGAGCGTGCGCTCTTCAACCACATCCTCGGACAGCAGGATCCGGCCTCTTCGATGGTGTGCTATTTCACTCCGCTCATGACCGGAGCCTACAGGCTCTATTCCACGCGAGACAGCAGCTACTGGTGTTGTGTGGGCAGCGGCTTCGAGAGCCATGTGGGGTATGCCTCGTTTGTCTATGCCCACAGCGGCAACAATCTGTATGTCAATCAGTTCATACCGTCGGTGCTCAGATGGGACGGTACGCGCATCGTGCAGCAAACAGACTTCCCTGCCTCAGGGCGGGTGACCTATCGCGTGGAAGGTCGGCCCCGCGCCTTCACGCTCCATCTGCGCAAACCTGCTTGGGCTACATCGGTGCGGGTGCTTGTCAATGGGCGTAGGGCAGGATTGTCCGTCAGCCGCCGCTGGCAACCGGGCGACGTGGTGGTAGTGGACTATGGTTTGTCACTCCGCGAAGAGGCTACGGTCGACAATCCCAATCGCGTGGCATTGCTCTATGGCCCGGTCGTGTTGGCCGGTCGGTTGCAGGAAGTGGAACATCCTTTCAGCGACCCCACGAAATACAACGACTACTACACGTTCGACTTCCGTGTGCCTTCCGGACTTTCCGGACAGGCCTCCATCAGTGGCCTCAAAGACCTGAAAGCCGTTGGTCCGCTGCTTTTTGTCACGCCTGCCGGGGTGGAAGTATGTCCGTTCTATGATGCCCACCATTGCCGTTATGTCGTTTATTGGAACAGAAAGTGAAAAGTCGTATGGGCCCGCTCAGCCGTGATTCTGCCGTGATTGGGGTGTGGAAAGAGGAAATCTTTCAGTGGGTGATAGGTTGTTTGTCATTATATTCGTACCTTTGTGCATATTTTGATGCAACCACTTGACACGCTTCCAAGGCGGGTTTGGCAGGCCATGACATGTTAAAGCAAAATAAGTTAGAAAAAATCCGGACTTTCATGCAGTCTTTTGGGGACAGCCGACTCCTTTATATAAAAAGGGGGAGATATCCTCTTGTTGTAGACTATATGATACGGATAGACGCATGTAAGCGGGGAGACAGACGGGCCCTCGGAGAACTATATGCGGCATATTCCCACAAGTTGCTGGGGATATGCCGATACTATGTAAAAGACGAGAGCGTGGTGGAAGACATTCTCCATGACGCCTTTATCATCATTTTTTCCTCTATCAATGCCTTGAAAGATGAGGACAAGTTGGAAGGATGGATGATTACCATTGTGAGAAATCTGTGTCTGAAATATCTTCACCATGTCGAGGGCAGGGAGAATCTTCTGCCTTTGGGCAATGCCGATGACCTGCCGGACGAGCCCCACGCCGCAAACGGGCATGTGGACTTGGAGACTTTGCTTTCTGTGATAGAGTCTCTGCCCAACGGACACCGCGAGGTGTTCAAACTTGCTGTGCTGGACGGGCTGTCGCATAAGGAAATAGGCCGATTGCTCGGGATAGCGCCCCACAGTTCTTCCTCGCAGTTGTCGAGGGCCAAGAAGCTGTTGCGGACGATGCTGACCGACTATTGGATGTGGCTCCTACTGCCGGTGTTCATACCCGTGTATCTCTATTTGATAACAAGGCGCGGGCCGGAAAGTGTTTCCGAAAACCAACAGGTGAAAGTGAAACCGCCTAAGAAAGATGGCGGAGCGATGAGGCAAGGCGGGCCGGGGAGCCGGATTCACACGACCGGACACACCGATATGCCGCCTGTGCGCAACGGAAACGGCGGGGCATGGGGAAGTTCCGGAGGCGGCTATCCTGCCGTTGAGGGGCCAGGCTGGGCAGACAGCCCCGCAACCGAAAAGCCGATGCCCGCCGGGGCCGACTCTCTACAAAGGCGCTGGATGGCAGGTGCCGGCATCGGAGACTCCCTGTTCCGTCTGCCGGCAATCCCGTCGGACAGGCTGATGGCATCGAATGAGCGCATTGTGCCCAAACGGAAGAAGAAGCATCCTTGGACTTTCAATTTCGGCTATTCTTCCGGTGCGGCGGCTAACGGCGGACTGTCAAACCTCAATTATCTCACGGTGACGGACTATGCCAACGGCGGTGCAGCGGCCAAGTTGTACACTTGGAACGACT
>OGIR01000750.1_pt1 | contig 22984 bp, 15 predicted proteins | sample 1571831 | NCBI WGS metagenome assembly OGIR01 (sample SAMEA2582124, study PRJEB24529) | metagenome | biome: Human gut stool | place: China | collected 2011 | reverse complement strand
AGTTTTGCCGTTTTTCAATCGTGGCAATGAAATTGGCTGCTTCGAGCATTGAATCATGCGTACCGGTATCTAACCAGGCATAGCCACGACCCATTAACTTGACATCGAGTTTGCCTTGCCGCAGGTATTCCTTATTAACATCAGTAATTTCAAGTTCGCCACGATCCGATGGCTTGATGTTTTTAGCAATATCAACTACTTGATTATCATAGAAATAAAGACCAGTCACCGCATAATTACTCTTGGGATGAGCGGGCTTTTCCTCAATGGATAAGGCATGCATCTGGTCATCAAAGTTAACCACGCCAAAGCGCTCTGGATCATTGACATGGTAGCCAAAGACCGTGGCGCCATCAGTTTTTTGCGCTGCTGATTGAACCAATTCAGACAAACCAGCTCCATAATAGATATTGTCTCCTAAAATCAAACAAACACTATCGTCACCAATAAAATCTTCGCCGAGAATAAAAGCTTCAGCGAGTCCATTTGGCTTTTCTTGAACTTTATAAGAGAAGTTTAGTCCTAAATTGGTCCCATCACCTAAAAGTTCTTGAAAAAGGGGCATATATTCGGGAGTAGAAATCACCAAAATATCCCTAATTCCGGCTAGCATCAAAGTCGATAGCGGATAATAAATCATCGGCTTATCATAAACCGGAATCAATTGTTTTGAAATACCACGCGTAATTGGATAGAGACGGGTTCCTGACCCACCAGCTAAAATTATTCCTTTCATAGTGGCCTCCTTATGATTAACAAAAATCCTTTCTTATTTTAACACAAGTAATTGAACAATGTTTTTATATTAAAAATTCGCTCTAGGTTTCTATATAAAATAAGCAGCACCTACATTTAAAGTACTGCTTAGCTATAAACGATAAATTAATATAGATTTTGTGGTAACTTAATAGCATCAAACCAGAAATCAGTGCGATTACCCTCACCATTGTTTGCATCACTATAGCGAGAAACCACTTGGATCTCATGTCCAATTAAACTACTATCTAATTTAAATGCTGCTTTGAAACCAGATTTAGCAGAGTTATAGATTGACGGATATGCTTTTTGAACATCAGGTCGATCTAAGTTAGTTACTTGTTGACGTGCAATTTCACGGTGAGTTGTAGCATCATAAAGGATAACAAAGTGATTCTTTTGGTTATAACTTTGATCAGCGGCTTGCCATCCAGTTACCGTTACTTCACCATTTTTTACAACAAAGCTGTCAAGAAATCCTTGATTGTTGCTTGGGACAGTGGTAGGAGCAAACCATGCATCAGTACGGTTACCTTCACCATTATTTGCATCACTATAACGAGAAATCACTTGTAACTGATGTCCCGCGTAAGCTGCTCTATTAAAGTCAAAGGTAACATCAAAGCCAGACTTACCAGCATTAGCAATGTTTGGATAAGCTCGTTGAACGTCAGGGCGACTGACATTACTTACTTGTTTACGAGCAATTTCGCGATGAGTAGTGGCATCGTAAAGAATTACGAAATGATTTTGCTGTTTAACACTAGCATCAGCAGCTTGCCAACCACTAACATGAACTTGGTTATCTGAAATCGTGACCTGATCTAAATATGATTGGTTCGCATTAAACGTTTTTGGTGCAAACCAATAATCAACATAATTGCCTTCACCGTTAGCAGCATTACTGTAACGAGAAATTACTTGAATATTATCACCAATCAACGCCGGACTAATGTTTACTTGAAGGTTAAATCCAGATTTACCAGCATTGTAAACATTGTAGACCTTGGCAACATCATTACGAATTACGGAATTAACTTCATATCGACCTAACTCCCGGTTCTTAGTGGCATCAAAAAGGATAATAAAATGATGATCCTTGCCAGCTGATTGATCGGTTGCATGCCAACCACTAATATTAAGAGTATTAGTAGCAGCATCAATATTGAAATTGTCAAGATAACCAGCATTGGTATTAAGATTTACCGAATTAAACCATAAATCGTCTCCACCATTTGGTTCACCATTAGTATTCTTAGTATAACGAGAAACAACTTGAATTGTCTTACCTGCAAAATTAGCAGAGTTTGGAACAGTTAAGCTAAAACCACCCCACCCAGAAATCTTGGCATTTGGATAAACGTTTTGGACATCTTGCCGGTAAGTACCAGGGACTTCTTGACGATATAATTCTTGCTTAGTATTACCATCAAGTAGAATAATAAAGTGATGCATACTTTGATCATAATTATTAGTAGCATGCCAGCCTTCCACTTTAAGATTATCTCCTTGAACAGAAACATTATCAATATGACCAGTATTGATGTTGTCATTAAAGGCTTCTTGGTCCCACGCAGTCAAATTATATTGTTGGATTACACGATTAAGCGTATTTGTATATTGTGGATCAGTGGCGTATCCATCTTGTCGAATTAAGCGGGTAACAGTTTGATAATCTTTTTGACCGATCAAATTACTGTAGCGACTGTTTTCTTTTAAGAAACGACCGTGATCAACAATACTTTCATAATTTGACGGATATGCGCGGAAAGCATCATTTATTTGAACATACCGACCACCATAATACTCATAAGTCGGCATTGTAACTGATTGTCCATTATAAGAACCCTTGATTCCAAACAAGTTATGACCTTGAGTAGTTAAAGCAGATTGCCCCCAACCACTTTCAATAATAGCTTGAGCACCAGTCAATGATGGCAAGACTCCAAATTGCTTCCAGCCATCAACTGCTCCTTGGTGGATACTTTCTAAAAATTGTACATTACGAGCAGAAAGCCCATTAGTGTTAATGTTACCAGTCCCACTAATGGTCGTTGAAGCAGTTCCATTTTCTGGATCAGCTTGGGTATTACTTATTTGATTCGTTGATACATTAGGCCGGGTGTCAACTGCTGGTGCATTAGCGACATTTTGTGCATTCTCCGCGCTAATATCAACAGCCCCTTTATTAGGATCTGTATTAGCAGTCTGCTCAGCGGCATGAGTCTGAACAGCTTGGGCAGTCATCAAAGCAACATTAGCATTTTGATAATTACTACTTTGTTGATTGTCACTGGTTTGTGTAGTAGTGACCGCTGTATTAGCAGTAACATTGGTATCATCAGCATGTGCATTCCCTTGGAAGAAAACTAATGAAGCCCCAAATGTAAAGATTACTGGTAATACAACGCGAAACTGATTGTTTTTTGAGTTACTATCACTTGCCATAATTTAAGATATACCTTCCCCTTTTATTTAATCGTTTCTTAGTTTACCACTCTTAAATTACAAAAAGATTACAAGTAGGTTTTAAGTGAGTTACTTGTAATCTTGAAATATTAGCTTATTGATTTCATTAACAATTTGTCATATTTATTAAAAAATACCACCATTGTAAAGTAAGTATAATTTAATACTGCCGTAAAAGAAAGTAATTGTATATTAATATCTATTCCAAAAAGTCCACTAACATATACCAACCAACTTTCTAGAATTGAAAAAGTAGTATTAATCCAAAGAATTGGGTACTTAAAAGAAAGTAAAACTAATAAAATATCCACTAAATATCCATACCTGTCATGCATACTTGGTAAAAACATAACACATGTCCAAATAATCCATAATCCATACACTACTATCTGATCTTTTGTCCATACTTTATCTTTCACAAATAAGTAATATGAACCGATTAATAAAATAGCTAATGTTAAAAAGATCAAAAATGACTTCATGATTTGGTAGTTATATATATTTCCGTTATTCATTTGAGTCATCATCCCCGAAAGATTCGGATACAACAAATTAATCCTAGTTTCATCAATTTGCCCCAGATAAATACGAATAGGATCTAACCAATTTCTTCCCATAATAATTCCTGGAAGACAACACAAATAAAAACTTATAAACGAAACTCCAAAGTACAGAATACTAAAACTCTTATTTCTTAAATAAAGCAAAATGTATAGCGGTAAAATAAAAATTGTCTGAAATTTAAATGCAAAAGCAACACCCAAGAAAATAAATGATGGTATTTTTTTATTCTTTACTAAGCTCAATAGAGAAAGAATTATGAATGAACAATAAATTGAATCACATTGTCCCCACAAGCCTGAATTCATTACTACTGTCGGAACAAAAAGAATTACAGAATAAACAAGTAAAAAAAGTGATTTACTTTGTGAATCATATAAGGCTTGTACCAACAAAGCACTTCCAACTGCTAAAACATAATCAAAACATATCGATAAGAACTTATACATTACAATTGGTTTAAATGGTAGGTATGTAAAAAGTGCAATTAAAGTTTGATAAGTAATACCATAATTCCCTACCTGCGTATTAAGGGCCTTTATTCCGCCTAGTTTTTCAATGGTCTCATACCACAATTCTAAAATCATATGATTGAAAGCTGAATAACTTAAGGCGCATTATTAATGCAATTACAGATACCAAGATTAAAAAAAGAAAATTTCTGTACTTTAAAATAGCATTAACAACTTTTTCTTCCTTAGTAGACATATTTCAACTACTCCTAACTTATTTATCTTGTTTTGTCATCTTCTCAGTATATGTTTCAGTCTCAATCACAAAACGTGGTCTATGCTTGACCTCAGAAAAAATCTTACCTACATATTCTCCAATGATACTAATCGAGATAAGCTGTACTCCGCCTAAGAACCAAATAGAAATCATTAAGGACGCCCATCCAGAGACAATATGTCCATTAATTTTTTCTACTAGAGTGTAAATCATCATAATAATACTAAAGATCACCGTCAACACACCTAAATACAAGATTAGGTGAATTGGAGCAATCGAAAATGATGTAATTCCGTCTAATGCAAAGTGAAGCATCTTACTCAATGGATACTTCGACTTTCCCGCAAACCGTTCTTTCCGGGCATAGTAAACTTTAGCTGAATCATAACCGACTAGCGGAACCATCCCTCGCAAGAAAAGATTACGTTCCTTAAAGTCAAGTAAGCTTTCTGTAGCACGTTTACTTAATAAACGGTAATCTGCTGAATCAGGAACAAGTTTTACTCCAAGTTTGCCCATTAAGCCATAAAAAGCCAGCGCAGTACGCCGTTTGAAAAAAGTATCAGTTTCCCGACTATTACGAACACCGTAAACAACATCATAACCTTCGTTGTACTTCTCAACCATTTCTGGGATTGCATTAATGTCATCTTGTAGATCAGCATCAATTGTAATAATCATATCTGAATATTCTACAGCTACCGACATACCCGCCAATAATGCATTTTGATGCCCATAGTTACGGCTAAACTTAATTCCTGTAACATATTCATACTCTTTAGTATACTTTGAGATTAATTCCCACGTCTTATCTTTACTACCATCGTTAACGAACAGAATTTTACTTTTAGGTGATACATTTCCATCCTTAGTGAGTTTTTCTAATACTTCACCCAATTCTTTAACTGTCTCTGGCAACACTTCTTGCTCGTTATAACATGGTACTACAATGGTTAATATGCTATTATTCATCTTTTGTTCCTCCATAAATGTAGTGTACTTTACCGCCAGATTCTCATCCTATTAATATTGAATTTAAGACAACATAATGTACCACACAAGTCAAACTTATAATTGCATATACTGTTATTAATGTAGGATATAGAAAGACTGAATATTTAGGCCTAGATGATTTTCGTAACTTATTCATTCCCGTCGTCCACCAAATAATAAATATTGGAAGAACAGTCAACACATATCTTCCTTGAGGCTGGTAATCGGTTGTCACAGAACGATACATACTTAGAAAAAGTGTAAGTAACACGCCTATAAGCATTAGGCAATTAAATATCGTTGTTTTAGTATCCTTGGATTTTTCTTTGCTTAGCAATACTATGCTAAATAAAAGTCCAGTATAGAAAAATAAGAGATAAAAGATATAGTATCCTAATTTAGGGAAAACATTCATATACCCAAACAAGCTAACCATACTCTTAAATGTCGTTACTATCCAGTCAGTATTAAAAATAAGCTTTATAATTCCACTTGAGTACGGGTGCATTGTTGGTTTTCCACCATCATCTAACCAGCGTTGATATGCGGCGCTAAATACTCTTGCTCCCGTAAAGTCATGATATAAGTAATAGTTGCGAATGTATAATGGTGCTACACAAACTATAACAACTATTACTGCTACTACTAAAATCCATATTCCGTACTTGAAAAGCAATTTTTTATTTCTTATTTGTTCTACTAACAAGAAAATTGCATATCCTATTCCCACCAGTACAAACGGTACTGAGTTAAGATATCCTAATAAGCAAATAATTATCCCTAGTGCTAAGACAAGAGAATTTTTATAATTCCAATTGCTTTTTGTAGCTAAAGTTAAAGCATAAATCATTATACTTACTCCAGCAATTGCGACAATATCATTATTTACATATGCTGACAGATAAACAAACTGTGGTAATAAGCCAACAACTACTGCCGACATATTACTTAAAAAGTTGTTTTTAGTAAATAACCTACAAGTTTGAACAACACAATAAACAGTAACAATTCCCATTAATGCGCTAGTCCAACGAGCAGCAAAAAGTAATAATTTAGGATCTGTTGAAAAAAGAGACATTACTTTCATAAATAATGCACTTAGTACTCCACCTAATAGTTGCGGATAATAAGCATACGAATAATTTCCATATGGTAACATCACCGCTTTATTTGTTCCAACCGGAAGTGTTCCATGTTGATAGATGTATAACGGAATTTCATAACGAAGTAGTTCATCTGGACTAACATTAAGCTTAAGTTTATAAGCCACTATTAAATAATAAACTAATAGTATTGCTATACTTAAAAAAGTGATATTGAGTGTTAATTTCTTGTATTTTTTCATGAACCTTAATTATCCTATTCTAATGGTGCAAATGATTGCTCATTTTTATTTTCATAAAATCTAGCATTTACTGCTTTATCTGGCTTAAACACAATATGCATCCTTGTACGGATGATACCATGAGAATACAAAGTGTTTTGTAACCATACTGCCATGTCATAGGAATGAGGCCAATTAGAAGTTGTAACTTTGGACGAATAATTTTTTTGATCTACTGGAACTTTCACCATAACTTCTGATTCGCCTTTTTCATCAGCATGTTTAATCTGCTTAATAATATAATTATCTACACGTTTGGCTGTAACGGCCGAATAAGGAGCATTGGTAGGCTGTACTTGCCGATAATTTAAATTAAATGCAACCAACGAGGCCAAAACAATTACTAATGGGAGTAGTGGCTGTATACTATCAATAACTGTAATTAAAAACGCAAAGCTAAGATTAGATATAAATAACAAGAAGAAAATTATTGGCCACATTGCATCAGGCCTTGATGCGTACATACTACCTGCCTTAGTATATGCAATAAATAAATACATAAACGAGCTAATTAAACACAAAGTACTAATTATCCACAGATTCATGAAACTTTTTCTCGCAATGCCTTTACTCGTTTTTGTGCCAGCAATAATTGCTAGAACGCTAACACATATAAAAGCAACAAGAATTCTGACGTTAAAAGCTTGAAAAAGCACTTTAGATTGCTCTAAAGTGTCATGCATTGCAATAAATAATGAGGTATTATTCTGGCCTTGGACATCTTTAGCGCGTTGTCCGTTCAAATCAAAAATTATTGAACAAAGCCAAATAAATAAGATTAATAAATATACGAACACAGCTTTAAAATAAGAAATATCAATCTTCCTTTGATTCTCAAGAAAAGCTTGAATTATCTTAAAAAAACTATAAGTCGCAATAATTATTGTTAACTGTGTATTAGAAAATAAAGTGAAATATAAGGTGAGGATAAAGATTCCTTTATCCAAGTTACTCATTGCCTTGTAAGTTTTCGAAAAATCACTAGTACCTTCCATATACATCATCACTGAAGCATTTAATAAACCTGGAATTAAATAAAAAAACACACATGACAAATCAACAGTCCAAAAGCCACTGTAACTTGGCTGATTTAAATGTTTGAAAAGTAGAAAAAAAGATATAAAGAATAATAATTCACTTGCAATGGCAGAGAATCTATTAAAATGTAATCTTTTTACAAGTAGCCGGTAATATGCAATGCAAGCTCCCATTATAAATACAGAAAAGATTACTGCTTCTACAAATGTTAAAGAATTAATATAGTCATGAGTAAATGGATATATAACGAAAGAAGCAATATAGCCCCCGACCCCCATTAAAGTTTCTGGCAATACTCTAGTTGGGTTCCAAACTCCCCATAATGGAAAAGGAGGTCGAATACCACCTATGTATCTCCAATCATCACCATCAAAAGGTACAAGCGGTGAGATTTGGGTAAAATATATTAGAACAAAAATAAATAATAGTAGATTAATTATGAATACGGATTTTTTCCTCATTATTCTTCTCCTCCCATTACATTATGGCATCAACCATCTTAAATACTTCATTTTACGAATCAGAAATGTGATAACCCCACTTAACAAATACACAAAAATAGGATCAATAACCATCTTAATAAGTAGTGGTAACGTAGTTAAATAATTATTAAATGGCACTAACAACCAAGTAATTATGAATGGATGAAGAAGATAGATACCAAATGTTAGCCCAGCTCCTTGAGCAAGATATTTCCTAAAACTATCAGATTTTTGCAACTTGGGCTCAGTTTGTTTAAAAATTAAAAATAAGGCACACATTACACAAAACGAAGGAAGCATTGCAATATCGAAGAATGTTTTGACAATCCCTCCTGGATAATTTAAGCCCGGAAGCTGTTTTACATAAAACGAAAAATAAATTGTCGCAATTATTTCAAAAAATAACATAATTATTCCAAGAATATAGATTTGTTTGTGTGTTCTTCTTGAAATATCATTATGCGCAAAATACCAGCCAGCTATAAAATATTGAGCATAGGGACCAATAAATGGAAAAGAAGTACTAAATAAGCTTTGACTCTTTGTAAGAATATTAATAATTGGGATACCAGTGTTCACTACTAGTAATACCAAAATTGTGTATTTTATAATATTTCGGCTCGCATATTTAATAATCAAAGAAATAAACGGCACACATAAATAAAAGCCAATTATATTATAGAAAAACCAATAAGGTCCTACGATGCTTCCAGAAAGGAATGTAGTAATAAAAGACTTCAAAGTGAGAGAAAAATCACTTTTCCCATAAATGAAAAAGAAGCCGAATATGCTCCAAATTATAAATGGAATGACAACCTTGTGAATTCTTTTTATAAAAAAAGTCTTTGTGTCATATCGTTCACGGTAATTTAGAATATTGGCTCCCGATTGCATAAAGAAGATCGGAACCCCAAAAGAAAAAACTATTCCTAATACAATACAAAGAATTACATAAAACGTTGGTCCAATTTTTGTAATTCCCAATTGTGCTGGATTAGTAATAGTGTGTGCAACAACAACAGCAAACGAAGATGCTATTGCATTCAGATACATAAAATAATATTTTTTACTTTTAGTCATTTTCGCTTACTTCACCTTATCTGAACTTTATAAAAGCTAATTTTCCCCATCATCAGTTCTTAAATGCTCAATTGTCGGTTTAAAAGAAAGCCCCTCTTTTGTAGCATTCCAGATAATTTGAATTCTCCTCTTTTTATTATCTTTTGATTTTATAATAACCTTAGTTAAATGCAATATAGTTTTTAAGCCTAAATGAACCCAGCCAGCAATCCCCTCTCTACGATAAACGTAGACTTCATTACGGTAAGCAAATTCATACCGTTTAAATCTATCAGGAGAGTCATTAACAATATTGCTCCCATTGTTTGACTTACATTTATGAATAACTACACTCTCTGGCACAAAGTACGCCGGATATTTTCGTGAAATTCTGCGTGAATACTCAAAATCATCAGCCCAAATAAAAAATTCTTTAATTGGTAATCCAACTTCTTTGACAACCTTCATCGGCACGAAAAATGATACGAACGTTCCCATAATAATCCTTTTAGGATTGCCATCATAATCTTGTAATTTACGATTCAAAGTTATCTTAGGAACATTCATATTACACATAGACTTATCTTTCCACAACACTTTACTGGCTAAAAAGCCGAATTCTCCGATATTTTCAGCCACTTCCATTAATTTTTCCAAAGCATTAGGGGTTGGAATTGAATCATCGTCCATCAACCATAAATAATCTGGTTTCAATTTAGCACTTGCTTTTACTCCAAATTGAAAACCACCAGCACCGCCAAGATTTTCTCCGGTATTAACATATGAGACACGTGGATTATCGATTTTTTTTACAAAACCCTCTGTACCGTCCGTACTTGCATTATCAATCACTAAAATATCTAAGTTTTTATATGTCTGAGCCAATAGCGATTCAATACATTCTTTCAGCAATGTTTTACGATTATAAGTTACTACCACTGCTGTTACTTTTTTATCCATAGTTAACCACCCTTAGTTATTTAGCCAAATTAAATTTACGCCAAATTTTGTGTTTTAAAAGCTTAACTGGTGGTACGACCAACAAGTTAATTTTACTCTTTGTATTCCACGTTGTAATTGTGGTGTTAATAGAAGAAAATTGTTTCCCATAGCGACGAACAATTTCCCGACCAGTTTGAATATATTGCCAATTTTCTGAAAATCCAGTTGAATAATGCCACATTCTAGCAGGAATAACATAATTCATTTTATGATCCAGCAAAGCCATTAAGCACTGCTCAACAGCATACATATGCCATCCTTTGATATCCGAAAATGGATGCTGCTTATAAAAATCCTTAGTCATCACAAAAAGACATTCATCCACCGTCTGTGCCTTAGTCGTTTCTTGAATTAACTGGCCAAAATGGTGTGCTGGATCACCGTGAACAATACTTGTCACTAGTGTTGATTTATGATGATGAAGTTCAAATAGACATCCCGAAACACCAGCTATTCCAAGGTCCCGAATTTTAATAACTTGATTCAAAAAGTCACGCAATGCATATTGATCAAGGAATCGCATATCTGGATGAGAAAACACAAGATAATCTCCATGCGCTTTCTTTATAGCATCATTGTATGCTTCACGAGCTGAAAAAAACTGATTATGAGTATTATCAATCTTCACTAACTCATAGTTAACTTCTTTTTGACTTTCTAAACTTCTTTTGAAATCTTCATAAATTTTTTCTTTATTAACAATTGTGATAATTGAAAAAAGTGGATTGTCTTTGCTCATGATTGCTCCCCATAACCTTATTAAACTAGCCAAGTCTACTTAACTTTTGATAGTCTCGAACAACGATACCACCGAAAACAAGATTCCCAGTAGTTGTTGCTCTTGCTGGTGGATATTTTAGTACAATTCTTAAATTCCATAGTGGATTCCGATGTTGAACTAGACTTGCATAATTTTTAACATAATTCTTATTCTGCCCTGTTAATTTGCTTCCGTAAGCTTGCCAAAAATCACTAGTAATTTTTACCATCCGAATTACTCGACCATTAAAGGGCTCATTCTTATTAAAAAGTGTGGTCTTCTTATTACTGCCGATTACATTCCCTTGATGTTGCCGATAAAGAATCGTGGAACGATCTAGATAGACAACTTTACCAAACGCAGCTGCTACTAGAGCGATCCACCAATCATGCACATATAGTTTATTACTCTTTACTTTATCAAAATCGAGTAAATTTTTAAGCTCTTGATTAATCATCATTGTGCATCCGGTTACGCAATTTGCAAAAAGCATTGATTTAAAATCTGACCAATGTTCTTCCGAAGAATTCATTAGTGAATCCCCATGAAGATTTGTATCTACTACTGTTAAGTTCGAATGAACACAAATAGGCATATTGCCAATTTCAGAGGCTTGCATTTTCCTTAATGTTGCTGATATTTTATCTTCCATCCAATAATCATCTTGATCAGAAAACATATAATACTGAGCTTTCGTATTCGCCAATAAATCCATAAACGAGCCAGTAACTCCTAAATTTTTCGGTTTGTTTTCATTTAAAAATGTAATCTTTTCGTTATCTCTGACAATTTTCTTAATTAGGTTAACTGTATTATCGGTGGAGCCATCATCTCGTATGTAAAGATGCCAATCAGTATAATCTTGGGAAATAATTGATTTTACTTGTTCTTCTAAATATTTCTCACCATTGTAAGTCGACATCAATATTGCAACATTCTCATTTGACATACTTTTCTCCTCAATACTTAAATACTTTTCCAAGTAGTAATACTAAATGAAAAAATCATCCCAACTAAAAGCCCTAAAGCAGCTCCAAGCACAACATACTTTTTAACGGAAGGAGTAGTCTTAGCACTCACGTTATCTCGTGTAGCTCTTGTTAAAATTCTTACATTACTATTATTTGGACTATATTTAGGAAGTTGAGTTTGTGCGGCTTTAGCAACTGCATTGGCAATTTTTACCGAATCATTTTCCTGAGTAGTTCGTGCTGTAATCTTAAGGACCAATGAATCTGGTGCTGAATTAATACTAACTGCCGAGGCTAGTTGTCCATCTGAATAGTTTTTGCGTAAGTTAGCTGGTAGATATTTTTCTGCTTTTTTCATCGTTTCTTGATTATTAAGAATTTCTTCATATGAATGCATCATTCCTTTTTCAGCCATCATCGCTGCATTTTTATAGTCAGTTTGCGTAACCTTAATATTTAAGATTACACTCGATTCTGCGGTAAAAAAGGTTATTCGTTTGTGTCTTGCATATAAGCCAGCACTTAGAGCACCAATTAACGTTAATACTAAAATAATTACTATATTTCTAATAATTATTTGATTAAAGTTACCAATCGTTATTTTCTTTGACTTTGCCATTTTTTAAACCTCCGCTGATTGTTTGTGGAACACATGATAAGAATGCCAGCATAAAGGGATTATACGTAATTTCTAACATATGCTGATCAATTAAACTACTCGAAACAACTAAAAATAAAATAGCCGGTAACAAGTACTCATGTTTGACCGTTTCTCTAAGTGAAATACCTACTAAAATTAAAAAAGCAATTATACCAAGAATAAGGCCATTAATTACTAATAATCTTACAAAAGAAGAATCGATAAAGAAGTATTTACCAGGATCATTTTTCATCATGTGCAGGCCGTCGCTTCCGCCCCACCCTCGTTCTATAACTCGTTTTCCAAGCAATGTAATACCGTATTTATCAAACCCTTCTTTTCCTAAAGCTAACCTTCCAGATAAAGCTTGATCCAGTTTTACCATTACTGGATTAGAAAATGTAAAGTAATAAGTTATTAATACATAGCTATAAGGTAAGACGATGCTTAAGTACCAATATGATGATGCAATAAACTTCTTTAGTTTGGTATTAAGTTTACGACTAACACTTAACATTACTAAGACCATTAAGATCATTAATAAGGCATCAACACGCGTATCAGTTACTAAATATGTTAAATAGTCTATTACTAATATTCCAAGCCATTGAAGCCACCCCATTTTTTTATAATTTAAATAACAATAAGCTAAACATAGATAAAAAATATGAGCTGAAAAATCAGTTGGATAATCAGTTCCTAAACTATATCTAAAAGTTGTTCCCCTAAAAAATGCTAAATTCTTTATTATTCCTGCTAAAGAATACAGCATCGTAAGTAACATCAACATTAAATTAATATTAAAATATTGCCGAACTATTTTATTAAAACTAATTCCTCTCGCAGCAAAAATAAAGCTAAACATTATCATCACGTTACTTAGTTGAGTCCTTCGCCATGATAAAAATGCAAGTCCTAAAATGACAGTTATGCCAATATATTCATACCATTTAAAATTATCAAAAATATAAATCTTTACTATTAGCAAAGCAAAGGCAAGATAATTAACTAAATTGACATAATTGACATTTAGATAATCCATAAACGTTGTATTAAATACAAATGAAGCAATTAGACTTAAAGCAAAGGCTGCAAAAAAAAGTTGTTCACCACTAATAGTCTTATTATTGAACCATCTGAGTTTATCCCTCGAAAAGGTAATCATCTTGTTTAAAATCTCCTACTCGTTCATGTTTAGCTTAGTTAAAGCATGCTTTGTATAGTAGCCCTCTCGAAGTTTCTTCCCTAATTTTTCTGCGTTTCTCTTCATTAATTGATATTGTTCATTCGTAAGAGATAAAAGCACATTATCTAGTTCGGTTAAACTGCTTATACAAATACCTGCTCCACTTTCCTTAATTAGCGGTGCCAATGCTGCTTGATCCCAAATAATGACAGGAATACCTGTGCTAAGGTAGAGCGATGTCTTGTGAGGATTATTATATTTTAAATATTCCCCGAATGTACCACTACAAGTTTCAATACTATTCCCATCCCAAATAAGCCCAAAATCCTCGGTTAAATGCTTGGGTAGTTCTTCTGGGGTGTATTGTCCACAATATCTTATACCTTCTGGATAGGAATCCAATCTATTGGGACCGTAAATATTAAGCCGGTAGCTTAAATTCACTTTAGTTAAAAAAGTTGATTTAGCTAAATTTCCCGGAAAACAAATTGTAAAATTAGCTGGGTCATATTCTTGTTTCTTTTGCATTGGCTGTTCATTATCATAATCAAATAAACCCAGTTCAATCATATTGGTTTTAACATCATTTTCTGTCAACCACTTTTTCATTGCTTGATTATGGACAATTAGATTATCTACTTGATTAAACAATACTAATTCTCTTTCCTTATCCTCCATTGACAATTGTAAGGCAGGAAGATCATGAATAAAAAGATCAATTTTTGCATTAGTATATTTATGAATCACTTCAATGAATTGTCTTAAAACATAAGGAGTAGATATTGGAAATTGTAAAATATAACGATCAGCTGGATGGGTTTTAACTAATCTTATTATACTTAAACGCGTTAAAAGATATCTTTGAAGCCTCGTATAATATATTTTGACATGAATTACTCCAGTATCATTCAATTGAGATGCAAAAAAATCTATATCTTTTTTTGCCTTATTTCCACCAGAGTTTTTAATAGGGTCAATAGCAGAAATTAAATATTGCATAATTTCTTTTTCCTTTCACTATATAATAGGTTAGAAGATATACTTTAATTCTATCTTTTTTCTAAACGTCGATTTTGAATTAGTTTAATTGCCTGATTAACAATTGGAGCCTTTAGTAAAATAATTCCAAGTAAATAAACAATTATACCAACTATTACTTCAACAATTAAATTCACTACAGTCATATTAATTATTAGTGCTAAGCGATAAACAACAATAAACATTATTGCACCACTAAGAATGTATTTCCACACGTTTCCAAAAAGTTTTCTTCTGCTAATTGTATTCTTAATATAATAAAGCTGCACTGCCGTTACTGTTAATTCTGAAATATCTGTAGCAATTGTTGCCCCCTTGGCTCCCCATAATGCAATTAGGAAAAGGTTTGCAATAATATTAACAACAGCCCCTAATGTAACTGAAACCGTATATTCTTTCGTGCGATTAATCGGCATTAAATATTGCGTTCCTGTAACATTACTCCAAGCAATAAATAAGATAACTGGCGCTTCAAACATCATTAAAGTTCCAGCCGCATCATATTGACGTCCTAAAAACCATGGAGCGAATGGCTTAGCAATTGCCATGATACCAAATGACATCGGAACTGCAATAGCCGTAATAAAATCAAAAGAATTATAGAGGCTATCACGAATTCCTTTAACATCACCTTTAGAAAATTTATTGGCAATATGTGGCAACATTACTTGTCCAGAAGCAGTTGCAACTGCTAAAACGACCTTAATAATTTGGTCAGTGTTCTGAAACTGCCCTAGTTGATTTTGCGTTGACATTCTTCCCAACATCAGCCGATTAACAACTAAGTATACTTGAGTAGTAATTGTTGGAATAAAAAGCAATAGTGCGGGATAAAAATGTTTAAACGGGTGCCATGTGCTAATTGGAACCCATTTAATTTCATCCTTTAGATAGGGCCATAAAGTTAAATTACCAACAAGGTTTGATAATCCAAGTAAAGCAATATATTTGCCTAAATCTCCTTGATTTTTTACCAAAAGAAAAATTAAGGCGACTGAAGCCAATTTTACTAACATATTTCGAAAAACAATCCGCTGGAAGTTTTCCATTCCCATAAAATACCAAGAAACATCCAGTCCAGCTGCAATAATCCAAAAAGACTGAAGTAAAAAGAAACGTTTAAAAGTAGTACTAAATAGGAGTACCGCTGCAAGATAAGCTATTAATGCTAGTAAAATTGTAATTCCTTGAAGCGTCTCAATTCCCCAAAAGATTTTTGAACGATCTACTACATTATCGCGATGATAGGCTACTTCACGATTACCATAAAGTGCAATTCCCATCTGTCCTACAAGCATAAAAAAGATCATCCAGCTATTTGTATAAGAATTGATACCAACAAGATCAGGTCCCAACACCCGAGATATATAAGGAACTGTAATTAGGGGTACTAATAACACTAAAACTTGATAGACAACATTATACAAATAATTCTTAATAACCTTCATGGCTACTAATCAAACTCCTTGTTAACAGCTGTCAATGCTGCGTGTAATACTTGATCCATGTTGTAGTAACGATATTGGCCTAAACGACCACCAAAGATCACATTATTAGCCTGCTCACTCGCTAACTTCGCATATTGCTTATAAAGTTCGTTGTTCCGTTGATTATTAATTGGGTAATATGGTTCATCACCCCGATGCCAGTCAGCCGGATATTCGCGGGTAATCACCGTCTTATCCTTATCACCCTTACCGAATTCGAAGTGCTTATGTTCAATAATCCGGGTATATGGTGTTTCTGCATCAGTATAGTTAATTACCGCGTTACCTTGATAGTTTCCAATATTCTTTTCTTCAGTTTCAAAACGAAGACTACGATATTGTAGTTCACCTAACTGGTAATCAAAGAATTGATCAATCATTCCGGTAAAGACAATCTTTGGATAATCTTTGAGGTATTCATCCTTCTTATCAAAGAAGTCTACTCCAGTTTCAACGTCAATCAAATCACTAGCAAGCATTTTTTCGACAATCTGAGTGTATCCCCCAATTGGAATTCCTTGATAGGTGTCATTAAAGTAGTTGTTATCGTAAACTAATCGCACTGGCAGACGCCGAATGATAAAGGCTGGCAATTCAGTTGCCTTTTGTCCCCACTGTTTTTCAGTGTAGCCTTTAATAAGCTTTTCATAGATATCACGACCAATTAAAGAAATAGCTTGTTCTTCTAAATTCTGTGGCTCTTTACCTGCCATCTCTTGGCGTTGTTCATTGATCTTTGCCATTGCTTCTGCTGGTGTCCGTACCCCCCACATTTGGCTAAAAGTATTCATATTAAATGGGAGGTTGTACATTTCGCCTTTGTAGTTAGCTACTGGACTATTTGTATATCGATTGAATTCTGCAAACTGGTTTACATAATCCCACACTTCCTTATTAGACGTATGGAAAATATGGGCCCCATATTGATGCACTTGAATGCCATCTACTTCCTTAGTGTAGATATTACCAGCAATATGGTCTCGCTTTTCAATCACTTTTACACGCTTACCACGTTTAGCGGCTTCATAGGCAAAAGTCGCCCCAAAAAGGCCTGCACCTACTACTAAATAATCATATTTTTTCATTGTTCTCTCCATATCATAACTTTTACATACTTTTGTATGATACTACATTACTACAGTGTTTGTGAAGCTTTGAAATATTTATCATAATTTAAGACTATTTAAGTATTTTTGTAATCTTTCAGTAAAGTTTCTGTAATAAAAAAAGCAGTTCTAAGATTTTTCATTTGAACCACTTTTTCTCTAATCAATTATTTGTTTGATGGATCAATCCATTTTAATGAAGCTGAATACGTAAGATTAATTGGATCCCCATATTTAGCGCCTTGGTTAGCCGCTTGTAAACTGGCAGTCGTTAACCAATATTCATAATGATATTGATTACCATCTTTTAATGTGTAAATTTTTTGTCCAGAGAGTGCCCCAGTTGTCCCATATGTTCCTGGCAGTACTTTTGCAAGATTGTTAAATGACTGTGCGTTTATTACTGTGCCTTTCTCACCAGTTAAAGCAGCAGCAACGGTTTTCTGAAGAGTCGCTAAATCCTCTGCCGGCAATGAATCGCCTGTTTTAAGTGGATGATCAATCGATACTCCATCAATTCCCCATACTTCAGAAACAGTTGCATTTACTGGAGATGTAACTGTTTCAACCTGCTTATCAGCAACAAGTGTCGCACTATAATTAACTGTTAATGGAACACCATATTTAGCATTTTGATTAGCTTTAAGAAAATTACTAAGTTTTTCCGCAGTATTGTTACCATCTAACCAAAATTCATAATGATATTTATTACCACCTTCATCAACATAATTCTCGCTCTTAAAGCCATCTTGAAGATCGTTGAAAATAGCCTTTAAGGATGCTTCACTAATACTAGTATTCTGAGTCCCATTTAATAACTGTTGGCCTTCTTGATTTAATACATTATTTAACTCTAAAGTGTCGCCAATCTTTAATGGATTTGTTAAATTAACCCCATCTGCTTTATACACGGCATTAATCTTAGCGTTGAGGGAACTTGTAACATTTGCAGAAGAAACATAACCATTTAAAAATCCTTTATACATCATTAATGATTGAAGTGGGTAACCATGATCATCAAAGAGAGTATTATTATCCCAAGAAGTTCCACCTGAAGCTGGTTTTCCTTCATACATGATCTTTGAATCAGGGTAATAGCCACGCGCATTAATTGATGCCCAGCCAGTGCCTTGGACATCCCCCATTAACTTATTATACTCCCAGTTATTCCAACCAGCTTTTACCGGAATCCAGGCTGGCTCCCAGTAAAATGCTCCTAGACCATTATCGTTGCTTAAAATTGCTTTATACATTGCGCCAATTTCATCAACTTGACCTTGAGGACTTACAGCATAATGACCAGGATCCCAGCTAACATTATTAGGAGTTCCATCAGCATTTTCCAAAGTAAATGGCCAACCGCTTTCCGCAATCATAAACTTTTTACCATACTTGTCTTTAACCATTTTCTCTACATTAGCAATATTATCAGGATTATTGCCACCCCATCCCCAAAATGGATAGTAAGAAGACCCAAGAACATCATAATCAACATTATGTGTTTGCAAGGCATTCATGATCATATCATAATTGTGCATATCCGGTGTCTCAATATGAATTGCTAATTGAGTATCTGGACTGCTTTCTCGGAATGCCCGAGAAGCAGAACTAATGTAACTTATCATCCGGCTAACTTGTGGTTCTGTTTGCCAAACATTGACATCTTCGGCTTCATTGCGAACACCGAGAATTCCCTTTGTAATTTCATTACCAAGTTGGGCCATGTCAATATTAACCCCAGCCTTTGTAAAATCATTTACTAATTTCTTAGTATAGAGATATATTTCATCATTAAGATCTTTATCATCAAGGTTTTTCCATTGCTTTGGAACTAATTGTGTAGCGGGATCGGCCCAGAAATCAGAATAATGTAATCCTAAAAGTACCTTCATTCCATACTTTTTAGCATTTTCTGCAATCTGTAAAACAGTTGCTTCGTCATCAATTCCACCACCATACGATTCCCCAGCAGCATTATATGGGTCAACCCACATCCGGATACGAATGTAGTTAACACCCGCATCAGCAAGGACCTTCATTAAGTCAGCTGGTTGTCCATCAAAGTCATAGAATTGAACCCCATTTTTAACTAAAGCTAGGTAGCTTGAAACGTCTACTCCACGAATCGTATCTTGTTTCATGTTTGGGATTGGATCCACTTTAACTGTTTCATAGCGTGCACCAGTCTCTGTTCCATTTTGATAAGCCAATGCAACCTCATCAGCAGTTTTTTTACTCGTTGGTGTCATATTAACATTTTCTGTCTGCGAACCAGTTTCAGAACCATAGACAAGCATAGCAGTATACGCAACTTTTAATTGATCACCATATTTGACATTCTTATTGAGTGCTAAGAACTTGTTGAGTTTATCATCAGCAGTTTGACCAGCAAGCCAGAATTGGTAATGGTAAGCATCGTTATTATTATAGTAATTCTTGCTTCCTTCAAGAGCAGTTGAATTTCCAGGGAGTGCCGCAAAAATCGTCTTAAGGGTATCATAACTGATCACTGTTCCCTTTTCACCAGTTAATAACATCGGGCTTACTTGCTTAAACGCTTCACCTAAATCGGTTGTGCTGATTTCTGCTCCCGTTTGAAGTCCGTTCTCTACGTCAACTGTTACACCAGCATTTTTGTATGTTTCAGCGACTTGTCCAATTAAATTAGAAGTAGCCTTCTCAGTTAGTGCTTGTTCGCCTGGTTTAAATAAAACAATCGCTAATTTATTATTTGCTACTCCCACTCCTACTACACTATTGTTTAGTGTCATGTTAGTCGGTAAATTATTGATAAAATTATCAGCAAGTTGATTATAATCCATCATTTGTGGTAAATCATAGATTGCTGTTGAAATAACATTACCATCAAGCAAAGCATTATTATGAAGCTTTTCATTAATTACTTTACTATCATTATTTACATCACCTTGAGCAAGTTCTTGGGCAATGTCATGAATAGTTAATTCTTGATAGTTATTATTTTGATTAGTCCAATCATAGAGAACACTAATCCCTTGTTGTTGCATCAATTTTTGAGCAATTCGCTGAGCGGTTAGATCACGCTTAGCACGCATAGAATCACTGTTAAAACTTCCACTTGTTTGATAGTTATCCTTTACAACATATACTGGCGAATTAATATCAATGTAATTACCATTTCCTACCGGATCATCAGTAAATCGATGAATCAATTGAATAGCAGTATTTTTTAAGTCTGTATTTAGCACTACTGAACTTTGGAATCCAGATTGTCCACTATTCAAAATACCAGGAAATACACGTTCTACATCTGGGCGAACTAAATTACCTTCTGAACCCATTACAATGGAACGGCCAATTTCTCTTCCATTTTGAAGAACTATAATATATTGATATGGTTTTCCATATGATAAGTTGCTGGCATGCCACCCCTGGACTTCAACCGTATTACCATTGACTTTAACATAATCAAAGCTTCCTTGATTAGCAGTTAGATCGTATTTATTACTCCATTGATCTGTTACCGGTAATGTAGCAGTAGGATTACCATCATCGGCCGCACTAAATCTTAAAAGAATTTGAACGTCTTTAAGCTGGGATAGATCAATTTCTTTAGGTAAATTAATTGTTGTGTTAAATCCACTGTTCTCGCTATTAAAGATTGAAGGATAAACTTTAGCAACATCTGAACGAGTACTTAGTTGAACGGCTTTACGCGTAATTTCTTTTCCATTATTCATTACTAAGATATATGGATGATTTTGGGTGGCTGAGGCATCACTAGCCATCCATCCTGTTACATGAATACCATTATTAGTTAAATAAAGTTGATCAATAGCATTAGCAGATTGATTAAGAACAATTGATGGAGACCAAAAATCTGTTCTTTTTCCATCATTTCCATTACCATTTGAATCTGTAGAATAACGGCTAACTATAGAATATTGGTGTCCAAAAACAATATCTGCTGGATTAACATCAAACGTTGCATTAAAGCCTGAATCTAACGCACCTTTAATATTAGGATATGCTTGGGCAACGTCTGGACGAGTAACATTACTTATTTTAGTTGAAGCAATTTGATGACCTGCCGTTTGATCAAAAAGAATTAAGAAACGATTATTTTCAACAGTAGCAACATCACTAGCATGCCACCCTGTAACGGTTACTTTCCCATTTTTGCTTATATTAAATTGATCAATATATCCTTGATTAGCTGCTTCCTGTGGTAACAAACGTTGAGGTGCAAGCCAATAGCTAACATAATTTCCTTCTCCGTTATCTGCATCACTGTAACGACTAATAATTTGCAATTCATGAGTTAAGTCAAGATTATCTAAAGAAAAATCAGCCGTAAAACCAGATTGCTCAGCATTAATAACTTGAGGATAAGCTTCCGCAACATCAATCCGAGAAATACTATTTACTTTTTTACGAGTAATTTCATGGCCAAGAGTCCGATCAAACAAAATAATATAATGATTATCTTTGCCTAGTGCTTTATTAGTAGCATTCCATCCTGTTACATGAAGTTGATTATTAACAACTCCCATTTCATCTAGCCAAGCATAATTTTGGCGATCAAAAATGACTGGGGCGGAGACATAATCTACAAACTGACTGTTACCATCAGCAGACCCGCTATAACGACTAACAATTTGAATTGCATTTCGATAGGTATTTAGTTTATTAGTATCTAATTTTATTTTTGCATCAAAACCAGAATTTTCAGCATTATAGACATTATGAACATTTTTAACATCTGGACGTTGAACAATAGTTTGATTGTTCAATTTTATCCGGCCTAGTTCGGCCTGCTCACCTTTATCATTATGACCAATTACAATTAAAAATCGGTTTTGATTACCATATGCAGCCGCCTGATTCGTAGCTTGCCATCCAGTAACATGTAATTGATTATTATTCACTTCGATAGAATCGAAATTTCCATAACTACCATTATCATTTTGATCATAGCTTTGAGTTTGACTGGGGGTAACTTTTAAAGTTGCTGGTTCTTTAGAAGGGGTATCTTTATTACTAACAGATTCTTGGGAATGATTTATTTCCGCAACAGACTCAGTAGTAAAAGTTTTTAAGGTTTGTGTTTGTTTATTGTTATTACTATTATTGTTTGCTTGTTGGTCAGAAATAGGTTGAGTAGCAACTGACTGATTATCAGCAGCGTCTGTAGTATCAGCTTGTGCCACCCCCCCCTAAAATTATTCCAGTGGATACTGCAATCGTTGCAATTGCAGCTGTTATCCATTGCTTTCCACTTTTATATAACGCCGTTTGTAAAATTAAGTTAGAAAAATAAAAAGCCATTTGTGATAGACTTTTG
>OGIR01000747.1_pt1 | contig 23028 bp, 14 predicted proteins | sample 1571831 | NCBI WGS metagenome assembly OGIR01 (sample SAMEA2582124, study PRJEB24529) | metagenome | biome: Human gut stool | place: China | collected 2011 | reverse complement strand
GTTACGAGGTCGATGAAGCAGGAAGCCCATTGGCTTAAGACAATGGGTAGTTCACCAATGATAAGGTGGAAAAAAGGACAAAACATCGTTACTGCTCAGGCAGTATCTGAGCACTTTGCTGTATCATACATATCAGTTACCATATTTACCAGATTAAGGTTGACGCTCTATCGTGAATTAAATATAATAAACTTGATTTACTGTGTCTTTTTGGGGAATACCGAAGGCATCTGGAGGAAAAATGAGAAGAAACCTTAATATAAAACAGAGAAAATGGCGGAGCTTTATCTTTGCAACGATTTTTGGTGTGACAGCAGCGGCTGCGGTCATTACGGTAAAACCGTTGGAAAGTTATGCGTATACGGAGACGGCGGGTGTTTTGAATGATGGACCGGTACAGATGCGAAAGACTCCGGTAGATGGGGACAAGATCACATCTTTAGCTGCGGGTACAGCAGTCCGTGTGATAGATGAAGTGGATGGCTCCGATGGAATGAAATGGTACAAGGTACAGATTTCCTATAATGGAATGGCATCCACCGGATATATCCGGTCAGATTTTATCACGCTTTCAACAGAAGATACCTCTTCCGGAAGTGCGATCACAGACAGTTCGGCACAGGGAGCGGTCGGAGTGGTCACGAACACCAATGGCAACGTTTACGTGAGAACCGGAGCAAGCACGGCATATTCGCCGGTGACCATGGTAAAAAGAGACCAGACGGTGAATGTGCTGGGACAGACAACAACGAATGGGACAATCTGGTATAATGTGACGTTTAATAAAGATGGGGTGGATTATGCCGGGTGGATCTGTGGAACATACCTTGCGGTAACCGGACAGACTTCTGCGGATGGATCGCAGGGAGACACCACAACGGTGACGGATGATGAGTATGTTGCATCGTTAAAAGCAGCGGGATTTCCGGACAGTTACTGTAATTCGCTTCTGGCATTGCACCAGAAGTATCCAGACTGGCAGTTCGTTCCGGTACAGACCGGACTGGACTGGAATACCGTCATTGCAAATGAGAGTGTTGTCGGAAGGAATCTGGTGCAGAGTTCTTCCAATGATGCGAGAAAGTCAACGGAGACGGGTGCTTATGACTGGGCGACCAACAAATGGTATGGTTATGACGGAGCAGGCTGGGTAAGTGCCTCCTCCAATTACATAGCATATTGCATGGATCCGAGAAATTACCTGAATGACACGTATATTTTTCAGTTTGAAACGTTAGAATATGCGCCATATCAGAACGTAACAGGAGTTGGAAATATTCTGTCAGGCAGTTTTATGAGTGGAAACTATAGCGATACAGACGGAGCATCGCGAAGCTATGCAGATACTTTCATGGAAGTGGGACAGAACTTGAGTGTCAGTCCTTATCATCTGGCTGCAAGATGTAAGCAGGAGCAGGGAAATAAGGGGACAAGTCCTTTGATCTCTGGCAATTACTCTGGCTATAATGGATATTACAATTACTTTAATATCGGAGCATATACGACATCGTCTGCGTCTGCGACGGTCAACGGATTGATTTATGCGAAAAATAACGACTGGAATTCTATTTATAAATCAATTAATGGTGGAGCTGGTATCGTTGGAAATAATTATGTGAAAAAAGGGCAGAACACCTTATATTTCCAGAAATTTAATGTGGTGAATATGAACAGCATATACTCACATCAGTACATGACAAATGTGCAGGCGGCAATGTCAGAAGGAAAAACAATGAGCACCGCTTATGCGGATAAATCACAGGGATTTATATTCCGTATTCCGGTGTATAGCAATATGCCGGAGTCAGCAGTGACGTTTTCAGACAGTGGTAATCCGAATAACTGGCTCTCTTCTCTCAGCGTAAGCGGATATGGACTGACACCGTCTTTCCAGGGAGCAGTAACCGATTATTCCGTGATCGTTGGAACCGAGGTAAGCTCGATCAATGTAGGTGCTTCGGCAGTTGCACCGAAAGCGGGAGTTTCCGGAGCGGGAACTTATGCATTGAATTATGGAAATAATGCGATCAACGTAACTTGTGTGTCACAGAGCGGTTCGGCAAAAACCTACACGATCAATGTGGTAAGACAGCAGCCGGCAGCAGACAATACCCAGACACCGGAAAGTGGTGGAACAACGGTTGCGGACGGCGTATCCGTTTCTACCTCCTATAAACTGGGAGATACCGTGATCACAGGTATTACACCGGGAACAGGCGCTTCTTCTGTACTTGCCAATATCTCAGCGGGAAGCGGCACGGTCAAAGTGCTGAAAGCAGATGGCACAGAAAATACCGGTGCAGTCGGAACAGGTAATAAAATTGCAGTACATGCAAATGGAACACTGGTGAAGCAGTATGACGTTGTCATTTACGGTGACATCAATGGAGATGGAAAAATCTCTGTGGTCGATCTGGTCATGATGCAGAAACAGATTCTTGGAACATCACAGCTTTCCGGTGCGTATGCAGCGGCTGCGGATATAAGCAGAGATGGAAAAGTTTCCGTAAAAGACCTTGTGCTTTTGCAGAAACATATTATAAATGCAGCACAGATTGAACAGTAACAGGGCTGTGTGGATAGAAAGAGTTATTTTAGTGAGAAAATACAATTTTCACACATAAGAATGGAGAGTAAAATGAAAAAGAAATTAGGTGTGATCATTACACTGTTAACATTATGCATCTGCCTTATGACACCGCAGATGCATGCCAAGGCGGCTTCCGGAAAAACAACGATCGCTGTGTCTGCCAGTTCCCTGAATATCGGACAGACTGTGACGGTAACGGCAAAAGCATTAAGTGCATCCGGGGACAGTGCATATGCCAATATGGTTTTGACCTATGATGCCGGCATTCTGGAGTTTGTGAGCTGTAATGCAACTTATGGCGGTGGCGGCGGAAGTATTTCGGTAGCGAGTGACAGCTTCAGTGTGACATTAAAAGCAATCAGTGCGGGAAAAGCTTCTATTTCGCTTTCTGCTACGGATGGTGTTATTTACGGTACCGAAGAAGAATTGGATTCCATGGCAGGCAGCAGCACTTCTGTAACGGTCAAAAACGAAGCAGCAGGCAGCAATGGAAATGCGGGAAATGGAAGCAGTTCTGGAACAGGAAGTAACAACAATACTGGAAGCAATACGGCAGCTTTATCCGCAGATAATTCCTTAAAGGCACTGACGATTTCACCGGGAACATTGTCTCCGGCTTTTAAGGGAAGCACCACAAAGTACACGGCAACGGTTGATAATTCCGTGACAAGTATTGCAGTGAGTGCAACACCGGTCAATGAAAAGGCAACGATTGAGTCTGTGACTGGAAATACGAATCTTGCAGTTGGGGCAAACGTTGTTCAGATTGTCGTAAAAGCAGAAAATGGTACAACAGCCACTTATAAAATCACTGTGACAAGACAGGCTGCAGGAACCACCGGAAGTGAGACGACAACTACAGGCGGTGAAAACGGAGACAGTGGGAATAGTGACGACGGAAATGATGACAGCGGGGATCCGGGAGACACCGAGGAAGTGGATGCAACGGAAACTCCGGTGCCGGCGGCAGACGTTGTGATCAATAACACAACCTACCATATCGCAGACAATTTTACAGAGGAACAGATTCCGGCTGATTTTACGGAAACAACGGTTAATTTCCGGGGAGCGGAATGCAGAGGTCTGACATTCAACAAGGGAACGATCTCTCTGATCTATCTGGAAACAGACAATGTGGATGCAACAACCGGCAGATTCTTTATTTATGATGAGACAAGGGATGTTGTTTATGACTTTATGAAGTTTACAGCAGGGGAGAGCAGTTATGCGATCCCACTTCTGGCACCGCTCGATTCGGTACTGCCGGAGAGTTATGTGCAGGTGTCTCTGCAAATGCCGGAAAATACCGTGATGACCGCTTACCAGCTTCCGGCAGAGGATGGAGAGGAAGCGTCTGATTTCTATATCTTTTATGCAGTAAATCAGGACGGAACCGAAGGCTGGTATCAGTATGATGCGGCAGAGGGTACTTACCAGCGTGTAAACGGAAATATCACCGAGACAGCAGATTCTTCTTCGGATGACCTTGCGGCATTGCAGAGCGAGTATGATGAACTCTCAAAGAAATATAAAGATGCAAAATCCTTTTCCAGAAACATGATCGCTGTGCTTATTTTTGTATTGGCAATCGCAGTTGTGGTCATACTGAATATCATGCTCTTTGGCAGAAAGAAAAAAGGAAAAGACGAACTCTCAGAGGACGACGATCCGGAGCTTGACGAGCCAGAGGACGAGGACGACGAAGCAAACGAAGAGACAGAAACCGAGAAAAAACCTCTCTTGGGAAAATTTCATGGATTCCGCAAAAAAGAAAAAAATGAGGATGAGGACGATTATTTCGATGACGAGGAAGAGTACATCGAGGAAGATCATCCGATCAACAGGGCTTACCGCGAATGGAATGATTATGAGGATGAAATTCCATCCACTTCTGAGAAATCAGTGACAGAAGAAAAGTCCGAGAAAAAATCACCTATAGAAAATGAAAAAATGGATGTGCCGCAAAAAAATGAAACTTCTGTGAAAAATGAAAAAGGAATGGAAGTTTTCGACCTAAATGATTTATAATATAAAATAGAATGTAGGTAATTGCGAAAATCATTCATAACGTAAATTAAATTGTGAAAAATCAACAAAAGCTTGAGAAAACACTGTGGAACCGCCGGTACTTAGAAGGCAGGTGCGACATCAGTCGTGCCTGGCTTCTTAGTACCGCTGCGAGTGACACGTAGCGGAAGCGTGTTTTCGAAAATTTTGTTGATTTTGAACAATTTGAGATAGATTAAGGAGAGTTTGCAATCACCTAATAAATAATGTGAGGAGACAACATGCAATTACCATACACTGTAAAAGCCAAAAAAGCGATTGATATCGCCGGCAAAATGTCAAAATCATTACATCATAATTATATCGGAACCGAGCACTTACTGATTGGGCTATTGAAGGAAAATTCAGGAGTAGCGGCAAAAATTCTGAATGAGAATGGTGTAGAGTTAGATAAAATTGTAGATCTGATCAAAGAATTGATCGCTCCGGCGGAGGGAACAGCAGTAGCAGAATCAGATGGTTATTCACCGAGAGCAGCAAAAGTTCTTGAGAATGCAGAGAAGGAGGCAGTCAGATTCCATGCAGATGCCATTGGAACAGAACATATTCTGATTGCCATGATCAAAGAGACAGACTGTGTTGCATCCAGATTACTGACAACGCTGTCCGTCAATATGCAGAAAGTCTTTGTGGACACTCTCATTGCGATGGGGGAAGATGCAAATCTTTACCGCGAAGAATTTCAGAATGGCCGTCCGGGAAAAAAGAAAAATAATGAGGGAACCCCGACGCTGGATCAGTATTCCAGAGATCTGACACAGCTTGCAACGGAAGGTGCACTGGATCCGGTGGTTGGACGTGAGGAAGAAATCCAGAGAGTGATTCAGATTCTAAGCAGAAGAACGAAGAACAATCCATGTCTGATCGGAGAACCGGGAGTTGGTAAAACGGCTATCGTGGAAGGAATCGCAGAGCGTATCGTATCCGGCCTTGTACCGGACTCTGTTCAGGGAAAAAGAGTGGTATCTTTAGACCTATCCGGTATTGTGGCTGGTTCAAAATACCGTGGAGAATTTGAAGAGCGTATCAAAAAAGTGATTCAGGAAGTGACAAAAGCAGGAAATGTTTTGCTGTTTATCGATGAGCTTCACACAATCATCGGTGCCGGTGGCGCAGAGGGCGCGATCGATGCCTCTAATATTTTAAAACCTGCACTTGCCCGTGGTGAGATTCAGATCATGGGAGCAACGACAATCACAGAATACCGCAAATATGTAGAAAAAGATGCTGCACTAGAGCGAAGATTCCAGCCTGTGACGGTGGAGGAACCGGGCGAGGAACAGACAGTTGCAATTTTGAAAGGGCTTCGCGGTAAATACGAAGCACATCATCATGTAAAGATCACGGATGAGGCAGTCGAGGCGGCAGTCCGCCTGTCAGCGCGCTATATCAATGACCGTTTTTTGCCGGATAAGGCAATTGATCTGATGGATGAAGCAGCAGCAAGAGCGCGGTTTGGCGTGTCTAACCATACAGAGAAACTTGCGGAATTGAGAAATCAGATCACAGAAAAAGAATTACAGTTAGAGGATGCTCTGAGCAATTCCGATATTGCGCTTGCAAAACAGTGCAAGGAAGAAAAAGAAGCATTGGAAGCAGAGCTTGAGAAGCAGACAAAAAAAGCGCAGCGTGAGATCCGCAGAAAGAATCTGTCTGTCACAGAGGATGATGTGGCAGATGTTGTTTCCGGCTGGACAAAAATTCCGGTGAAGAAACTGGCAGAAGGCGAGGCAGCCCGCCTGAAAAAATTAGAGGCAACGCTGCACAAACGTGTCGTTGGTCAGGAAGAAGCTGTGACGGCTGTGGCAAAAGCGGTGAGACGTGGACGTGTCGGTTTAAAAGATCCGAGAAGACCAATCGGTTCGTTCCTGTTCTTAGGACCTACAGGCGTAGGTAAAACGGAGATTTCCAAGGCACTGGCGGAGGCTGTTTTCGGCAATGAACAGGCGATGATACGTGTTGATATGTCGGAGTACATGGAGAAACACAGTGTTTCTAAAATGATCGGTTCCCCGCCGGGATATGTCGGACATGAGGACGGCGGTCAGCTCAGCGAAAAAGTGCGCAGAAATCCGTATTCCGTGATTTTGTTTGACGAGATCGAAAAAGCGCATCCGGATGTATTTAATATTTTACTCCAGGTGTTAGACGATGGACATATCACGGATTCCCAGGGACGCAAGGTGGACTTTAAAAATACGATCATTATCATGACATCAAATGCAGGAGCACAGTCCATTGTGGAACCGAAAAAACTTGGTTTTGCATCTTCTGATGATGAAAAGCAGAATTACGAGCGCATGAAAAACAGTGTGATGGAGGAAGTGCGCAGGATTTTCAAACCGGAGTTCTTAAACCGTATTGATGAGACCATCGTATTCCGTTCACTGAACAAAAATGATATGAAACAGATCGTCACATTAATGTTGAAAGATCTGACAGACCGTTGTAAGAGCCAGATGGATATCACACTTCATGTGCGTGACAGCGTGAAAAATTATATTGTGGAAAAAGCATACGAACCGAAATATGGAGCAAGACCACTCCGCCGCAAAATCCAGAATGAGATCGAGGATCAGCTTGCAGAAGAAATCTTAGACGGCAAGGTGAAAAAGGGTGATGAAGTGATCGTCACTACGAAAAAGAATGCAGTTGTTTTTGAAGTAAAGGAACAGTAACACAAAAATAAAAAAATCCTTAAAAATGATGAAAATGCTGGCAATCGAAATGTAGTTGAGCTATAATGATTTTACAAAATTTTTACGGTGCAGCAGGCAGAGAAGGACTGTACCACAGGAGGAAAAGATGAGCGCTATTAGTGAATTAATTCGTTCAGAAGCAGATGGAACGATCAGTTTTGGAGATTACACTCTGGATGCAAAGGCAAAGCTTGATAACTTCGGGCATCAGGGAGATCTTTATAAGGTAAAAACTTACAAAGACATCACCAAGCTGGAGCGTAATGGTATGTTTGTTTATGAATCCGTACCGGGAACAGCGGCATATCATTTGAATGCAACGGACACAGGAATTTCTTTTTCCGTGGAAGGACCGGAAGATGCTCAGATCACACTGGAGTTAGAAGAAGAGACTGAGTATGAAATTACAGTGGACGGAGCAAGCGCAGGTAAGATGAAAACAAATCTCGGTGGCAAGTTGACCGTCAGTGTGGAACTTGGAGAGAAACCGGTAGAAGTTCAGATTCAGAAATGCTAAGAAATGATAAGGGGTTGTCAGAAACGGCAACTCCTTTTAATGTCAATCGGAACTATTTGCAGAGTTTCCGGTTATTTTTTTGATAGGGAAGGTTATATGGCAAAAGGAAAAACAAGTATTTTTTTCTGCCAGTCCTGCGGATACGAATCGTCCAAATGGATGGGGCAGTGTCCGGGATGTAAGGAATGGAATACATTTGTAGAAGAAGTGGTGGACAAAAAGAGTGCGGGCACACTGGCAAAGCAGAAAGCGACAGCGTCAGAGGCAAAGGTACTGCCTCTGTCCCAGATCGAGATGACCTATGACAAGCGTGTGTCAACAGACATGAAAGAATTAGACCGTGTACTTGGCGGCGGTATTGTGCAGGGTTCCATGGTGTTAGTGGGAGGTGATCCCGGAATCGGAAAATCCACATTGCTGCTTCAGGTCTGCAGGAATCTGTCGGAGCATAACATAAAAGTGCTCTATATTTCCGGGGAGGAATCTTTGCAGCAGATCAAAATCCGTGCGGAGCGCATCGGAAATTTCGGGGACAGTCTGAAACTGCTGTGTGAGACAAATCTTGACACCATAAAGGCAGTCATTGACCGGGAAAAACCGCAGATCGTTGTAATCGATTCCATCCAGACGATGTTTAACGAAGAGGTTTCCTCGGCACCGGGCAGTGTATCACAGGTGCGCGAGTCCACAGGTGTTTTGATGCAGATCGCAAAGGGAATGGGAATCTCCATTTTCATTGTGGGACATGTGACGAAAGAGGGAGTGGTGGCAGGACCGAGGGTGTTAGAACACATGGTAGACACCGTGCTTTATTTTGAGGGAGACAGGCATGCGGCTTACCGTATTTTAAGAGGTGTAAAAAACCGTTTTGGCTCCACAAATGAGATCGGTGTGTTCGAGATGCGGCAGGATGGTCTTGTGGAAGTGGAAAATCCGTCTGAATATATGTTGAGCGGCAAGCCGGAGGGAGCGTCCGGCTCTGTTGTGGCATGTTCCATGGAAGGGACTAGACCAATCCTTTTGGAGGTGCAGGCACTTGTATGTCACAGTAATTTTGGGATTCCGCGAAGGACAGCGGCAGGAACGGATTTTAACCGTGTCAATCTTCTGATGGCGGTTCTGGAAAAAAGACTGGGCTTAAAGCTGGGTGACTGTGATGCCTATGTGAATATCGCAGGAGGAATCAAAATGAATGAGCCGGCAATCGACCTTGGCATTGTTCTTGCATTGATCTCAAGTTACAAGGACAAACCGATCGATGAGAAAACCATCTGTTTTGGCGAGGTCGGATTAAGCGGTGAGGTCCGCGCGGTAAATATGGCAGAACAGCGGGTGCAGGAGGCAAAAAAACTTGGCTTTGAGGTCTGTATTCTACCGGAGGTCTGCAGAAAATCCATGACAGAAGTAAAAGGTATCAAGCTGGTCGGTGTGAGCAATCTTTTAGATGCCATGAATTATCTGAAATAAAAAAATTGTATGAATTTTATAAAAAATAAAGGAAATTGAAAAATCCTGCCGAATAATAAAAATATGGAGATTTTATTGAAACGATTTTTTATATGGTGCTTCGGGAGAGACTGTCAGATATCAGAGAGGTGATACATATGACAATACGGGAAGAACTTGAAAAAATGGAGCGGGAAACATTAAGCCCTTATGCAACGCTCAGTGTGAACACGAAAGGCAGGGAACGCGAGGAAGAACAGTGCGATGTCCGGCCTGTTTTTCAGCGAGACAGGGACAGAATCCTGCATTGTAAGGCATTCCGGCGGTTGAAGAATAAGACACAGGTTTTTCTGACACCGAAGGGAGATCACTATAGGACAAGACTTTCCCATACCTTAGAGGTATCGCAGAATGCGAGAACAATTGCAAAAGCACTGCGTCTGAATGAAGATTTGGTGGAAGCGATCGCGTTGGGACACGATATGGGGCATACGCCGTTTGGCCATGCCGGAGAGTATGTGTTAAATGAAATCTGTGAAGACGGATTCCGGCACAACGAGCAGAGTGTCCGTATCGTGGAAAAACTTGAGAAAAACGGCATGGGATTAAATCTGACTTGGGAAGTGCGGGACGGTATTTTAAATCATCAGTCTAAGTCAATGCCACATACGCTGGAGGGAAAAGTTGTCCGCTTATCAGATAAAATCGCCTATGTTTACCATGACGTGGATGATGCGATCCGCGCAGAAATCCTGACGGAGGATGATATTCCATCAGAGATCCGTAAAACATTAGGTTTTACCACAAAACAGCGTTTAAATACATTGATACATAACGTGATCATGAATAGTATGAACCAGGATGACATTCGGATGTCAGCAGATATTCAGGAAGCCATGTTTGAGCTGCGCCATTTTATGTTCGATCATGTATACACGAATCCAATTGCCAAGGGTGAGGAAGTGAAGGCAAAGGCAATGATCCGGCAGCTCTTCGGATTCTACAAAGATCACATCGAGTTTCTGCCGGAAAAATACCTCGCCATGCTTGATGAAGGGGAAAAGACGGAGCGCGTGATCTGCGATTACATCGCAGGTATGACCGACCAGTATGCCATCACCAAATTCAGCGAATACTTCCTGCCGCAGGCCTGGCAAGTGGATGGATATTAAGCCAATATAGCCTGCGGCGTGCGCAGGCGGATGGGTATTATAGACAATTGCGAAACTCATAATAACCTAAATTGAATTGTGAGAAATTGACAAAAGACATGAAAGACATTGGGGAGCCGCCGGCACTTAGAAGGCAGATACAACGGTAAGTTGTGTCTGGCTTCTTAGTACCGCTGCGAGCGACACATAGCGAAAGCGTGTCTTGAATGTTTTTGTTAATTTTGAACAATTTAAAGAAGACTATGAGGAGTTTCGCAATTGGCTAATAGATATTAAAAACGAAAGGAGGACACGCAGTATGCCATATTTTTCGGATGATATAATTGAAGAAGTGCGTTCCAGAAATGATATCGTGGATGTAATCGGACAGTATGTGCATCTGACGAAAAAGGGAAGCACCTATTTTGGACTGTGTCCTTTTCATAATGAGAAAACAGGATCGTTTTCTGTTTCTCCGAATAAACAAATGTACTACTGCTTCGGCTGTGGAGCCGGAGGGAATGTTTTCACATTTATGATGCAGTATGAAAACTTTACCTTCGGGGAGGCAATGGAAGCCTTGGCGGACCGGGCAGGTGTTGCCCTGCCAAAGCAGGAATATTCTGCCGCACAGAAGAGAGAGGCAGATAAAAAACAGCGGCTGTTGGAGATCAACAAAGAGGCAGCCAGATATTTTTATACATTATTGAGGAATGACCGTGGAAAACATGCACTCGCTTATTTCCAGAAAAGAGAATTGTCTGAGGAGACCATGAAAAAGTTTGGTCTGGGATATTCGGATCAGTACAGTGATGACTTATACCGGTATCTCCGTTCCAAAGGGTATGAGGATGAGATCTTAAAAGAGTCGGGGCTTGTGACGATCGATGAGAGACGCGGCGGCTATGACAAATTCTGGAACCGTGCCATGTTTCCGATTATGGATGTCCACAACAAAGTCATTGGTTTCGGTGGCAGGGTGATGGGCGATGGAGAGCCGAAGTATTTAAACTCACCGGAAACACCGATTTTTGATAAGAGCCGGAATCTGTATGGACTTAATTTTGCAAGGACAACAAAGAAACCACAGTTTTTACTGTGTGAGGGATATATGGATGTGATCGCACTGCATCAGGCAGGATTTGACAATGCGGTGGCATCGCTTGGAACTGCGCTGACGGCAGGGCATGCGAACCTGCTGAAAAGGTACACCAAGGAAGTGTATTTAACCTATGACAGTGACGGCGCAGGGGTGAAAGCAGCGCTCCGGGCAATTCCGATCTTAAAGGAAGTAGGGATTACGACAAAAGTGATCAACATGCGCCCGCACAAGGATCCCGATGAATTTATCAAGGCTCTGGGCGCAGAGGCGTATCAGGATCGTATTGATCATGCGGAGAACAGCTTTATGTTTGAGATACGCATTTTAGAACAGCAGTATGACATGAAAGATCCGGAGAGCAAGTCAGCCTTTTATCATGAAGTGGCAAAGAAACTCTGCTCCTTCACGGAAAAAATCGAGCGTGATATTTACGTTCAGGCAGTCGCGGAAAAATATATGCTGCCAACGCAGGATTTACAGCGGCTTGTCGGTAAATACGGAATGCAGATGGAAGGCATCCGAAAACAACCAACCCAGTTAAAAACCGGTATCAATGAGAAAAACGCCTCCGCCAGAGGAATCAAAAAAGAAGATGGGATGAAGCAATCCCAGAAACTTCTTTTGACATGGCTCATAGAGAATACCGGATTATATCATAAGATAAAAAAATATATCGCGCCGAAGGATTTTACGGAGGAGATATATCATAAGGTAGCTGAAGTATTATTCCGGCAGTTTGAGGAGAGCGGAGAAGCAAACCCAGCGAAGATCGTCAGCATGTTTCCAGATGAGGAGGCACAGAAAGAGATTGCGGCGCTTTTCAATGCAAGAATCCATGAGGTCGAGTCAAAAGAAGACCGGGAGAAGGCATTGAAAGAGACCATTATCCGCATCAAACAAAACAGTATCAAGTATCGGTCCGAGCATTTGGCACCGACAGATATGGCTGGTCTGATGCAGCTTGTAACAGATAAACGTGACCTGGAAGAATTGGAGAAATTGCATATTTCCATTGATTAGGGACAAAATAGTAGAAAACTTGAGAGGATGAAACAAAATGGCAAAAAAGACAGAAAACGAGGTAAAGGAAACCAAAAAAGAAGCAGCAGTGATGGATGAAGCTGCAAAAGAAAAGTTTCAGCAGAAGTTAAAAGATCTGTTAGCCTTGGCCAAAAAGAAAAAGAACATGTTGGAATACCAGGAGATCAGCGACTTCTTTGCGGACATGCAGTTAGAGGCAGAGCAGTTTGATAAAATTCTTGATTTTCTGGAAGCAAACAATATCGATGTACTTCGGATCACAGATGATGATTCTGATGATGAAATTTTACTCGATGTAGATGATGAAGACGAGATCGAAGTGGAAAAAATCGACCTTTCCGTGCCGGATGGCGTGTCCATTGAAGATCCGGTCCGTATGTATTTGAAGGAGATCGGTAAAGTACCTCTTTTAAGTGCAGAGGAAGAGATCGAGCTGGCAAAGAACATGGAAGCCGGTGCTGTGGCAAAGGAAAAAATCGCAATCTTAAAGAGCAGAGAAGAGAATGCAACGGAAGAAGAACTTGCAGAGATCAAAGAAGAAATTAAGAATTTGCAGAAAGATCTTGATGCAGGGGATGAGGCAAAGAAACGTCTTGCAGAAGCAAACTTACGTCTGGTTGTTTCCATTGCAAAAAGATATGTGGGACGTGGAATGCTTTTCCTTGATCTGATTCAGGAAGGTAACCTTGGTCTAATCAAAGCCGTGGAAAAATTTGACTACCGCAAGGGATATAAATTTTCTACCTATGCAACATGGTGGATTCGTCAGGCTATCACAAGAGCTATCGCAGACCAGGCGAGAACGATCCGTATTCCGGTTCATATGGTTGAGACGATCAATAAGCTGATCCGTGTTTCCAGACAGCTGCTTCAGGAGTTAGGACGTGAGCCAAGTCCGGAAGAGATTGCAGCAGAGATGAATATGCCGGTAGAGCGTGTGCGTGAGATCTTAAAGATTTCCCAGGAGCCGGTTTCCTTAGAGACACCGATCGGTGAGGAGGAGGACAGCCATCTTGGAGATTTTATTCAGGATGATAACGTACCTGTTCCGGCTGACGCCGCTGCATTTACACTTTTAAAAGAGCAGTTGGAGGAAGTACTTGGAACACTGACCGAGAGAGAGCAGAAAGTTCTGACACTCCGTTTTGGTTTGGAGGACGGTCGTGCAAGAACACTGGAAGAAGTTGGAAAAGAGTTCAATGTAACCCGTGAGCGTATCCGTCAGATCGAGGCAAAAGCGCTCCGCAAACTCCGCCATCCAAGCAGAAGCCGCAAATTAAAGGATTACTTAGAGTAAAATGGTAAAGATTTCAAATCGTTTAATGACAGCCGCAGCTCTTGTCACACAGGGATATACATTGGCAGATGTTGGAACTGACCACGGATATATTCCAATCTATCTGTTACAGCAGAAGAAAATTCCAGCTGCAATTGCCATGGATATCAATGAAGGACCGTTAGAGCGGGCAAAAAAACATATTGCTTTATATGGATTGCAGGCATACATACAGACACGTCTCTCAGACGGCGTGGCAGCTTTAAAACCCGGAGAGGTGGAAGCTGTCCTCATCGCCGGTATGGGAGGCGGACTTGTCATGCATATTTTAAAAGACGGGGAAAAAGTCTGTCAGTCTGCAAAAGAACTTATCCTGCAGCCTCAGTCCGAGATAGAGCACGTCCGTGAGTTTTTAAGAGAAAAAGGATATACCATTCTCGCAGAGGACATGGTGTATGAAGATGGAAAATTCTATCCGATGATGAAAGTGCAGTATCAGGGTGAAAATGAAAATGCACAGAAAGCTTCGGAAGTGTTGAAACTTTCAGATCTCTATGGTGGATTACTCCTGCAAAACCGCCATCCTGTGTTGAAAACTTTTCTTGAAAAAGAAAAGCTCATATACACAGGCATCAAAGAGAATCTTGCAAAACAGCCGGCGTCAGAAAAAATCAGGACACGGCTCGCAGAAGTGGAAGACATATTGCATTATAATGAACTTGCATTACAGTTTTATCGATAATCCCCTTATTTCAAAAACATCCGCATCATCTTTTCTTTCAATCCGGTATATTTCTGATACCGGATCGGAAGATCCATCCACGTTTTCTTATCGACAATACTGCGGTAATGGCTGAAGGTTTCAAAACCAACCCTGCCGTGGTAGCTGCCCATGCCGCTCTCACCGACACCGCCGAATGGCATATCGCTCGTTGCAAGATGAATGATCGTGTCATTGATACAGCCGCCGCCAAAACGGCAGGTATCTAAGACCTTCTTCTGTGCAGCCTTGTCCTCACTGAAAAAATAAAGCGCAAGCGGATGAGGGTGGGATTCCACGGTATCAAGCGCTTCGTCTAATGTGTCGAAGGTGAGGATCGGAAGCAGTGGACCGAAAATCTCTTCGCCCATCACAGCGTCGTCCCATGTGATATTATTGAGAACGGTAGGCGCAATGCGGAGCGATTCAGGCTCTGACTGTCCTCCGTACACAAGCTTTTCCCCATTGATCAGCCCGAGAATGCGTTCAAAATGCTTTTCGTTGATGATCTTTCCGTAATTCGGATTTTTCAGAGGTTCTTTCCCAAACTGCTTTTCAATCTCAGCTAAGATCGCAGTGATAAGCTCATCGCGGATGCGTTTGTCACAGAGAATATAATCCGGCGCAACACAGGTCTGTCCACAGTTCAAATACTTGCCGAAGACAATACGCTTTGCGGCAAGCCGGATCTTAGCGGTGGAGTCAACGATACATGGGCTCTTTCCGCCAAGCTCTAACGTGACAGGGGTTAAATATTCAGCCGCATGGCGCAGCACCTCCCGTCCGACGGTCTTTCCGCCGGTGAAAAAGATCATGTCAAAACGTTGCTGTAAGAGTGCCTGATTTTCTGCGCGGCCGCCATCCACTACCGCCACATAGTGCTTCGGAAAACATTCTTCGATCATGGTTTTCATGACATCAAACGTGCAAGGGGCGTAGGCGCTTGGTTTTACGACCGCAGTATTTCCGGCTGCTATGGCATCGATCAGCGGATCGAGTGTCAGTAACACCGGGTAATTCCATGGGCTCATGATCAGCACGGTTCCGTAAGGGGAAGGGGAGCGGAAGCTCTTTGCTGCAAACTGGGCGGCCGGGGTGGAAACACGTTTGCTGCGCATAAGGCTGCGGAGATGCTTCTGCATCCAGGTAAGCTCGGACAGTGTCAGCCCGATCTCACACATATAGCTTTCCATACGGCTCTTTCCAAGATCCTCCTTCAATGCCGCAGCGAGGTCGGCTTCATGGCGGATCATAGCCTCCTTCAGACTTTCTAACTGTTTCAGGCGGAATTCCGCCGGGATCGTTTTGCCACTGGAAAAAAAGTGGTTCTGTTGTTGTAAAATATCCTTGATCTCCTGCTCGGTCATGAGATGCCTCCTTTTATCTTCAGGATCGATCAGACAACTACCTGTTCTGACTCAACCTGTATCCGTACATCTGATACTTATATACTATCGAAAATAGCATACTTCTGCAAGTGTTTTACTTCCGGGCAGACAGGAAAAACAATTCTTGAAAAACGGCGCTTATAATGCTACAGTAATAATACTGATGATCTGCAGCAGAGATTATGGCGCAGATCAGTTTGATAATAATGTGACTGCCGGATACGAAGGGCAGATTGCGGAAAGGCATGGAAAATGAAATGAACGATTATAAAATAGGCACAAAATGTGTACAGGCAGGATATACCCCGGAGAATGGACAGCCGCGGCAGATTCCGATCATCCAGTCTACCACTTTCAAATACAGCACCAGTGAGGACATGGGAAAACTGTTTGATCTTGAGGCATCCGGATATTTCTATACACGGCTGCAGAATCCGACCAATGATCATGTCGCGGCCAAGATCGCAGCAATGGAAGGCGGCACAGCCGCAATGCTGACCTCAAGCGGACAGGCAGCGAATTTTTTTGCCATATTCAACATATGTGAGAGTGGAGACCATATCGTGGCATCATCCTCGATCTACGGCGGAACCTTCAACCTCATTGCAGTTACGCTTGCCAAAATGGGGATCACGGCAACCTTCGTGTCTCCTGACGCATCGGAGGAGGAGTTAAACGCTGCATTCCGTCCGAACACAAAACTGATGTTTGGCGAGACGATCGCCAATCCGGCATTGACAGTATTAGATATTGAGCTCTTTGCAAAAACAGCACATGCGCACGGCGTACCGCTTATCATAGACAACACATTTCCAACTCCGGTCAACTGCAGGCCATTTGAATGGGGTGCGGATATTGTGACACACTCCACCACCAAATACATGGATGGACATGGTGCAGCAGTAGGCGGTGCGATCGTAGACAGCGGAAAATTCGACTGGATGGCGCACGCAGACAAATATCCGGGACTCTGTACACCGGATGAGAGCTACCATGGCGTGACCTATGCAGAAAAATTTGGCAATGAGGGCGCATTCATCACAAAATGTACAACACAGCTCATGCGTGATCTCGGATGCATCCAGTCGCCACAGAACGCATTCCTGTTAAACCTTGGACTGGAGTCGCTGCACGTGCGTATGCCTAAGCATGTGGAAAACGGACAGGCAGTTGCAGAATTTTTGGAAAAACATCCAAAGGTAGCCTATGTGAACTATCCGGGTCTGCCTTCCAGCAAATACTATGAGCGTGCCAGAAAATACCTGCCACACGGCGGATGCGGTGTCGTTTCATTCGGATTAAAAGGCGGCAGGGAGGCTGCGTCTGCTTTTATGCAGAACTTAAAGCTTGGAGCGATCGAGACACATGTGGCAGATGCAAGAACCTGCTGTCTGAATCCGGCAACCTCCACGCACAGACAGATGACAGATGAACAGCTGAAAGAGGCAGGTGTTCCGGCAGAGCTGATCCGGATAAGTCTCGGTTTAGAGGATAAGGAAGATCTGATCGCAGATATTTCGAATGCGTTGGATGCGATCAGGGACTAATATGAAAAAAAGAAAGTGCAGAGAGAAAAATGAGTAAGATAAAAACAAAAAAAGTGCTGACACCGGAGCAGAAGAAAAAGCGCATCCGCAACATCATCATTGTCGCAGTGATCCTTGTGGCAGCTTCCGTTGCAACTTACTGGATGCAGCCGCAGAACAAAGCGTTGGCAGAGAGTGAAGTGTTCAGCGAAGAGGAAGTGAAGGCACAGGCGGAAAAAATCATAGGGCTTTTAAATGCAGAGGATTTTGACAGCCTGCAGAGCCTTGTAGTCCCGGACATGCAGGAGATCATGAACAAAGAGTGCATGGACGAGGGCAAGGCGCGGATCTCGGAAGACTGGGGAAATTTTGTTTCCATTGAAACAATGCAGGATGCGGAGATCATACAGAGAGGTGCGCATATCGCAGCCGTTTACGTGACTGCAGAATATGAAAACATCGAGGTACATTACACACTGGCGTTCAACGAGGACATGAAGCTTGCGTCCTTTGGGATCCAATAGCCGGATCATTCCTGCGGAAACATATAGGAAAAATAAACATCCTTAAAATTAGCGTAATTGTCTCTTGAAATCGGAATCTGTGCGCCGGATTTTGTGAAGAGAGAGGTTTTACCGAACTTTTCCACGTAGCTTAACGCTGCAATATAGCTGCGGTGGCATTTATAAAACCCTTTTTCCACTGTGAAAATTGTTTCACACTGGTGAAAGGGTTCTTTTATGGAGATCACCGAGCCGTCTTTCAATGTGACTAACACATTCTTATTCTGCGCTTCCAGATATTCGACATCCTGAAAATAAATCGACTGGTAGCCGGAATCTGTTCTTGCCGCGAAATGAGCCATGGAAGCCTTGTGGACTTCGTACCAGCTATCGAGGACCGCATGGAAACGCACTTCGTCAAGAGGTTTCAACAGATACCAGAAAGTGCGGACTTCATAAGATTCCAGCGCAAATTCCGGTGAGGAAGTCAGAAAAATGATCGGAACGTGTGGGTCATGCTGGCGCAGTTCGCGTGCGGTATCCATGCCGCTCAAAAGGGGCATGATCATATCAAGCAGGATCAGATCCATGCCATAAGCCCTGTGTGCGGAGATCAGTTCGTCACCGTTTGTGAACCGGTAGAGCTGCAGTGTCAGCTGATGCACCCGGCACCAGGAATCAAGACTGTCTGAAAGCAGATCCAAAAATTCAGTTTCATCATCACAAATCGCAATCTTTACCATAATAAATTTCCTCGCTTAAAGAATAATGCGGACTACAAAGTCCTCACCTTCCATGTAAAACTGGTACTGTCCATGTTCCTTCTCAACATAATAAATGACGCTTTGGACACCGATACCGTGATTCTTTGCCGTTGTAACCGGGATACCGTTTGAAAAAACAGGTGTCTCTGAAGCCGGATTCTTCTGCAGGATCAGAAGGTGGTTTCCCTTTTCAAAAATGCTCAGATGCACGATACGTTTTTCCTCAGGGAGCTTCGTGACCGCATGCATGGCATTTTCCAGAAGATTGGAAAGAATCGCACAGAAAGTCATCTCAGAGCAGCAGAGTGTCTGCGAAGTCTGGATCTGTACGTCAAAAACGATCTGATTTTCCGCAAACCGTGTCTGGTAAATGGAAAGAACCGAATTCAGCAGTTCATTTCTGCAGAAAGAATGAATGACAGTGTCGTCATATTGCTTATTGATCTCCTGAATATAATCAAGTGCGCGCTCCGGTTCCTGCTGGGAGATAAAAGTCTGGATGGCGGCAAGATGATGGCGCATGTCGTGCCGCAGGATCTTCATGCGCTGTTCGCTGCTGCGGACCTGCTCGATCTCCGAATGCAGGGAGTTCAACTGCATATTGGTAAGCTGACCATATTGTTCAGCGCTGTTTTTCAACTCATATTCCTGAAAATAGACGAACAGGAAAATGACATAGGAAATACACATGGCAAATGCGAGAAATTCCACGACCACCTTATTTCCGGAGTAGAGAAGCATGGAGAACTTTGTGGTAGAGTAATCAAACACATAATAGACAAATGGCATTGCCCCGAGGATATACAGTTCCCGGTCAGATTTTGCAAAAAGCAGTGCGGTAGTCTGGCACAGATACCGGCTTAAGAAAGCGAAAACGGCAACAGTCACGATAATCCTTACCAGATAATAAATCCAGTCCAATCCGCTCAGGGATAAGGCAAAAATACCTGCCCAGTTGCTGAACTGGCAGCACAGATAGGCGGTCATAATAGAGATTATGGAAGGCAGCCAGCGGAAACGGTAATAAAATACCAGCAGCAAAAAAAGCGGCAGATGCACGAAAATCGGATAGACGGCTTCCGTGAACAACGAACCGAATACCGTATTGAAGATCAGAAAGAAAAGTCCGGATACTGCTCCACCGCCAAGAAGAATGCAGACATTTTTCTTATTCTGTTTTACCCCGAGAAAAAAGGCGGACAGAAAAATGCCAAACAGCATTGTCGTTAAGTGGTGTGTATAAGTTAAAATCTGAAGCAGCATGTGGCAGTCCTCCTTGTTTCACAGTTATGATACATCCATTATAAAAAATTCGGAAATCCAAAGCAAGCCTGCATCTTACAATTCACGCCATATAATTACAACTCACGCCGAAATCCGGGTTTTGGATGAACGCTGTGATAAAATGAAAAAAATGGTAAAGTGCCATATGTAACTATTCAGAACCCCATTCGCAAAACCGCTCTTTCAGAGCTTTCCTTTTGCTCATGTGGTTACTTCGCCAAAGAAATTTTCAAAATTATGCTCATTCATGCAAGCATGATTCGCAAATTTATGAAAATTGCCTTGGCTCTGAATAGTTACAAACAAATGCAGGAGGAGAATACACATGATAAGAAAAAAGAGAATGAGCAAAGGAATTGCAAAAATTCTTTCCGGTTTACTGGTGTTCGGAATGGTTGCCGGACTTGTTCCGGCAGCACCGGGCGGAACAGTGCATGCGAAGGCTGAAGGGGAAAGTGAGCAGAACGTGACAGCTGCGGAGAATCCTGAGCATAAGCATTGCGTATGCGGCAAAGGGGAGCATACTAATAATGGGCATGATTATAAGGAAGAGACATGGACAGGAATTTCTGATCTTAATCGAATAACTGGAGAAGGATATTACTATCTGACGCAAAATGTGACAATCGATAGTGCATGGAATTGCCCATATGACGTAACATTATGCCTGAATGGACACAGCATTACTCGTGAAGGTAATGATGAACAAAACATATATGATGTGGGGGGGAATGCTGTTATTAAAATAAACAACAGCATTAGTTTTGCCCTTACGGACTGTCAGGAAACGGTTGGAACTATTACTCATAAGGCAGGAGTAAGCGGTGAAGGTGTTTATAATGCTGGAAAGTTTACCATGTATAATGGTAAACTTTCCGGTAACAATGGTGGTGTCACAAATCAAAGAACCTTTGAAATGTATGGGGGAACAATCTGTCAGAATACTGCTGAATACGGCGGAGGAGTATATAATAAAGATACAGGTACATTCAACATGTACAGTGGTACAATCACTGATAATACAGCAAGCACTGGCTACTATGATGGTGGCGGAGGTGTGTGCAATGAAGGTATGTTCAGCATGTCCGGTGGACATATTTTCCAAAACAAGTCCACTAATCATGGTGGAGGAGTAAATAATGGAAGTGGCACATTTGAGATGTCCGGAGGCGAAATCTCTAAGAATACTACCACTAATCGTGGTGGAGGTGTCTTCAACAAGGGAGGCACATTCATTATGTCTGATGCAGCAAAGATTAGTGAAAATAAAGCAATATGTGGTGGAGGTGTCTATAAGGAGAGTGGAACATTCACTATGTCCGGAGGAACAATAACCGGTAATACAGCAGCCGGTTCGGCAGCAAATGCGTCAGGTGGAGGAGTGTATAATGAAGCAGAAGCATTCACTATGTCCGGAGGTACAATAACCCAGAATAAATCACAAGATAGTGGTGGAGGAGTATATTATAAAAGCGGCACATTTGAGATGTCTGGAGGAGCAATAGCTGATAATGAAACAAAAGTGTATGGTGGAGGAGTATATAATAACGGTGCGTTCACTATGTCCGGAGGTGAAATAACTCATAATAAATCAGAAAAGTATGGTGGAGGAGTACAGCATGCATCGCTAGAATCTTTTAAAATGAGTGGTACGGCTAAGATTACCAATAACACGGCTATTTCCGGGGGAGGCGGTGTTCTAGTAGAAAAAGGCCGTGCAATAACTTTGGGTGGTGCGGTAGAGATTACTGGAAATAAAGTTGGAGACAACAGAGATAATAATCTATATCTTGGTCGGGAAACAACGGTGCAAACAGACTCTCTGACAGGAAAAGAAACAATAGGCGTGACTACATATAATTCACCAACAGATGATTCTTCGGTTACAATTACCAGTGATGCTACAAGTGCAGGCTGTTTTTTCTCTGATAATAGTGCTTACGAAATAGGTACGGATGCGGGAGCTGGAGTTGTATTAAAATGCAAAGAAAAATTACCTACTGTACCGGATCCTGTCCCAAACAGATTTACATATGATGGAGCAGTACATACTGGTATTGAATTAGGTGAAAATTATACAGTTGCTAGAGGAACAAATAGTGCAACAGATGCAGGTACTTATGAGGTGATTATAAAACCATTTGCTGGCAAAACATGGAAAGATGGAACAGCAGAAGAAAAGACTTTTAACTGGAAAATCACAAAAGCATCACAGAATGCTCCTGCTGGTCTGGTGGGAGAAAAACCTACTACCGCAGGTGGCAGTGACGGTAAGATTACAGGCGTGAAGGAGAATATGGAGTACCGTAAATCTGGAACCGACTCATATATAGCCTGCACTGGCACAGAGATTACCGGACTTTCTGCAGGAACCTACGAGGTAAGATACAAAGGGGATACAAATCATGAGGAAAGTCCAGCCTTTGTGGTAACAGTTCCGGATGCAGATAAGCCTGTTTATATCTTGGAAATTATCAATGGTACAGGTAATGGAACGTATGTGGAGGGTACTGTTGTAACGATTACAGCAAATCCGGCTGCAGATGGAAAAGTATTTGATAAGTGGGTGAAGATGTATGGCGACGCAGTTATTGCTGATGAGAATAGTGCGACAACTACTGTGACAACCAAAATAGCACCAACTACGATTAAAGCAACCTATAAGGACAGTGAGACAACACCGACACCGAATCCGGAACCGACGCCGAATCCGAATCCGGAGCCAACGCCAACCCCAACGCCGACTCCAAATCCGACACCGGAAGCAACAACCCCGACACCGGATCCGGCACCGGCGACATCAACACCGGCTGCATCAACCACAACAGCACCGGCAGCTTCGGCACCGGTTCAGGTAATGTATGATATTTTAGATGGAGCGGGCAGCTCATGGACACAGAATACAGATGGAAGC
>OGIR01000708.1_pt1 | contig 24109 bp, 23 predicted proteins | sample 1571831 | NCBI WGS metagenome assembly OGIR01 (sample SAMEA2582124, study PRJEB24529) | metagenome | biome: Human gut stool | place: China | collected 2011 | reverse complement strand
TTTTGTTCAGTGGTGCCAATAAGGGACACGCACAAAAGTCCTAAAATTGTCTGCGGCTTGCGGACACCCTCCGAGGAGTGCTCCAAACTTGGAAAGACACGGATCATCGCAGATGCAGCCACCGGTTGGTTAGAAATACCGCATTTTTTGAACAAAAGATCCCATAGGCATCCACCAGAACTCGCCAGCTTGCGTTCTATCGTATTACTTATCATTTCAAAAGACACTGCCTGTTTTCTAAGCAGTCCCTTCCGATTTTGTATCTATCCGGCGGCATTTAAACGCGTTTTTTCAGGAAGGCAATAAATTTTTCAAAATGCATCGGCGTTCCCTGGATCTCCTGCACCTTCAGACGGTTCGCTTCGGAGAATCCGACTAAAATATTGTGGTTCGCCTCGGCGAGGTAATCCATGATACCGTCGATGTCCGACTTGATGTTCTTCGGGCACTGGATGTAGAGATGCCGGTTCGCACTGATATGCAGCGTGTAGGAGATGCTGAAGTGGTACCAGAAAAACTTGTGGAGCGTCGAGTATTTGTAGATCCAGATGATCTCATCGATCGGTACAATGGCATTGCCGTACACCGAGGTCTCGATGAAGAAATGTTCTGTGATAAACATATCCTCCGTTGCAAGCTGCGGCAGCGTCGCAAGTTCATCCTCTGCCTGCTCCAAAAGCTTTTTCGGATTGCCGAACAGCGCGAGATCCTGGCACGCGGGCGAGAGAATTGGAAAGCAGATATAGAGGATGAAAAATACAATGCAGATCAGGGCATAGCCGCCGGTCGCAAAAAATACGACGTAGAGCAGCGTGTTTCCGAGCAGATTGTAATCAGGCTCACTCAGTACATACTGGGAGACTTTGTTGTGAATGCCGTTTTCTGTCCAGTTCAGATCCGAAGCGAGATGATTTAACAGTTCATCAAAATTCTCGGAACCGTGAAGAATCTTGGCGCGGACGGATACCTGCGGAATCTCCGGAAGTCCCTGTTCACTGGTATTCGGGGAGAGCAGCACGATGATGCACTCGTCATCCCGCATCGTGTAATAGTAGTAACCGCTGATGTGCCCCAGAAAGGACTGGGTGTAACCGGTGAACTTCAGATCGGATAAGGTGGCGGATACGTATTCTTCATGCCGTCTATAGGTGCTCTCGAGGGTATCGGAGGCATCGAGCGTGTCCGGAAAAAGCGGCGCTGACAGCGAGAGAACGAACCACAGTACCAGAAGAAAAATCAGATACAGGATCGGTGTCAGCAGTCTGCGCTTGTAGAATGCCTTTATATTTTTGGTGATATAGTGTTCAAACTGATCGGGCATAGGTATAAGATCCTTTGCTGTATTTTGCCGTGTTTCCAAAAACATCGGAAAAAACGGCATTTTATGGAATAAGTATACGGTTTACCGGAAAAATAATCAAGAAGATTTGTGCGGGGGAATCTGTCGGCAAACCTTGATTTCACATTGGAAACTTGGTAGTATTACATAGAAATGTTCCGCATGCTGGCGGAAGAGAAAGTGAGAACGATATGGGTGCATACGAGAGCTTTGCGAGAGTGTACGATCTGTTTATGGACAATGTCCCCTATGAGGAATGGAGTTCCTATCTTACGGGGCTGCTCCGGGAATACGGCATCTGCGGCGGAACGGTTGCGGAGTTAGGCTGCGGCACCGGAAAAATGACCAGGCTGCTGGCGGCGGCAGGGTATGATATGATCGGCGTGGATAATTCCGAGGAGATGCTTGAGATTGCGCGCGAGGCAGAGTATGAGGCAGATGCGTGGGACGAGTCGGAAGAGTCAGACGAGCCGGCGGGTCGGGGAATTCTCTATCTGCTCGAGGATATGCGTGAACTGGAACTGTACGGAAGCGTGCGCGCGGTGGTGTCGGTCTGCGATTCCATGAATTATATTTTGGAGGAAGCGGATCTGCGCGAGGTATTTTCGCGTGTGCACGAGTATCTGGAGGAGGACGGCGTCTTTATTTTTGACCTGAATACGGTATACAAGTACCGGGATCTTCTGGGAGAGACGACGATTGCGGAAAACCGCGAGGAGGGCAGCTTCATCTGGGAGAATTATTTCGATGAGGAGAGTGCCGTAAACGAATACGATCTGACGCTTTATATCCGCGAGGACGGCGAATCCTACCGCCGGTTTGAGGAAGTGCATTATCAGCGGGCCTATGATCTAAAGACGATTGACAGACTGCTTGCCGATGCGGGAATGGAGCTTACGGCAGCCTACGACGCGTTCACAAAGGAACCGGTCAGGGACGACTCGGAGCGGATCTATGTGGTGGCGCGCCCGCGCAGGTAGAAGGCTTTGAGAAGAAACAGGAACAACGAAGCTGAACTGAGCAGGAAAAGAACATACAGCAGATCCGAAATACAGTAACAATAGAAAAGGAGAACAAAATGAGTCAGGATAGAGATTATATTGTAAGAGCTACCGCAGCGGAGGGAAGTATCCGCGCATTTGCGATCACATCGCGCCATCTGGTGGAGGAGGCGAGAGTGGATCATGACACCAGCCCGGTGATCACGGCAGCGCTCGGCAGACTTCTCTCCGGTGCGGCGATGATGGGAACGATGATGAAGGGGGAGAAGGATCTTCTGACGATACAGATCCAGTGCGGCGGCCCGGCGAAGGGCTTTACGGTGACCGCGGATGCAAACGGACATGTCAAGGGATTCCCGAATGTTCCGGATGTGGAACTGCCGTTAAATGCACAGGGAAAGCTGGACGTCGGCGGTGCGCTGGGGCTTGGCGTGATGAGCGTCATCAAGGACATGGGATTAAAGGAGCCGTACGTGGGACAGATCGCGCTGCAGACCGGTGAGATTGCGGAGGATCTGACGTACTATTTTGCCACCTCCGAGCAGGTGCCGTCCGCGGTCGGACTCGGTGTTCTCGTGAATCCGGACCGGTCGGTCAGACAGGCGGGAGGATTTATCATCCAGCTGATGCCGTTTACACCGGACGACGTGGTGGATCGTCTCGAGAAGAAGATCACGGAGATTGCCTCTGTCACGGAGATGCTGGAAGATGGGAAGACACCGGAGGAGATCTTGGAGCTGATTCTCGGCGAGTTCGGGCTTGAGATCAACGATACGGTGGATGCCGCATTCCAGTGCGACTGCTCCAAGGAGCGCGTCTCCCGTGCGATTGCGACACTGAGCAGAAAGGATCTGGACGACATCGTAAGCGACGGAGAGTCGATTGAGGTAAAATGCCAGTTCTGCAACAAAGCGTACCATTTTGACATCGACGAGTTAAAGGAAATGAGAAAATGAGAGATGGATTTGTAAAAGTTGCCGCCGTCACACCGAAGATCCGTGTGGCGGACACAAAATACAACGCCGGCGTGATCGTGGAAGGAATCCGGGAAGTGGCGGCGGCAGGCGCGAAGGTGATCGTGCTGCCGGAGCTTGTCATCACGGGATATACCTGCAGTGATCTGTTTTTGCAGGAATATCTTTTGGAGCAGGCGAAGCGGGCGCTCGGAACGATCGCGGAGGAGACGGCAGAGGTGGACGCCATTCTTTTTGTCGGTCTTCCGCTTGCTTACAACGGAAAACTTTATAATGTGGCAGCGGTGCTCTGCCGCGGGGAAGTGCTCGGGTTTGTGCCAAAGACCTACCTTCCGAATTATAATGAATTTTACGAGGCAAGACATTTTGCCAGAGGAATGGCAGATCCGGTCGAGGTCGATTTCGAGGGAGAGTGTGTGCCGATGGGGACGAGGCTTTTATTTGTCTGTACGTCCCTGCCGGAATTAAAGATCGGCGCGGAGCTTTGCGAGGATTTGTGGACGCCGGAGCCGCCGAGTATCCGTCATGCCAGAAATGGTGCGACGCTGCTTGTGAATCTGTCCGCATCAGATGAGACCACCGGAAAGGACATCTACCGGCGGGAGCTGGTAAACGGACAGTCGGCGAGACTTCTGTGCGGCTATATCTATGCGAGTGCGGGAGACGGGGAGTCCACGCAGGACGTCGTCTACTCCGGACACAATGTGATTGCCGAGAACGGTCATATTCTAAAGGAATCGGAGCGGTTCGGAAGCGGTGTGATCTGCACGGAGATCGATGTCAAGCGGATCGAGGCGGAGCGCCGCCGGATGACGACGTTTGAGATGGCGGAGGACGGCTATGTGGAGGTGCGTTTTTCTCTTGAGACGGAGGAGACGGCTCTGACCCGCTTCATCGACCCGATGCCGTTTGTGCCGGGAAATGAGGCGGACCGTATCAGACGCTGTGATGAGATCCTTGCCATTCAGGCAGCGGGATTAAAAAAGCGTCTGGAGCATACGCACTGTAAGACGGCGGTTGTGGGCATTTCGGGCGGTCTGGATTCCACGCTGGCACTGCTTGTCACCGTGCGCGCGTTCGATCTGCTCGGCATCCCGCACGACCGGATCAAGGCAGTCACGATGCCGGGCTTCGGGACGACGGACCGGACCTATGACAACGCGGTGTCCCTGATCCGGTGCCTCGGCGCGGATTTTACGGAAGTCGACATCAAGGAAGCGGTGAATGTGCATTTCCGTGATATCGGACAGGATCCGGCCGTTCATGATGTGACCTATGAGAACGGCCAGGCAAGAGAGCGGACGCAGATTCTGATGGACATTGCCAACAAGGAGGGCGGCATGGTCATCGGAACCGGCGATCTCTCGGAGCTTGCACTCGGCTGGGCGACATATAACGGCGACCATATGTCCATGTATGCGGTCAATGCCTCCGTTCCGAAGACGCTGGTGCGCCACCTGGTGCGCTACTACGCGGATACCTGCGGGGATGAGAAGCTTGGCGCGGTATTGACGGATGTGCTGGACACGCCGGTATCTCCGGAGCTTCTGCCGCCGGAGGACGGAAAGATCTCGCAGAAGACGGAAGATCTTGTGGGACCGTACGAGCTTCATGATTTTTACCTGTACCACATGCTGCGTCTTGGATTTGCACCGAAAAAGGTGTACCGTCTCGCAAAAGTGGCGTTTGACGGCGTCTACGACGATGAGACGATCTTAAAATGGCTGAAAACCTTTTACCGGCGCTTTTTTGCACAGCAATTCAAGCGTTCCTGTCTGCCGGACGGACCGAAGGTCGGTAGTGTGGCGGTCTCTCCGCGCGGGGATCTGCGGATGCCGTCGGACGCGTGTGCGGCTGTCTGGCTGCAGCAGTTGGAGGAGATCGGATGATCATGCAGTATCGCAAGGATAAAAACGGAAATGAGATTTCGGTGCTCGGCTACGGGTGTATGCGTTTTACCAAGGAGGGCGGGCATGCCGATATCGATAAGGCGGAAAAGGAGGTCATGGCGGCGATAGATGCCGGTGTGAACTATCTCGATACCGCATATGTCTATGCCGGAAATGAGGCGGCGGTCGGGGAGATCCTCGCGCGCAATCATTGCAGGGAACGCATCTACCTGGCAACCAAGCTGCCGCACTACCTGATCAAGTCGGTGGAGGGCGCCCAGAAGATGTTCGAGGAGGAGCTGCGCCGCTTACAGACAGATTATATTGATTACTATCTGATGCATATGCTGACGGATCTTCCGACCTGGGAAAAGTTAAAAAAGCTTGGCATGGAGGACTGGATCCGGGAGAAAAAGGCGTCCGGAGAGATCCGCAACATCGGATTTTCCTATCACGGCAGATCGGATATGTTCATGCAGCTGATCGACGCCTATGACTGGGATTTCTGCCAGATCCAGTATAATTATATGGACGAACATTCGCAGGCGGGCGTGGATGGGCTGCGCTACGCGCACGCGAGGGGGATTCCGGTGATTATTATGGAGCCGCTGCGCGGCGGCAGGCTGGTCAATCTGCTGCCGGAGTCGGCGAAGGAGCTGTTCGCACAGGATGAGGAGCACCGCACCCCGGCACAGTTGGCGCTCAAGTGGCTTTATGACCAGCCGGAAGTGACCTGCGTGCTCTCCGGCATGAATTCCATGGAGATGGTCGAACAGAATGTGCGCACAGCTTCGGAATACGGCGTCGGGTGCATGACGGAGTCAGATCGCGCGCTGGTGGAAGCGGTGCGGCAGGAGATCACAAAGCACGTCAAGGTGGGATGCACCGGCTGCGGTTACTGTATGCCGTGCCCACGCGGGGTGGATATCCCCGGGACATTCCGCTGCTACAATGCGATGTACTCCGAAGGAAAAAAGTCCGGCCGCAGGGATTATCTGCAGTGTACGGCATTCCGCAAGAATCCGGCGAGCGCCTCACAGTGTGTGGGCTGCGGCAAATGCGAGCAGCACTGTCCGCAGCATATTGAGATCCGAGGGGAGTTAAAAGCGGCGGCGGGAGAACTCGAGACGGTGAAGTACAAGTTCATGAAGACGGCAATCGGCGTGCTGAAGCTCTGGTAGAAACACATGGCAGGAATAAATTCTATCTGGTAAATCGGAAAAGTGTGTGTTATACTACAGTGCAGATACAAATGAGAGGAGGACTTTGTTATGAAAATGAAGTTTGGTATTAAGGAAGTTGTTGCAACCGGTATTGGAACAGCGTTGTTCGTTGCGCTGACAGAGGTACAGATCCCTCTGGGAATTATCCCGAACACCGCCTTACAGCCGAGAGCGGCATTGCTCGCATTCCTTGCAGCCGTATTCGGTCCGGTAGTCGGCGGTATTGTCGGTCTTCTGGGACATGCAATCGGTGATGCGCTGTTTTACGGAAGCGTGTGGTGGAGCTGGGTATTCCCGGATGCGGTATTCGGCATTCTGGTTGGACTTTTCGCTGCAAAGTATGCGATCAAAGATGGCGGATTTGAGAAGAAGCAGATCGCACTGTTCAACGTTGTGCAGGTTGTTGCCAACCTCGCTGCATGGGTGATCGTTGCGCCGGTACTCGACGTTGTGATCTATGCAGAGCCTGCCAACAAGGTATTTGCGCAGGGTGCATGGGCGTGCCTTGGAAACGTGATTATCATCGGTATTCTTGGTACTTTGATCGCGGCAGGATACGCCAAGATCGGAGCAAAATCGTCCAGTCTCTCCAAGGAGGACTAGGCGGATTCCGGCAGCAGCAGAAAGACAGAAGCAGACAGAGTGCGCGGAGACGGGGTGCAAAATGTGACCGGTTCCGCGCACTTTTTCTTCCATTTGGAATTATTATCAAGTATAATAGTCGGGAAGTACCACAAGAGAGGAAGACGAGGATTTCGGAATGGAACCGATCATAGAATTTCAGAATTTTTCTTTTAAATATCGTTCCCAGAAGGAACCGACGCTAAAGGACATCAATCTCGCCATTTATCCGGGGGAGAAGGTTTTGATTGTCGGACCGTCCGGTTCCGGAAAGTCGACACTGGCGCACTGCATCAACGGGCTTGTGCCGTTTTCCTATGCCGGAGACATCACGGGGACTTACCGCATTAATGGCGAGGATCCCGCAAAGCTTGGTATTTTTGGACTGTCGAAGTCTGTGGGTACGGTTTTGCAGGACACGGACGGTCAGTTCATCGGGCTTACGGTGGCGGAGGATATCGCATTTGCGCTGGAGAATGACAGAGTGGAATATCACGAGATGCGCGGGCGCGTGGACAAAGCGGCAGACGCTGTGGATGTAAAAGACCTGCTCGATCACGCGCCGGGGGCGCTGTCTGGTGGACAGAAGCAGCGCGTATCCATGGCGGGCGTGCTGGTCTGCGATGTGGAAATTCTGCTTTTTGACGAGCCGCTTGCCAATCTGGACCCGGCGACGGGAAAGCGCACGATCGCTTTGATCGATGAGCTGCAGAAGGCAAAAGGGGCAACGATCCTGATTATTGAGCATCGTCTGGAAGATGCACTGTACCGGGATGTGGACCGCATCATCGTCGTCGGTGAGGGAAAGATCGTGGCGGATACGACGCCGGATGAACTTCTGGCAGCCAATGTACTGGCGGAGGAGGGAATCCGCGAGCCACTCTACATCACGGCGCTGAAGCATGCGGGATGCGAGATACGTCCCGAGACGCATCCGGCGCATGTGGAGACGATGGAATTGTCCGGTTATAAGGAGGCGCTGTGCCGCTGGAACGAGAAGGTTGCACTGCCGGAGAAAAAGCCGGGGGATGACGTCATCCTCTCGGTGGAGAATCTTGCTTTTTCCTATGACGGAAGAACGCCGATTCTAACCGACATCCATATGCAGGTACAAAAGGGCGAGATGCTGGCGATTGTTGGCAAGAACGGTGCCGGAAAGTCGACGCTCTCGAATCTCATCTGCGGCTTTTTAAAGCCCGGTCAGGGGCGGATTCTGTTTGGCGGCGAGGACATTGCAGACTGGTCGATCAAGGAGCGCGGCGAGAAGATCGGACTTGTCATGCAGAATCCGAATCAGATGATCAGCAAACCGATGATCTATGATGAGGTGGCGCTGGGACTTGCGGTGCGCGGCGTGCCCGAGGAGGAGATTAAGGAGCGGGTCTATGCAACCTTAAAGATCTGCGGCCTCTACCAGTTCCGTAACTGGCCGGTCTCCGCGTTAAGCTTCGGTCAGAAGAAGCGCGTGACGATCGCTTCGATCCTCGTGCTGCATCCGCAGGTGCTGATTTTGGACGAGCCGACGGCGGGACAGGACTACAGACATTATACGGAGATCATGGAGTTTTTAAAGAAGCTGAATGAGGAGTACGGCATTACGATCATCATGATCACACATGACATGCATCTCATGTTAGAGTATACGAACCGCGCGGTCGTGATTGCTGACGGCAGGCTTCTGGCAGATACCGCTCCGGCGGCGGTACTCACGGATGACGCGGTGGCGGACCGTGCCTATCTGAAGAAAACATCTCTCTACGATCTGGCGGTGCGCTGCGGCATTGCAGAGCCGACACAGTTCGTGGAGCGCTTTATCGGCTACGAGCGGCAGATGAGAGCAGAGGAAAGAGAGGAGGAAGCATAATGTCGCGCGTATTATCATATGAAGAAAAAGGTACCTGGATTCATCGTCTGAGCGGTGTGACAAAGCTTTTGTTTTTCCTCCTGTGGTCGATCACCAGCATGATCTCCTACGATACGCGGGTGCTGTTGGTCATGCTTGTGTGCAGCCTGATTATTTTTGCCATGTCGAAGACGAAGTGGAAGCAGGTCGGTACGGTATTCAAGTTCATCATGTTTTTTCTGGTGATCAATCTCATCGCCATTTTCTTCTTTTCTCCGGGACAGGGGACGAAGATTTACGGAACGGAGACGCCGATAGTGCATCTGTTTGGACATTACACGCTGACAAAAGAGCAGCTGTTTTATGAGTTCAACGTGATGGTAAAATACCTGACGGTCATTCCGGCGGTGTTCATGTTTATCGTGGCAACGAATCCGAGCGAACTGGCCGCTTCTTTAAACCGTGTTGGTGTCAGCTACAAGATCGGTTACTCCGTGGCGATTGCGCTCCGGTATATTCCGGATGTGCAGGATGATTTTGCAAAAATCAAGCACGCCCAGGAGGCGAGGGGAATTGAGATGTCCGGCAAGGCGAAGCTCGGCGACCGCATCAAGAACGTGGCGGCGATCATTTTCCCGCTGGTATTCTCCAGCATGGACCGCATCGACGTGGTCAGCAATGCGATGGAGCTCCGTGGGTTCGGAAAGCACAAGAAGCGCACCTGGTATATGGGAAAGCCGCTGGCGGCGGCAGACTATGCGGTGCTGATTGTGACGGCGGCATTTTCCGCGGTGGCACTGATGATTACCTTCAGCAACGGAAGCCGTTTTTACAATCCGTTTGTGTAATTAAAATGGAAGAAAGCGGGTTTAGAATACGATGGAACAAATGGAAGCATTAAAACAGTCGATCCGGGAAAAAGGGAAGATGGTTGTTGCATTTTCCGGCGGTGTGGATTCGACATTCTTATTAAAAGTGGCACATGACGTGCTGGGAGATGGGGCGGTCGCAGTGACGGCTCGCTCCTGTTCCTTTCCGGAGAGAGAATTAAGAGAGGCAAAAGCTTTCTGTGAGAAGGAGCACATAAAACATATCGTGGTGGAGTCTGAGGAATTGCAGATCGAGGGATTTTCCCATAACCCGACCAACCGCTGCTACCTCTGCAAGAGGGAGCTTTTCACAAAGATCTGGGACATTGCAAAGGAGTACGACATTCCGTACGTGGCGGAGGCGTCCAATCTGGACGACAACGGCGATTACCGCCCGGGGCTGATGGCGGTTGCCGAGCTTTCCGTGCTTAGTCCGCTGCGCGAGGCGGGGATGAACAAGAGCATGATCCGTGAACTCTCTCACGAGCTGGGACTTCCAACGTGGAACAAGCAGTCATTTGCATGCCTTTCTTCCCGCTTTGTCTACGGGGAGGAGATCACCGAGGAGCGCCTTGGCATGGTTGACCGCGCGGAGCAGCTTCTGCTGGATGCCGGATTTCATCAGGTGCGCGTGCGGATTCACGAGAGCGGAACGAACACGATTGCCCGTATCGAGATCGGCACAGAGGATTTTGCAAAGATGTTCGCCGGTGATTTTTATCAGGAGGTCAACGCGAAGTGCAAAGAGATCGGCTTTACCTATGTGACGCTGGATCTCGGCGGCTACCGGATGGGAAGCATGAACGACGGCATCCGGAAAGCATAATATCAAAACTGCATAGAATATAGAAATAGAGTAACAGAACAAAACAGAAGGATTCTCTGACACAGAATGCTTCTGTTTCTTTTTTTAGAACAAAAAGAAATTATTTAATTTCCTACTTGACATATATATAAAGTAGGAGTATATTTCTTATATCATATAAAACAGCTAGGAATAATAAGAAATAAGATAGGATGTGAAATTGTGAACTGGGAAGTCATCTCGCAATACCTGCCGCTGTATCAGAAAGCCATGTGGCTGACACTCCGGATCGGCTGGATGGGAATTGCATTTTCAATCATCATTGGTCTTATATGTGCGCTGATTGTACATTATAAGATACCGGTGGCGAGACAGATTGTAAAAATATATATCGAATTGTTCCGCAACACACCGCTTCTGGTGCAGCTCTTTTTTATCTATTTCGGACTGCCGAAGGTGGGACTTTCCATCTCCGCGGATGTCTGCGGCGTGGCGGGTCTGGCACTTTTGGGAGGCAGCTATATGGCGGAGGCATTCCGCAGCGGACTCGAGGCGATTGAACCGATCCAGATGGAGAGCGCGTTAAGCCTTGGCATGACGAAGAAGCAGGCAGTGGTCTATGTCATTCTGCCGCAGGCGGTATCCATCAGCGTGCCGGCATTTGTGGCGAATGTGATCTTCCTGTTAAAAGAGACGAGTGTGTTCTCGGCGATCAGCCTGATGGATCTGATGTTTACAGCCAAAGATCTGATCGGGCTTTACTATAAGACAGCGGAGTGCCTGTTCTTACTGGTGGTATTTTATCTGATTATTTTACTTCCGGTATCCATCCTTGGAACGTTGTTAGAGAGGAGGCTGCGCTATGCCGGATTTGGGAATTAGTGTCCTGTTTAAGGGCAAGAACATGATAAGACTTCTGGGCGGTCTGTGGGTCGCCCTTAGGATCAGCCTGATCTCCGTGGTCATCAGTATTCCGCTCGGTATTCTGCTCGGCATCGTCATGACATGGAAGAATCCGGTGACAAAAGCAGTGACAAGAGTGTATCTGGAAATCGTCCGCATCATGCCGCAGATGGTACTGCTGTTTCTCGTGTTTTTCGGAACCACGCGGATGTTTGGCTGGAATTTATCGGCGGAGTTTGCATCGGTAATCGTATTTACATTCTGGGGAACCGCAGAGATGGGAGATCTGGTGCGCGGCGCTTTAATCAGTATCCCGAAGCACCAGTATGAGAGTGGTGCAGCGCTTGGAATGACGAGAAGTCAGATTTATTTTTACATTATTATCCCGCAGACCCTGCGGCGTCTGATCCCGCTGTCGATCAACCTGGTCACCCGTATGATCAAGACGACAAGCCTTGTGATGATGATCGGTGTGGTGGAGGTGTTAAAGGTGACACAGCAGATCATCGAGGCAAACCGTATGGCATCGCCGAATGCGGCGTTCGGACTGTACGGAACCGTGTTTGTACTGTATTTCCTGGCATGCTGGCCGATCAGTATGCTGGCGGGACATCTGGAAAAGAAATGGAGTAACTGATATGAAGGCAGAAGCAGAAGAATTGTTAAAAATTGAACATATCAAAAAATCCTACGAGGGAAATGAGATCTTAAAGGATTTGAGCCTGACCATCCACAAAGGAGAGGTTGTGGTTATCATCGGACCATCCGGATGCGGTAAGAGCACACTGCTTCGATGTATCAACGCCTTAGAGCCGATACAGGAGGGAAGCATTACACTCCGAGGCGAGTCCATCGACGGAAAGGCGAAGAATATCGCAGAGATCCGCCAGAAGGTCGGGATGGTATTTCAGAGCTACGAGCTTTTCCCACACAAGACGATCCTAGAAAATGTGATCCTGGCGCCGCTTAAGGTGCAGAAGAGAACAAAAGAGGACGCCGTTTCCGAGGCAAAACAGCTTCTGGAAAAAGTAGGGCTTCTCGACAAGTGTGACAGTTTTCCGAGACAGCTTTCCGGCGGTCAGAAGCAGCGTGTTGCGATCGTGCGTGCACTGATGATGCACCCCGAGATTATGCTGTTCGATGAGGTGACCGCAGCGCTTGATCCGGAGATGGTGCGCGAGGTACTGGATACGATGTTAGAGCTTGCTAAGGCAGGAAGCACTATGGTGATCGTCACACACGAGATGTCCTTTGCAAGGGCGGTTGCAGACCGTGTGGTCTTTATTGACCAGGGAGAGATTGTGGAAGAAGGAAAGCCGGATGAATTTTTTACCCATCCGACGACAGAGCGTGCGAAAAAGTTTCTGCACACATTTGAATTTGAGGCAGTCCGCGACTAGAGAGCGGCACAAAAGGCTGATTCTGAAGCTTCGATGGAAGTTTGGAATAGAAAGAGAGGACAATATTATGAAAAAAGAAAGATTAACGAAGAGACTGGCACTGTTTACAGCACTCAGCTTAACCGGAGCAATGCTGGCAGGCTGTGGCAATACAGATGCAGCGGAGAGCAGCAGTGATGCGCAGACAGGAGTTACCGCAGATACACAGGCAGCCGCAGGCGATGCATCTGCAGATGTGGTATACCGTACCTTAGATGAGATCAAGGAGAGCGGCACAATCAACATCGGTGTATTTTCCGACAAGAATCCGTTCGGCTATGTGGATGAGAACGGAGAGTATCAGGGATATGATGTCTACTTTGCAAACCGTCTGGCAAAGGATCTCGGCGTGGATGTGAACTTCGTTTCCACCGAGGCTGCAAGCCGTATCGAGTATCTACAGACCGGAAAGGTCGATGTCATTCTGGCAAACTTTACCGTGACACCGGAGCGCGCGGAGGAAGTTGATTTTGCACTGCCGTACATGAATGTATCTCTCGGTGTGATTTCTCCGGATTCTGCAGTGGTTGAGAGTCTGGATGATCTGACAGCGGATGATCCGGTGATCGTGATTTCCGGTACAACAGCAGAGACCTACCTGACCGAGAACTATCCGGATCTGACCTTACAGAAATATGATTCCTATGCGGCAGCAAAGACAGCGCTTGAGAACGGAAGCGGTGTTGCATGGGCAAATGACAACACAGAGGTCATTGCATTTGCACTCCAGAACCCGGGCTATACCGTAGGTATTCCGGAGCTTGGAAGTTCTGATACGATTGCACCGGCAGTCAGCAAGGGCAACACGACTGTATTAGACTGGATCAATGAGGAGATCAAGGCACTCGGCGAGGAGAATTTCTTCCATGCAGACTACGAGGCAACACTGGCTGACACTTACGGCAGCGACTACGAGGATACGCTTGTGGTAGAGGGCGGCGAGACAAAGTAAGAACTGACCGTATAACGGAAGGTTCAAAGCACAGGGAACTGCGTCTTTGAGCCTTCTTTCTCTATAAGGAAAAAAGATAGTGTATGGAAAAAAAGAACAGAAACGGCAGAAACGTCATGGCAGCATTTCTCACAGTATCCCTTGCAGCGGGAATCCTGGGCGGATGCGGGCAGACGGCAGCGGATACCGCAGATGCAAAGGAAGTGGAGATTACGAATGTTTCGTACGATCCGACCAGAGAGCTGTACGAGGCGTACAACGCGCTGTTTGCGGAACACTGGAAGGCGCAGACCGGATAGGATGTGTCGGTTATCCAGTCACATGGCGGCTCCGGCAAGCAGGCACTTGAGGTTGCAAACGGTCTGGAAGCAGATGTGGTCACGCTGGCACTGGAGGGGGATGTGCAGGTGGTCGCGGATGCGGGACTGATCGAGGACGGCTTTGTAGATGAGTTTGAACAGGAGAGTTCTCCGTATACCTTAACGATTGTTTTTCTGGTGCGGAAAGGCAATCCAAAGTCCATTGAGGACTGGGATGATCTGCTCCGGGAGGATGTGGGCGTCATCACCCCGAATCCGAAGACGTCCGGCGGTGCGCGCTAGAATTATCTGGCGGCATGGTACTATTTTGAGAGTCAGGGACAGAGTGAGGAAGAGATTACCGAGAATATGAAAACGCTTTATCACAATGTGCTGGTGCTGGATTCGGGGGCGCGCGGCGCAACGACCACATTTGCGGAGAACGGACAGGGCGATGTCCTGATTGCGTGAGAGAATGAAGCATTTTTGTCGTTGGAGGAGCATCCGGGCGAGTATGAGATCGTGGTTCCGTCTGTATCGATTCTCTGCCAGCCGACCGTGGCACTCGTGGACGAGGTCGTCGATGACCGGGGCACAAGGGAGGTTGCTACAGAGTATTTAGAGTATCTGTATTCCACAGAGGCACAGAAGCTCGAGGCGGAGAATTTCTACCGGCCGCTGGATCAGGAGGTCTATGTAGATTATGTAAGTACGGCTGGGGAGCGTGTCATCACAGAACTTCCGGCAGACGGAAAATGGATCGTGGATGATATTACGCTCACGGATATTGCACATTTTGGCGGATGGAGTGAGGCGTCGGCGAAGCATTTCGCGGACGGCGGCGTGTTTGACACAATTTATGAACAGTGATTAGGAAATTTACAGGGAACGCCCGGCAGAGCAATCTGCCGGGCGTTAAATTGTATATAATGAAGTACAATACCTCCCGCAGGTATTTTTGCTGTTGACAAATAAAAAAAAAGATACTAGTATAATTCATATCATATGGGTATGATATGAAATAAAAAAAGGAAATGGTACGAGAATATGGAAAAGAAACTTATTTACATGGATAACGCAGCTACCACACCGGTCAAACCGGAAGTGCTTGATGCAATGCTTCCGTACTTTACAGAGAAGTTTGGTAATCCATCCAGCATATACAGCATTTCTTCTGAGAATAAGAAGGCAATCACAGATGCAAGAGAGGTCATTGCGAAGACCATCAACACCACGCCGGAGAATATCTATTTTACCGCAGGCGGTTCCGAGTCAGACAACTGGGCGTTAAAGGCAACAGCAGACGCTTACGCATCCAAGGGAAAGCACATCATCACGACGAAGATCGAGCACCATGCGATTCTTCACACCTGTGAGTATCTGGAGACGAAAGGCTTCGAGATCACTTATCTGGATGTGGATGAGAACGGTCTGGTAAAGCTGGACGAGCTTACTGCAGCCATCCGTCCGGACACTATCTTAATCTCCGTGATGTTCGCGAACAACGAGATCGGAACCATCGAGCCGATTGCTGAGATCGGTAAGATCGCACATGAGCATGGCGTACTGTTCCACACAGATGCAGTACAGGCATACACACAGGTGCCGATCGATGTCGAGGCAATGAATATCGATATGATGAGCACCAGCGGTCACAAGATCAACGGACCGAAGGGAATCGGTTTCTTATATATCAGAAAAGGTGTGAAGATCAAATCCTTCATCCACGGCGGAGCACAGGAGCGCCACAGAAGAGCAGGTACCGAGAACGTAACCGGTATCATCGGTCTTGCAAAGGCAGCAGAGATCGCTACGGCCAACATGAAGGAGCGCACTGCGGAGGAGATCAAAGTCAGAGATCATTTGATCGAGCGCATCGAGAAGGAGATTCCGTATGCAAAGTTAAACGGAGACCGTGTGAAGCGTCTGCCGAACAACGTGAACTTCAGCTTCCAGTTCGTAGAGGGAGAGTCCATGCTGATTCTTCTGGATTCCAAGGGAATCTGCGCATCCAGCGGTTCTGCCTGTACATCCGGTTCCCTGGATCCGTCCCATGTACTTCTGGCAATCGGACTGCCGCATGAGATCGCACACGGTTCTCTGCGTCTGACCATCAGCGACCAGATCACGATGGAGGATGCGGACTACGTCGTTGACAACTTAAAAGAGATTGTGAACCACTTAAGAGAGATGTCCCCGCTGTACGAGGATTTCATCAAGAAAAACAAATAATATAAAAAAGAAAGCAGGTATATGTTATGTATAGTGAAAAGGTTATGGATCATTTTCAGCACCCGAGAAATGTAGGAGAGATTGAGGACGCAAGCGGTGTCGGCACCGTCGGAAATGCAAAGTGCGGCGATATCATGCGTATGTATCTCGATATTGATGAGAACCAGGTTATCCGTGACTGCAAGTTCAAGACATTCGGCTGCGGCGCTGCTGTGGCAACCAGCAGTATGGCAACGGAGCTTGTAAAGGGCAAGACCATTTACGAGGCGCTGCAGATCACGAACAAGGCAGTTATGGAGGCGCTTGACGGACTTCCTCCTGTAAAGGTACACTGTTCTCTTCTCGCAGAGGAGGCAATTCATGCGGCACTCTGGGATTACGCAGAGAAGCATAACATCAAGATCGAAGGTCTTGAGAAGCCGAAGAACGATATCAGCGAAGGTCTGGAAGAGGAAGATTACTAAGAATGAATCGGCAGGACGAAGCGGACTATACGGCATTAAAAGAATATTTATGCGACATGATCTTAGAGGAACAGCTAAAGCTCGGCTATGAGCGTGAGACGATCCGGTTTTATTCACCATCGTCGTCAATCGGACATGTGTTAAAGCTGTCTGACCGCTCCAAGCCGGCGGTTCTTGCGGCGCTGGAGGGATTTGGCGCATATGCGGCGGATACCCTCGGTGAAGTGGCAGTATCTGGGGCGAGCGGCGGGAGAATCTGTTTTCTCATTCCGGCAGCAGGTGCAGAGTATGTACATGCGCACGGTGTGGCGCATCCGTTCTTAAAGGATCTGATTGACTGCTTCGGCAGACATGATGTGACGAGAGAGCAGGTGTGGGGGCTGTTCCGGCACTATTCTAAGAGTGCTCGTATCATTGAGATCAAAAGCGATGAATTTGATGACGTGTGCTACTTTGAGGACGGCAATCCGGATTCTTATCTGTACTGCGTCAAGTTCGACGAGGGACATGCGTTTTATCACCGCTTCTTAAAAGAGGATTTTGAAGAGCTGTTCGGTGAAGCTAGCAGGATGAAAGGGGCGCGATAGCATGAAAATTACGACAAAGGGACGCTATGCGATCCACATACTGTACGATCTGGCGGTCAACGGCACGGAGCATCCGGTGTCGGTCAAGGAGATGGCAACGAGACAGGAGATTTCCGTCAAATATACAGAGCAGATCATATCCATTCTGAACAAGGCGGGCTATGTTTCCAGCAGCCGGGGATTTCAGGGCGGCTACCGTCTGACGAAGCCGTTGGACGAATATGTGATCGGTGATATTCTGCGTCTGACGGAGGGATCGCTCGCGCCGGTCGAGTGCCTTGCAACCGCCGAGAATCCCTGCCCAAAACAGCAGAAATGCGCGACGATCATGCTCTGGGAAAAAGTCGATAAGGCGATCCGTGACGTGGTTGATCATGTGACATTGCAGGATCTTCTGGACTGGCAGAAGCAGGAAAGGTGTTAGTGTGAACGAATATGAAAATTTCTACAAAAGGCAGATATGCGCTGCGTCTGATGCTGGATCTGGCGATGAACGGTGAGAACAACGTTGTGCGCATTAAAGATATTGCGGAAAGACAGCAGATCTCAGACAAATATCTTGAGCAGATCATATCCGTATTGAACAAGGCAGGTTATGTGCGGAGCACCAGAGGACCGCAGGGCGGTTATTCGCTGCGGAAAGCACCGGAGGAATACACGGTTGGCGATATTTTGCGTCTGACGGAGGGATCGCTTGCGCCGGTTGCCTGCGTGGAGGAGGAAGGAAGCTGCGAACGCGAAGTGGATTGCGTTACCGTGGAGGTGTGGAAGCGGCTGAACCAGGCGATCAGCGATGTCGTGGATCATATTACACTGGCGGATCTGGTTGCACTGCAGGAAGAGAAGCGCGAGAAGAGCGGTCTTGACTTTGGAAAAGATATCTGAGTTATCATATGATACATAAAATAAGAAGAACCCCTGTTATGGTGTTTGCAGCCACCGTAGCAAGGGTTCTTCGCTTAAGAAGGGGGTTTTCTCGGTTTATTCACCAAAACCCATGCCGATAAATATCGACGTTGATATCATATCATATTCTGGGGAAAAATCCAGTGTAAAATTGTGAAATTTTGCTCATATATGCGCGGTTTGCAAATAAATTGCGTGGTTTTTGTGAACCGCGATTCCCTTGACGTTTTCCGGTTTTATCCCTTATAATATTGCAGATAAGTGATGCGTGTGGCTGCCGGAGGGCAGAAGTGATGCGCACCGGGCAGGAGGAAATGAATGTCGATTGACCAGAGTAAAATCAGAAATTTTTGTATCATAGCACATATCGATCACGGTAAATCTACACTTGCCGATCGTATTATAGAAAAAACAGGAACCTTGACCAGCAGGGAAATGCAGGCGCAGGTATTAGATAACATGGATCTGGAGAGAGAGCGCGGAATTACGATCAAGTCGCAGGCGGTCCGCATTATTTACAAGGCGAACGACGGCGAGGAGTATATTTTTAATCTGATCGACACCCCGGGACATGTCGATTTTAACTACGAGGTATCGAGAAGCCTTGCGGCATGCGACGGTGCGATTCTGGTCGTGGATGCGGCGCAGGGCGTGGAGGCACAGACCCTTGCGAATGTGTATCTTGCGTTAGACCATGATCTGGATGTAATGCCGGTCATCAACAAGGTCGACCTGCCGAGCGCGCAGCCGGACGAGGTCGTAAAGGAGATCGAGGACGTCATCGGAATCGAGGCGGAGGATGCGCCGCGCATTTCCGCAAAGACAGGACTCAATGTCGATCAGGTGTTAGAGCAGATCGTACAGAAGATTCCGGCGCCGGCCGGCGATCCAAAAGCGCCGCTTCAGGCGCTGATCTTTGACGCACTCTATGATTCCTACAAGGGTGTCATCGTGTTCTGCCGGATCAAGGAGGGCACGGTGCGGGTCGGCGATCCGATCCTTATGATGGCGACCGGGGCGCAGTCCGAAGTTACCGAGGTCGGTTACTTTGGAGCAGGGCAGTTCATTCCGTGTGACGAACTGTCTGCTGGCATGGTCGGCTACATCTGTGCGAGCATCAAAAATGTGCGGGATACCCGCGTGGGTGATACGGTGACGAACGTCGCACATCCATGTGAGGAGCCGCTTCCGGGTTATAAAAAAGTCAATCCGATGGTATACTGCGGCATGTATCCGGCGGACAGTGCCAAATATCCGGATCTGCGCGATGCGTTGGAGAAGCTTCAGATCAACGATGCGTCGCTGCAGTATGAACCGGAGACGTCGCTGGCGCTGGGCTTCGGATTCCGTTGCGGTTTTTTAGGACTGCTTCATCTGGAGATCGTGCAGGAGCGTCTGGAGAGAGAGTTTCATCTGGATCTCGTGACGACGGCACCGGGCGTTATCTATAAGGTGCACAAGACGAACGGAGAGGTGATCGATCTGACGAACCCGTCCAATCTGCCGGATCCGTCCGAGATCGAGTATATGGAGGAGCCGGTCGTTTCGGCGGAGATTATGGTGACGAGCGAGTATGTCGGCGCGATTATGACGCTTTGCCAGGAACGGCGCGGTGTATACAACGGTATGGAGTATCTGGAGGAGACCCGTGCGCTCATCAAGTATGATCTGCCGCTCAATGAGATTATCTATGATTTCTTTGATGCCTTAAAGTCGCGCTCGAGAGGATACGCTTCCTTCGACTATGAGCTGAAGGGCTATGAGCGTTCCGAGCTTGTGAAGCTGGATATCCTGATTAACAAGGAGCAGGTGGACGCGCTCTCGTTCATCGTCTTTAAGGACAGCGCTTACGACAGGGGCAGAAAGATGTGTGAGAAGTTAAAGGAAGAGATTCCGAGACATCTGTTTGAGATTCCGATCCAGGCGGCAGTCGGCGGCAAGGTGATTGCCCGTGAGACAGTCAAGGCGCTGCGCAAGGATGTGCTTGCAAAGTGCTACGGCGGCGATATTTCGCGTAAGAAAAAGCTTTTAGAGAAGCAGAAGGAAGGCAAGAAGCGCATGCGTCAGGTCGGAAATGTAGAGATTCCGCAGGAGGCATTCATGAGCGTCTTGAAGCTGGATGAAGATTAAAGGAACAGATCGGAAAATGCAGCGTCAGTGATGGCAGTGTCAGGAATATTTTTGGGAAAGGAGCGGTATGTGGAGTGAGTCAGAAAACAATGGAATTGTACATTCATATTCCGTTTTGCGTCAAAAAATGCCAGTATTGTGATTTCCTTTCCTTTGCGGCGGACGAGGCAACGCAGGCGGTCTACGTGGAGGCGCTGCTCCGGGAGATTGCGTATTACGGACCGCATTGCAGCGACTACCTGGTATCGACGGTCTATATCGGCGGCGGCACGCCATCGTGGCTCACAGAGGAGTGGATGGCACAGATCATGTCGGCGGTTCGCCGGTCGTTTCGTCTGGCGTCGGATGCGGAAATATCCATTGAGTGCAATCCGGGAACCGTCACCGATCACAAGTTTGCCGTCTACCGGAATGCGGGAATCAACCGGATCAGCATCGGACTGCAGTCGGCTGTGGGTGAGGAATTAAAGATCCTCGGGCGGATTCACACGTTTGACCAGTTCCTGAAGACCTACGAGCTGGCGCGCAAAAACGGATTCGACAATGTCAATGTGGATATTATGAGTTCTCTTCCGGGACAGACGGCAGAGAGTTTTGCCCGCACCCTGCAGCAGCTTCTGCGGCTGAAACCGGAGCATATTTCCGCCTATTCCCTGATCATTGAGAAGGGGACGCCATTTTACGATCTGTATAAGTTTGACGCGGTCAAGCAGCAGGCGGGAATGCAGACGGTGGCGCTGCCGACGGAGGATGAAGTGTACCGGATGACCAAGCTGACCGAGCAGGTGCTTGCGGAAGCGGGATATGTGCACTATGAGGTTTCTAATTTTGCAAAACCGGGTTATGCGTGCCGGCACAATATCGGCTACTGGGAGCGGGAGAATTATCTGGGACTGGGGCTTGGCGCGTCGTCTCTGATGGAGAATATCCGCTACAGCAACACGCGGGAATTGTATGTGTATCTGGAAGAAACCAGACATATTCGTGAGGGTATCTGGGAGAATGAGATAACGGATAGCCAGGGGAGCGGCGCATCCGGCAGGGTGGAACAGCTTCCGGCCACGAATCTGCATGCTTCGGCAGAGCGCATTACACGAAAAGGGCAGATGGAAGAGTTTATGTTTTTAGGACTCCGCATGATGGAGGGAATTTCCAGGGAGCGTTTTGCACAGACGTTTGGAACACAGATTGAGGCGGTGTATCAGGAGGTGCTGCTGCATCTTACGGAGGAAGGACTGCTCGAAAAACGCGCGGGGAGGATTTATCTGACGGAACGCGGGCAGGATGTGAGCAATTACGCTCTGGCACAGTTTTTACTTTAGAACGATGAATCCGGACGGATTCATATTAAGAAATTCTTCATAAAGATTCATTCGCGTTTTCACGGAAAGAGGACTAAAATAGAATCGTAGGAATCCAAGGAGTGAAGTGATGTGAATGTAACAAAGAGACAGAAAAGACGAATTCGGAATTTGGTATGTATACAGTACAGTATTGTGAAAATGCTGCTCGTGATCGCAGGGTTTGAACTGTTGGGACGGGGGCTGTCCCTGATGCAGGGAACGCAGTCTGCAACGCAGGAGATTGAGGGAGAGGTAATCTGGTCGGAGGAGACGAAAACAGAGGAGAATCCCCTGATCGTGTGCGTGGATGCCGGACATGGCGGAAAAGACAACGGCTCCGATTATAAGGGGCGTTATGAGAAGGATGATAATTTAAAGCTGGCACAGGCTGTGTCAGCTTATTTGGCTGATAAAAATGTAAAAGTGGTTATGACGAGGTCGGATGACACGTTTTTGCGCCTGTCAGAGCGGTGCGGGATTGCCAATCAGAGCGGTGCGGATTATATGCTGTCGCTGCACCGCAATGACGGCGAGGGTAACGGCGTAGAGACCTGGATCTCGGCGAGTGGTTCGGAGGAGACGGATGCCCTCGCAAACCACATTATGGAAGCGCTGGATACGGCGGGAATCCAGAGAAACCGCGGCGTGAAAAAGGGAACCCAGACTGGAGAATCCTCCAATTATTATATCAATGTACATTCGGACATGCCGTCCTGCATCGTCGAGATGGGATTTATCAACGATGCATCCGATAACCAGCTTTTCGATGAAAAGCTGGATGCGTACGCTGCCGCCATCGGTGACGCAGTGCTTGCAACGGCGGAGACATACCGTGCCAACAAGGTTACGGATGGAAACGGTCAGGGCGCAGGCGAAGCGGGAAGCGGCACCGGAGACGGTCAGAGTGCGGACAAGGTTACGGATGGAAACGGTCAGAACTTGGATGGAACGGGAAATGGCACCGGAGATGGTCAGAGTGCGGACCAAACAGGAAGCAGCACCGGAGACGGTCAGAGCGCTGCCGGCGGAAATGCGGCGGTGCAGACGATTGCGCTTGACGGGCTGGATACCACCGTGCAGAGCTGGGGACTGGGAAGCCACACCGATGCGGACAACCGCCCGAACGATGCGGTCAGTGCGCAGCAGAAGTACGGGGATTACCATGCGCTTTTCATCGGAGAGAACACAAAGACCATCTATCTGACCTTTGATGAGGGATATGAATACGGTTACACGGAATCCATTCTGGATACGCTTAAGGAAAAGGGCGTGCATGCCGTCTTTTTTGTTACGGAGCCTTATGCAAAGGCGGAACCGGCACTGGTGCAGCGCATGATTGACGAGGGGCATGTAGTCGGCAATCACAGTGTGACGCACCCGTCGGCGGGTATCCCTTCGCTGACAGTGGAACAGCAGCAGGAAGAGGTCATGGGAAACCACCAGTATATCAAAGATACCTTTGGCTATGAGATGAATCTGTTCCGCTATCCTGCGGGAAAGTTCAGTGAGCAGTCGCTCGCCGTTGTAAATAACTGCGGATACGAGAGCGTGTTCTGGAGTTTTGCCTATCTGGATTACGATGTGGACAACCAGCCGGATCAGGCGGAAAGCCTGCAGAAGATGAAAAATAAGATGCACCCGGGAGCCATCTATCTGCTGCATGCGGAGTCGGCAACAAATGCGGCGGTGCTGGGAGATCTGATCGATGCGGCGCAGACGCAGGGGTATTCGTTTGGAACGTTGTAATGCGTGGCGCGTGAAAAAAGGTTTACATAATGACGGAAAACGGGCTTTGGACGGGCTGTGGGACTGATTTTCGTGCGCTGGATGCGGGGAGGAAGAAAAGTTGGGTCTGGGAGCCTGATTTTCGTGCGCTGGACTTGGGAAGGAAGACAAGCCGGGTTCGAGAGCCCATTTTCCATGCGCTAGACCCGAAAAATGGGAAAAGTCGGGTCCGAGAGCCCATTTTCCTTGCGCTAGACCCGAGAGCGAGAGAAAGAAGTTTACATAACACCGAAAAACAAGCCATGGTCGGGTCTGAGAGGAAGAAAAGACCGCGCTAGACCCGGGCAGGAAGACAAGCCGGGTCTGGGAGCCCATTTTCCATGCGCTGGACCCGAGCATGAGAGAAAGAAGTTTACATAACAACGAAAAACAAGCTATGGTCGGGTCTGGAAGAAGGAAAACGCCACGTTAGACCCGAAAAATGAGAAAAGCCGGGTCCGAGAGCCCATTTTCCATGCGCTAGACCCGAAAAATGGGAAAAGTCGGGTCCGAGAGCCCATTTTCC
>OGIR01000678.1_pt1 | contig 24880 bp, 21 predicted proteins | sample 1571831 | NCBI WGS metagenome assembly OGIR01 (sample SAMEA2582124, study PRJEB24529) | metagenome | biome: Human gut stool | place: China | collected 2011 | reverse complement strand
AAATGGTTATATTTGCTTTGGTAAATTATTTGGCGGTCTAATTCTACAGTGGGGAGTTACTATTGCACTATCAGAAACATGGAATATAGGTACATTTTCAATATCTTTTACAAAAAGTACTATGTTAGTTGTAGCTATTTGTGGTCGTGGATATAATAAATCACCTCTAAACGTTGAATTTACAGATAAAAATCATGCTGAGTTTAGTATAAATGATGAATATGGAAAGCCATCTATTATATATCTAAGTTTAGGTAAATAATTATTTACTAACCAAAAACCATTTAAAAGTAAACTCATCTCGTGTACTACTTAAACATCTAACAACAAAGGATATACTAGTTGTATTGTTTCCCGAGCATTGTATATTAAAATCTTTAGTATTATTTGCGTTATTACACATAATACTAGGTATTATGAATAATGGTTCTTTTCTAGTACAACTTACAGGTAAATTAATATTTGCATATGTGAAATCTTTAGTAACTGTTATACTATTAGTTCCCCACTGTTTAAAGCTGTGAAATAGTAGCATATAAAACAGCATATCTTTGATTTCCTAAATTATGACAAATAGAAAATTCATTAGTTATATTAGAATTAAGAATAAAAGCATTTGAAATTGCTTGAGGTGTAGATGGTGAATTTTTTAATATATTTGTTGTTATAGCTAATGTTTTAGCACTAATAGGAAGATGAACAGTTATTATGCCATCTTCGCTAAATTCAGTATATGCACATCCCCACTGTAGGTTGATACATCAACAGTGGGGAAGTTGTGGCAATATTGTTTATCATGGCGAAGAGGTAATATCTGTTAATTTTAAATTACCAGTAACACTTACTACTTTTTTTGGTGGGATTACAACTCACAATTATTCTGGTGAAACAACGAATGGTATATATTTAGCTAGGATATCTAAAACTGCTGGTTCTACAAATGTATCTGAATTCGATGTACATTATAAAGATATGCTTACACATTACTATTATGGTCCTATGTTCGTTGTTGTAATAGGAAAATAAATGTTATTTGCCTATTACAAAATAAATAATATCAAAACTATCAGCTGTAGTATTTTTTGTTTGATAATATCCTCTAAAGTTTCCTGCTTCCCATGTGTTTGTTGTTAGATTTGGCATCCAACAAGCATATATTCTATTTACAATAACAGAACCCGCAAAACATCTATTTTTAAATGTTATTGGAAAGGTACATCCAAACGTACTTTTTATTCCATCTGTTATTTCTGTGTAATTTATAGGAACTAATCCCCACTGTTGATGTATCAACCTACAGTGGGGATATTTTAAACTTGAAGATAATCAAAAAAATGTAGAAAATATAATTTCTTTACCATTAACTGTTAAAAACAATTATTTAACATGGGTTAATAAACATGGGACTTTAATTTATACTAATATGTTTTATACAGTAGCTCCAGATAAAACTAATTTTAGATTTTATACAAACACTGTAGGAGGATATATGTGGGGTAGTATAGGTTTCATATAAACAGTGGGGATTATTAATATTAAAAAAAGACCATACACAAGAACCAGATAGTAATTATGTGCAAGAATCGTTAAATTTGCCAATTAGTTTAAAAATAGTAGTATGCGGAATATCTACATGTAATGTCTTAATAAATACTTATTGTTATATTCATGCTACATTGCCCACTTTAACAATAGGAAGAAATCCATATATTGCAGATACAAAACACTACTATCTAATTGTCGGAAAATAATTAACTTCCTATAAACACCGATATTCCACTAACACCTGTAGGTGCTAGCTCCCCTGTTTGTTCTGTTCCATTAGGATATGCTCCATAAATATAACAAGAATTAATATCTTTGTTTTTTATAATTAAATTATAAAAATATCCTGTATAATCAAAAGCCCAATAAAAATATAAATTATTTTTAAATGCTATTGGAAATGTAAAAGTATTATTTTTCCCTTGTTCTACATTTGTAACAAACATTCCCCACTGTTTAATGAAAGGTTGATGTATATGTTTAATAAATTACGTAAAAAATTTAAAGGTTGGGCAAACAAACAAATAGAAATTTATGTAAATGAAACTACTACACATAAAAAAATAAACGATTATCAATGGGGAAGTTTAGATATGGTAAATACACACTTGACAAAAAAGGATATCGAAGAATTATCTTATATATGGAGTACAGAGTCTAAAGAAATAATAGATAATATAAATAATCATCCTAATGGCTATATCTATATATCTCAAGAAAATTTAAAGTTATTGTTAAATAAACTATATGATAATACGCAAGATTTATCTGTGTTTACAGCAAATCATTTAGACAGCGATTACCATTAATATTTTTATAAATTATATATATAGAATAAACCGTTGCAATTAAAGGCTTAACAGATTTTGCAACGGTTTTTAAGTTTAAAAATATATTGTTTTAATGATTTTTAGAAGTAACATTAGTAACACTAATAAATATAGATAAATACTTGTTTTTATTAGTATAACTAAAAATATAAGTATCTTATTAGTAACAATTATTTATTGCTTTTTGTAACTGCTTAAAATAATCACTTTAATAAAAAATAAATTTACAAGGAGATGTTATAATGTCTACAACATATTTTACAAAGTTTTCCGATGGAGGATTACCAGAAGAATTTATTCCATCATTTCATGCCAATAATTATGGTGGAAAAGATAAACTTACATCTGATGGATATATTGAAATTCCGTTAGAAGAATATAACTACTATATAGGAAATATGAGTAATAAAGAAAATAACTATGCAAGATATAAGAGAGATAGTGAAACAGGTAAACCAGTTATTTATATTCCACCTGAACCTACACAAGAAGAAAAACAATTAGCAGAAGTAAATACTATTGCTAATGATACCAAAATTCAAGCTGAAGAAATAAAAGAAGCTATGGTAATAGCATTATTAAATGATGACATTGATTTACAAGAAGAATTAAAGCAGGAGTATAAAAGCTTAATGACAAATTCTTCTGAACAAATGCAAGGAGTGATTGAAAATGACTAAGCGTTGTAATTTATGTGCAAAAAAATTAAATGAGGAAGGTAGGTGTGTAAATGAAAAATGTCCTAATTATATAAAAGAACAAATTATATCTACAATAGAAGATAATATAAAAGAAGGTGCAGACAATGCGTAAATTATTATTAGCGTTGTGTTGTGCCTTCTTTTTATCTACAGCAACTGTAAATGCTAATCCTATTCATGATATGCAGGATGATATTCCTACAGATAAAGCTTTGCATTTCGCGGCTGGATATATTATTTCAGACCAGCTTCAACGCAATGTAAATTGTAGTGCGTTTGAAGCTTTTTTAATTACAAGCGGTATTGCTTGGGCAAAAGAAAAATTTATTGATGACCATGTAGATAACAACGACGCATACGCTACAATGGCTGGCGGTTTGTTTTATCAAATTAAATTTTAAGAAGGTGATTAAAATGCAGGAGTTTTTGGCGGATATGGTTTCGTTTTGCAAGACGATTATACCAGTCCGATTAGAGATTGAATGGGGAGCGTGTTTCGCTACAGTGGGGACTATATGTAGTCATTTGTTTGGTAGTTGGTCAAACTTGTGGGAAGCTATTTTGCTACTAATGGTGTTAGATTATATAACAGGTCTTTTATCAGCCTGGATAAATCCAAACAAAAAACTTGATAGCAGAAAAGGTTGGCGAGGATTAGCAAAAAAAGCTGTCATCGTCATTATTATTATGGTGGCACATACGGCAGATATTGTTTTCAATCAAGGAACTATCACGCGAGATATCGCCATAATGTTTTACATCGCAAACGAGGGCCTAAGTATATTAGAAAATGCTACAAACTGTGGTGTACCAGTTCCAACTAAATTAAAAAACAACTTAGCTCAATATGCCATGCAAAAAGAAAAGATTAGAAAATAAAAAGAAAGAAGGATTAATAATGATTAGAAATTATGTTAGTGTAAAATTTGTTAAAGCTGAACCATGTAAGGCATGGAAAAAATATGGTGAACATGATGTAGGAGCAGATGGATATAAAATTTATTATCAAAATAAAGACAAATATGTATCTTGGTGCCCTAAAGAAGAATTTGAAAAACAATATTTACAATTAGAGGAAGATAATAAAATTACTCAAAAAGATGTTGATAATTTTATTACTAAAACAGAAGCAATAAAAATGGGTGATAAAACAACTGTGGTACAAGCTACATGTAAAAATGGATTTACTATTATTGATGGCTCCGCATGTGTAGATGCAAAAAATTTTGATATGGAAATCGGTAAACAATGTTGTATGGAACATATCAAAGATAAAATCTGGGGATATTTAGGTTTTTTACTTCAATCTGCTAGAAAAGGATTTAATGATAAATAATGGGAAGTAATTCTATAAAAGTTTTAGGTGCAAGCAATCATGCTAAATCAAAACGTGAAGAAAATGATTTTTATGCAACTGAACCTAAAGCAACTATTTTATTAATGGAAAAAGAAAAATTTAATAATGTTATTTTAGAACCAGCATGTGGACAAGGACATATGAGTGAAGTTTTAAAAAGTTATAATTATAATGTTTTATCAAGTGATTTAATAGATAGAGGGTATGGGATACAAAAAGATTTTTTTGATTATAATAAATGGGCAGGTGATATAATAACTAATCCTCCTTATAAAATAGCTTTACCATTTTTGAAACATGCTTTGAATATTATTAATACTGGTTCAAAGGTAGCATTATTTCTAAGATTATTATTCTTAGAAGGTATAGAACGTGGTAAATTTTTTAAAGAATTTCCACCTAAAAAAGTTTATGTATCTAGTGCAAGATTAAATTGTGCTAAAAATGGAGATTTTAAAACATATAGTAAATCAACAGCAATGGCTTTTGCTTGGTTCGTATGGGAAAAAAATTTCAAGGAAAATACTATTATTGATTGGATTTAGAAAGGTGAAATTATGGAATTAAAAGATACAATAAACTTAATGACAAGTAAAAATTATAAAGAAAGATTATTAGCGGAATATTTTCAAGCGGATATTAGAGCTAATAAACTGCATAAAGTTTTAGAAAAATATAAGCAATGTTCTTTAGATTTTAAGCCTAATTGTAGTTATGAGCTATTAAATAAAAGGCTTATTCATCTTAAAGAATATTTAGGAACTTTAAAAGAAGAAGCAAATATTCTAGGTATTGATTTGGCGGTGATTAATGATGAAAGTAATTGATATTTCTGCTTGGCAAGAATGGATTGATTGGCAGGCAGTAAAAGATGCTGGAATTGAAGGAGTTATTCTAAAAATAGGAGAACATTATAAACTTGATGAAAAGTTTATAGAACATGTAAATAACGCTGTAGCGTATGGATTACGCTATGGCGTTTATTATTATGGACACGCTTCATCTATTAATGAAGCTGTAGCGGAAGCTAATTGGGTTGATAAACAGATTAAGACATATCTTAATGGGAAAAATCCTGAACTCGGTATTTGGTATGATGCTGAAGATAAAGATATGTTAGAAGGATACTTAAACGTAGTTTATCCTATTGCTAATTTTATCAGTACATTGTTAGAAAAAGGGTATAACTATGTAGGCTTATATAGTTCTTATAATTGGCTAACAAATATTATAGATTTAAAAGCATTGCCAGACTATGTACCTATTTGGGTAGCTCAATATTATCATCAAAATAGTTTTGCTATAGAAAATCCTAATCGTATATGTCGAATGTGGCAATACACCGATTGTGAACGAATTGGAAATATGGGACTTGATTGCAGTGTCTACTATGAATGATTACCAGGATATAATAGATAATTTGCCTAAGCCATATTCTGCGGAAGAACAATATTTATATTCTATTGCTTGTGTTGTGGCTGAAGTTCCCTATGAAATACCATTTCAAAATGCTTTTTGGCGTAAAGAGCAGTATTTTAAAGCTATATGGCAAATAGCTATAGAAAAAGTTGCTGAACCAACTATACCAAGTGATGAAACAGTAACAACAGATAAAATTATTGATAAAGCGATAACAGAAATAAAGCTGGCACAAGAAGTGACTGATAAGTTATTAGGTGATGACAGAATAACGACATCAATGTTACAAGATAATTCTGTAACGACTGGTAAAATAGATGACAGTGCAGTAACAGAAGTAAAGTTAACACAGGAAGTTATTAATAAGCTGTTAGGCGATGACAGAATAACGACATCAATGTTACAAGATAATTCTGTAACGATTGGTAAAATAGATGAAGAAATTGAGCAAAAACTACTTGATACGAATAGAGTTACAGAAGAAATGTTAATAGATAAAAATGTTACACTTTCTAAATTATCTGATGAAGTAAGAAACAGATTATTAGACAATGATAAAATTCAAACAAATATGATAAAAAGCTCATCAATAACTACAGAAAAAATAGTTGATAATGCTATAAATTCGGAAAAGATAGCTGAAAACACTATTATATTGAGCAATTTGTCTAAAGAGGTAACAATTTTACTCTTAACTACAAATCATGTAGGTATAATACAACAACCTCAAATAAATCAAACTACAGAAAGCGGAGATACGCTCACGCTAGATGTATTAAAAAATAAAATCAATGAGATAATTCAATTATTAAATAATGCAGAAATCACAAAATGAAGGAGTGTTTATCATGATTAAAACCATTAAACTTGTAAGTAAAGAACCAATTGAAGGTATTACAAAAGCAAAGATTAAAGATATTTTTGAAACATCTAAAAATCCTAACCAGGTATTATTGGATAATATACCTGAATTTTGCTTTATGCAAGGCGATGTACTTTATTTTACAGGGCTTAGAGCATTAAATCCTTGTATTGAAGAAATGGAAGTGAACACACTTGAATGATGTGCTTAGTAAGATTAAAAAATATAAATATATTATTATTGGCGGTATTATTATTGTGGTCTTGTATGTGTTGTGCAGTCTGTGGAGCGACAGAAAAGACTTATACGATAACGGAGAGCCAACTGACGCAATTAGAAACGAACTTGACCGAGCTGAAGGAGCAAAACAAGACATTGCAGGAACAGCTTCAAATATCGAGGGAACAAGTACAAAACTTGAAAACGCAATCAATACAGCTACAGACGCAAGTTCAAACTTTGAATCAATCATTGATGAATGCCAATCAATTATTGACGCAGTACGAAAACAATCAACAGATTAACAAAGAAAAGAATTATGCTATTGGTCTAGGTATTGGAAATAATGGTATCGCTATAGCTGGAGATATAAAAAATACCTGGATAATCGCTGATGAAAAGACAGTTATTCTAGGTTATAAATTTAAGTTTTAATGCCATTTTTCCCACGTGGGAAAAATGACTTATGGAGATATCATGAATAATACATTAGATGAATATATAAAAAAATATGAGCAAAAAACAAAGGATAAGTTTAAACCAAAAGAAGGGTTTAAACTTTTTTATTTGCCTTCTCGTGGCTTTTGTGAACTTAGCACTACTAAAAATAATAGTATGCTAATGATTTATCAAATGGCTGGTGATGGTAAATTTTGGCGAGATTTTGCCACAGTACTTGCTCAAATGCTAGGAATAAAAAAACTAGGTACAATATGCATACGAGAAAATATAAAAGCTTATATTCGTTTTTGGGGATATAAGATAACTAAAAAAGAGCCGCTCAATGACGGCTCTTTTATCGATTATGCAGAAAACAAAGAAGGTAAGAAAGCTCGTGTATCACCTGTACATATGCATGATGATATAACAAGGATTTCTTATTATGTAACATGGGATATTTAGATATAGAAAGTAGGTAAGGTTATGCATGCATACAAACCTAAAATTTATTATATAGATTTGCAGTTATTCAAAGGAAATACAACGGTAAACAATCAATCGTATCAGCCAACTCAGTATGAATTACAATTACAAAAAGTTCAAGCAGACCTAGCCAATCAATATGCACCTAATGCATCATGGCTCAATGATACTGCTAAAAATTTATTACAAAATTCATTAGGTGCTGTTCAAGTAGATTTTAACAAATTAAATAATCAAGCACAAAATCAAATAAATAGTGCTAATCAATCCAATCAAAATCTAGCTAGTGGAATACAAAGCCAATTAAATGATACTAATAAGACTAATCAAAGTATATCAAGCGGAATACAAAGTCAACTAAATAATGCCAATAAAACTAATCAAGAACTAATAAATGAAGCATCATCACAAAACAATCAAGCAAGTCAATTTAACCAAAATTTGATGAATGGTGTATTACCACAAACATTTGTTGATAATATGACAAATGCTATTCAGTCTAGTGTTAAAAATAGTTATGGTAATTTATTAAATAATTCAGCAAGTAGCGGTGTATTAAATAGTTCAGTAACACAAACAGGACTAAATGATATTTCTAAAAATGTATCAGATACAATGGCACAACAATACCAAAATAATTTAAATCTTTTAAGTGGCATTAATAGCAATAATGTTCAACAGCAACAAAATAATCTTAATTTACGAGGAGATTTAAATAGTTCTAATACTCAGCAGTATTTAAGTGGTTCTGGTATATTGGGAGATTTAAATAATTCTAATATGCAACAATATTTAAGTAGTGCTGGATTAATTAATAATATTAATAATAACAATATTGGTAATGCATCGGCAGGAATAACAACAGCAGCAGGAGCACAAGAAGCGGCCCAACAGCCAGCACTAAATTTGTGGAATGCTTCAACAGGGCTTGCAAGTTCAGGCAATTCAACGCTTAATGCATTAGCAGGTAAAGGAACGACTACAACTACTCAAACCACTAGCGGTGGCGGATTACTTGGTGGATTGTTTGGCGGATTATTTTAAAAGATAAAGGAGAATGATTTTTATGGAACAAGGAATAAATGCATATCAAAATCAAGACCAGTGGGATAAAATGTATAACTTAAAAAGAGGTTTAGCTGTAGCTAGTATGCCATGGGAATCTGCCTTAGGTTTTGCTTTAGGTTCATATATAAAAGATTATATTGATAGAGGGAATGAAAATAAAATAACAAATGCATCAAAAGAACCTCAAACAGATTTTTTAAAAGGTTTAACACCTGAAAACTTATCGAATTATAGTATAGACTCTACAAATGCAATAACTTCTGGTGGTGATTTAAATTTAAATAATAATCTAGAGTATAAGGGTAATGCGATAACATCAGATAATATAGCTGATAAAACAACAGAAAATAAAACTTCAAATAATACGTCTCCTGTAGCTCAAACTGTAAGCTTATTAGGGGCAGTTAGTAATTTAAAACCAAAAGGAGAAATCATATCTTCATCAAATTTACCAAATTATGGAGATTTATCATCTAGACAAAATCAACAGCAACAAATGGTACAAAATGCTATAAATGAAGAAAATCAAAAACAGCAAAATGAAATGAATTTAATAATGAAATTTTTACCAATGTCTTTTAATAATGCCGTCGCTTCTAGTAATGAAGTGGCGGCTAATTCTTTACCTGAATATTTAAAACCACGAATTGATTATTATGTAAATATTATCAATAGTGCAAAGGCAGATTATATGAAAGCTCAAGCTAATAATGATACTGAAGGAATGCAGTCTGCTAATGCACAGGCAAATGCTGCTAGAGAAGAATTAAATAAATTAGGTGTAGATAGTAGTTATTTTGGTGCAGACAAAACACAGGAACAATCTCAAAAATCTATGGCGGATTTAAATTATTATAAATTGCCTATAGCACAAAATGTATCACCATTTCAGCAACAAATAGCTGATAAAGTACACAGTGAAATTATAGCTGCTAAATTTAATTATGATAATGCTACTAATGAAAATGAGAGATTACTTGCTCAATTACAAGCAAAAAAAGCTAGAGATTTAGCTAATCAATATGGATTAGATATGAGTTCTTATGGAGCAGATACTACAGCTGAAAGATCATTATTAGCTAGTTTAAATGAAAGTCCTAAATTTAATATGCAAGATGCAAGTAGTGTATATACAGCCAATCCAGTAAGTACTCAAGAATATTGGCAACAATTATATGAAGAAGCTCGTGCTAAAGGTGTAGGCAGAACAGCAGCAGAACGATATGCAACACAAAAATCAGCGGCATATCAGTCAAGAAAAATGAATGATTTATCATCGCAGTTTATACAATATGGAATAAATCCAGATGGAAGTGTTGGGGATTTAGGAATGGGTATTTTGGCTCAATTAAGAAATGAAAATCCTGATGCATATACTCAATTATTATCAGCATATGGTATGCCAAAAGATGTATTTGCATTTAATCAACAGATTCAAAGGGATAATAATAACGCTCAAAATCAATTAATAGCAATGAATAATCAAGGAAGAATTAATTCAGAATTGCAAAATCAACAATATGAAGAAACAGCTAACTTACAAGCTCTACAAGCACAACAACAAGCAACACTTTATCAGATAAAAGCTCAAATAGACAGGGAATATCAAAATGCAAGCTTAGTAGATAGAATGGATATTATGCGTAACAAGCTTATAGAATATGGTGTAAATCCACAAGAAGCAGGACTTATGGCAGCTGGATTATATTCAGTTTCTAAAAAGGGAAAATCTACTACTTCAAATAAAGAAGAACAAAAATTAGCTAGTGATTTAAGTGGGTTAACATTTGATTTGCTCAATTCTGCTAGAAATGATGATGCTATGACTAGTGAAGAAACATTACAAAATTATCAAAAGGAATTAGCGAAATTAGCCCCACAAATGGAAGACGATGTATATAATTTTTACAGTAATACTCTAATATATGTATTTAATTTCTTGAGAGAAAAGAAAGCGGGTAATGAAAATCAAGCTCGAGAGTATTGGAAATATATACCAGAAGATGTACGAAAAGAATATTTACCAGAATATAGTGATTAAGGAGAAATAAATCATGTCTGAACAATTAGATAAACTAAGAAAATTAACATCAAGAACATGGTTAAATAGTGGAAACTCTTCGGCTATTGTTAATGAATCAAAAGATGATGAACCAGAATTTTTGGAAAGTGCATGGGGAAACTTTAAAGGTGGTGCAGAAGGTGCTATAAGTGGTATTGCTAATTTTGCTGGGGCTAATTTAAAAGCATTGGCGGATAATCCATATTTGAATAAATGGTTATCTGCAAAAGGATTAGAAGCACAAGGACAAGCTATAACAAATAATGGATATAATGGCCCTAATCTATACCAACCTGTAACAGAAAGTAATCCAACACCATATAAAGAAACAATACAGAAAAATGCTGATGCATTATTGAATGAAGGTGCATATTTAGATACATTAGCACAAGATAATATACGTAAATATGGTTCTCGTGATTCTTATGGTGGTTTATGGGATAGAGTTTCAAATTTTGATTATTGGACAGATCCAAGAGGTGCTATAGCAGATATATCACAAGGTGTAGGAAGTACGTTACCTTCATTAGCAGCTTCAGTAGTTATACCAGGAGCAGGAGCTGCTAAAATAGGTGGAACAGTAACAAAAGGCATTGATTTATTAAGTGGAATAACTGGTAAAAAATTAGCTTCAGCAGCAATTGGAAAAGGTGCAGAAAGTGTAGCTAATCATATGATTAAATGGGGTGTTGGTGGCGGTCTTACAGAAGCAGTGTCGGATGCAGGTTCTATTTATAATGATTTAAAAGAACAAGGTTATAGTGATGTAGATATTGCAAATACTATTAATAAATTAGCCATTAATGAAGCACCTTATTTAATGGCTTCTGATGCATTAACAGGTGCTTTGATTACAGGTAAAATGGGCTTAGCCTTGAAGAAAAATAAATATTTAGGTGGTAATGATTGGTATAAAAAAATAGCTAGAAATATAATGACAGGTGTTCCATTAAATATGGCTGGTGAATATATTACAGAAATGAAACAGCAACAGCTACAAAAGGAATATACTAATAAACCATATGGAACACTTTTTAATCCTATGCTTGATGAAGAGCAAGCTGGTGCAATGGGGGCTATAGGTGCTTTAGGATTTGCTGGCATTGGTGGTATACGAGGTGGTATTAATAGAACATATAATGCATTAGTAAAAAATAAAGTTAATAATACAAATACTAACAATATATCTATTCCAAAAGGTATAGAAAATGCTGATGCATGGAAAGCTGCTACTATTGCAGCTAATGATGTAGGAAGACCAGATTTAGCAAAAGCTATTTATTCACAATGGGCTTTAGAAAGTGGTAGATTTTCTGCGGATAATGCAGTTAGAACTAATAATTTTGGCGGATTGAAAGATCCTAATACTTCTGAAAATAGATTACAAAGATTTGATTCAATCGAAGAATTTGCCCATGAATATGCTAGACAAACATTAAAAAATTATGATTTAAATAAAATTCGTGAAGGAAATATAGGAGATTTTTCACATGTACTTAAAGAAAATGGATATTATGGTGCATCAGAAGAAAAATATACTAGCGATTTAGAAAGTATTGCAAGTGAGATAGAAGATAGTACGAATAGCATTTCTTTGCCTGATAAGAAATATTACAATATCTTAGGAGAAGTTAGTGATACAGGGCTTACTACATTAACAGAACAAAAATTAAATTTATTGGCAAGAGATTTCTATAATAAATTTGGTTATAATTTAGATGTAACTAGCATGAAAAGAAATGGAGATGGTTCTTCTTGGCATGATAGTGGGCAAGCGATTGATGTGGCTAATGACTTATTAGCAAGTGATCCTGAAGCTAGAGCATGGCTTATAAAACAAGGCGAAAAATATGGTTTAACATCACTTGATGAATATACTAATCCATCAGCAAATGCTACTGGCGGACATATACATTTTTCAGACCATGGAGAGCCTATACCTGGTGTATCAACTCAAGTAGATAGTGCACCAAACATTGATAATTCAACTGCTAACGACTTTTACAATAATGATAGTTATGTATTAAATAATGATTATTCTAATATGAAAGCAGATGATATATCACTTTATGAACCTGCACAAGCAGAGTATAAAACAGAAAAAAATGATAATAATAGTGATTTAGATACTTTATCTGAAGATGAAAAATGGGATATTGTTGATGAGGAAATAGCTAAAGCTCAAACAGATGGAAATATTTTATATTTAGATAAATTAACTAAAATAAAGCGTAATAATGATATATATGCTTTAGATAATTTAATTGATAATATAAAGAAAACAGATAAAAAATTTCTAACAAAATTGCAGGCAAAAAGAGCTAGTAATTTTACTTCAGAACAACAAAAGAAGATAGATAGTGCTATCCAAGAACAAAATAAGCTATATAGTGAAAATAAAACATTAGAAGCTGCAAAAAAAGCTGAAGAAATAGAGCATATGAAAAAAGGCTTTATGGCGGATAATGCTTTTAAAGTTAATAAAAATAAAGATAATAAACCCCAATTTGATACAAACAAACTAAAAATTTTAGGAAATAATTTATTAAAACAATTAGAAAAAAGTAATAATGAATTACAAAATACTAATCCTATAGTAAATTATGATAAGATAAAAGCTTTATTAGATAGTAGTGATATAAATAGACAAAGAGATGCTATTACTGCAATACAATATTTATTAAATTCATTAAATAGTGATGAAAAAGTAATTAAAGCAACTTTATTAAATGGATTAAATGATCCTAATAATCATCTTGCTGATGAAATAGCTGAAGCTAGAAATAATAGTAAACAAGAACAATACCAATCTTTTAGTAATGTATTAGATAAAATTATTAGAGATAAGAGAAAAATTGATTATCAAAAAAATGCATCAATGATAAAAAGTCCATTTAATATAAATAATAATCAAATAGCTGCTGTGCCAGTTGTTCAATATAGAAATAATCAAGATAAAATAAAAGGAATTATTGATAGATTAGACCATTTTTCAACACTTCCTTCTAATTATAGTGATTTAGGCCCAACAGTAATATCAAAAAATAAAGGAAAAGATTTATCCAGTGATGGATTATTAGGTGATATTTTAAAACGAAATATGCCTAAATATGAAGAGGAGCAATCTAAGCAAAAAAATAATAAAATATATGAAGCTTTATATAATGGTAATCAAGGTGGATATTCTTCTGATGATATGACTAATCCTATAAATTGGAGTAATGAATTAATGTTACCTCTTGATGAATATGGTGATTGGAAAGCAAAAAGAGAGCCTATTTATAAAACTAAATATGAAGAAAAATCGTCAAAAGATAAGACAAATGAGTTATATTATAGAATAAAAAACAATTTGATGGCGGAAAATTATAATCAAGATTATCAATATGATTACTCTATAGAACAATTAGCTAAATCTATAGAAAGAGCAAAAAAATATAAAGAATTTATAAATAGCTTATCTGAAGAAGAAGCATTAGCAATGGACTATTTAGATTACACTTTTAAAGATACTGGAAAATCTTTTGTTGATGTATTAAACTTACTGAAAAATGAGCAAGAACAAGATATACAAAACTATATGGAAATACTTCGTTCTCAAATGAAAAAAGGAGTAGTAGCCCGTAGTGTATATTATAATGAAAAAACAGATGAATATATTAATAGTCCTGGATTTTCCAATAATTATCAATGGTATAGAGATATAATGAAAGCAAGAGATTATCGACCTCTTGGAAAAAATGATATTGAAGGATATTTAAGAGATACAGCTATAGAGCATTTGTCATATGGATATGAAGATCCTCAATATGGTATGCAGATACCACCAGAAGTAGCAAATGAATTTAGAAGAAGGGAAGATGCTATAAATGGACTTGAAACAATTACAGACAAAGCAAAACAATATGAACAAGGACGACAATTACCAAAAGAAAATCAAACAAGCAGCAGAAGTAATGAAACAAATATTCAGCAAAAACAAAAAGAAATAGATATAGAAGCTGCTAAAAATATAGGTAAACTTTTGTTTGATAAAGTACAAGAAAAACAATTAAAAGTTGATTTAAATAATCTTGAGCAGGCTATTAGTAGTGATAATATTAATAGAGTAAATAAAGCTAATGATTTTATGCAAAGAAAATTAGAACCTATATTAAATGATAAAGAAAAACAACAAATACAGAAAACTTTATATGACAATAAAATTGAAACAGATATACAAAAAGAAGACTTATCTACATCTGAAACACAATCTATTGAGAATAATAGAGAACAGTTAGATATAAATAGGTCTTCTTTTGATTTAAAAGCAAATGAAGTAGAACAAAAGAATACAAATAATAAACAAAATAAATCATTTGATTTAGCATATGGATATTTAACAGAAAGTGGAAAATCTTTAGCTGAAGCTAATGAAAATGAATTTATTATAAAATCCAATGGAAGCAGGAATTTTGGAGAAATTACATCATCTATATCAAATGCTACTGGCGGAGAATTGACACCAGGGAAAATTCGACTTCGTGTTGGTAACGAAAAACAAGGCTTAATTCATGCTAAAAAACATGAAAAACAAGCTAAACATATAGGGTATAATTCGATTGAAGATATGATTGCAGATGTTGCTGAAAATTTTGATGTGATTTATAAAAAAGATAATGGAAAAGGAAAAAGAGCGACATATTCTTTAGTTAAATTAAATGATGATAATGTAAAAGCTAAACAAAATGTAGTACCTACTTATTTTGAATTACAAAACGAAGATAATGGTTATTATATTATTATCACTGCTATACCTAAGAATATAGGGAGCTTTAAAAATCAAATAAAAAAAGAAACATTGATTTATAGCAAACAGGGACAAGATATTGCCACTATTTCCAGTGATAGTGCGGTTCGATTATCCCAAAGTAACAATAAAACTGGAGTTACAGAGGAACGGCTCCCGATATCCGTAAAATCAAATGTTTCTTCTAATAATATTATATCAAATGATAATATTAGCGACAATCAAAAGAAAAGTGAGGTAAATGAAAATGAGCTTAATGACAGCTCCAACACAGTGGTTACACGAGATAAGCAGGGGAACGATAAAGACAATGTGGGGACAGATGATGAAAGCCACCGATCCAGTAGAGAAGATGGACAAGATATACGAACAAATGGTGGAGAGGGGCCACGACAAGATAGTAGCACTAGCATTCGTGGAGATAGCACCAATATTGGCGGAAAGACTAGCGATAGCACAATACGCCAAGAAAAATCCGCAAATACGGACAATAGCACCAGAGATACTAAGCTATCAAGAAGCGTTACAGATAGCTACGAAAGACCATTGGTTGACGAAACAACAACAGAAAGAATTACTGACTTTGTTAATGAATCATTATTCGATGAAAGCACTATAGATAAACAAAAACAAATTAATATAAAAGATATAAAGGTAGGCAATCTTGAATCTATCAAGAATGACCTACCTTTATTATTGCCAGAACAACAAGATGATGTTTTCAAAGCAGAAACACGTATGTTTGTGAATAATAAACCAGGAATGTTATTTACTAATGGTACAGGTACAGGAAAAACATTTACTGGATTGGGAATTGTTAAACGTTTTGTAGAACAAGGAAAAAAGAACATTTTAATTGTATCGCCAAGTACAGGTATCAATGATGGTTGGATTGATAGTGGCAAAAAATTTGGACTTAATATAGTGCCATTAAAGAATAAGAAAGACAATGGTAATAATAATATATCTATAACTACATTAAATAATTTTACATCTAATAAAACACTTGTTAAGCGTAATTGGGATTTAGTAGTCATTGATGAATGTCATAAATTAATCAGTAATCAAAATAATAAAGAAACAGGTGCTATTAAGAATTTAAGAGCTATTACTCTAAATGAAAGAGGCTTTAACACACGTTTTGATTATTTATATCCAGAGGAAAATTCTAATTCGGAATTAAGAATAGAATTAAAAAATCAATGGAAACAAATACAAGAAAAAGATAAGCCAAAAGTATTATTTTTATCAGCAACACCATTTAGTCATGTTAAAAATATCGATTATGCGGAAGGATATCTTTTTAATTATGATAGGAAAAATGGAAATTTAAGTACTGAAGAAGCACATGATAAATTTTTTGTTAAAAATTTTGGTTACAAAATAAGATATAACCGATTAGAACAGCCTGATCCAGATGTAGATAATAGCATAATGGAAATGGAATTTCATGAGAAATTAAAGAATGATGGTGCTATATCTAGCAGAAGATTAGTAATTGATAAAGATTATGATAGAGGTTTTATTCTAGTAGATGGTGGAATAGGTAAAAAAGTAGATGAAGGCTTTGAATATCTATTTAATAGTAAAAATAACTATACAAATTTAGCCAATTTCTTTAATAAAAGTTATGGCTATTATAATAAATTATTTTTATTAGAAGCTGTGAAAGCTAGAGAAGCTATAAAATTAATAAAAGAATACAAAAAAACTGGTAAAAAAATAGTAGTATTTCATAGATATTTAAAAAATGAAAGCAAACATCCATTTAAACTATCTTTTGATGATGAACAATTTAAATCACTTACTTCTTATACTAAAAATCGTATCAAAGATGAATATGAAAGATTTTGTAAAGAAAGACCTGATTTAGTAAATCTTGATTTATCTGAATTGACATCGCCTATACAGACATTAACCGAAGCTTTTGGCGATAAAATAGCTATTTATAATGGAAGTTTATCTGCAAAAGAAAAGAATGATAGCTTATCAAAATTTAATGATGATAATAGTGATGTTGACGTAATTTTAGTACAAGCAGACGCTGGTAGTGCGGGAATTAGTCTTCATGATAAAACAGGAAAACATCAAAGAGTATTGATTAATCTAGGATTACCAACTAAACCTGTAGAAGCAATTCAAACAGAAGGCAGAATTTATCGTGTTGGTCAAAAATCTAATGCTATTTTTCGTTATTTAAATACAGGAACATCAATGGAGCGTACAGCTTTTGCTACAAATATTGCTCAAAGAAGTGAAACAGTAGAAAATCTAGCTTTGGGAGAAGAAGCACGAAATTTAAAACAGTCGTTTGTTGAAGCTTTTCAAGAAACAATTGATAGTGATGAGTGGAAAAAGAATTTACCAGGTAATTCATCAGAAGGGACTGGCGGAAAAGAAAAAGATTATGCTAATCAAAATATAAAAACAGCATATGATAAGGCAAAAACTTTCTATTATGCCAATCAGAAGAAAACAAGTAAGAATAAATCTAGTGAAGGTAAAGATTATTTTGCTACTCCAGAACCAATCGGTCTAAAAATGGTTGAATGGTCTAGATTGAAAGATGGAGAGTCTGCTTTAGAACCAAGTGCTGGACATGGAGCTATTGCGAGATGGTTCCCTGCAACAACTAAAAATGTAGCTATTGAACCCAGTTCACAATTAGCAGATTTAACTAGAATGAGCTTTAATGGTAAGGTTAGAGATATTCCATTTGAAAATCTTGATACTATTAATAAATTTGATGCAATAATAATGAATCCACCATTTGGTCAAGGTGGTAAAACAGCTATTGAACATGTAGCTAAAGCATTTAAACATTTGCGTGATGGCGGTCGAATTGTAGCTATAATACCTAATGGGCCAGCTTGTCAAAAACATTTTGATAAATGGTATGCAAGTGAAGATGCTACATCAGCTATATTGATAAAAGAAATTATCTTACCAGGTATTGCATTTAATAAAGCAGGGACATCTATTTCTACTAAAGTTGTAATAATTGACAAGCAAACGACAAAAGAAGGACAACAAGCTACAAAAATAAATGTGTCTACATCACTTGATTTATCACATATAAAAAATATCAATGAATTATTTGATACTATAGAAAACCTAGAGATAGTGGATAGAGTAAATCCATATAATATTGAGTATTCATTAGATGAAAGTACTGATGACAAAGAGAAAAATGAAATCAATGTAAATAATGATATTGATAGTGAAAGTTATGTGAAAAAAGATGATTCTTCTATAAAAGATGAAATATCATCTGAAGAAAATACAATCAAAGAACATGATGATGAAAAATCAGTCATGGAAATTGTCATGGAAAATGAGGAATATTTTGACCAAGTTATAAAGCAAATAAATCCTTATTATGAAGTGCCTAAAAATAAAGAAGCAATTAATAAATTAAGGGAAAAAGAAGATGCTATTGCTAAAAAAAGAAAAATACTTAAGAATTTCAATAGTGTTAGAACGGGAGCAATGTTAAGTGAAAGAGCAGATAGATATATATTTACTATAAGAAATCCTTTAATTTTAGAATTGACAGCACAATATGAATCAGCTGATTTAGATAAAATATTTCATGACTTAGCAATAAAGAATAATGGACGAGATGAAAATATTCATTATGGAAGCGATAAAGGAGAGTTTTATAGCTGGTTTAAAAGGAATGCATTAAACTATTGTCAATATTCTTTTAAGAGTTTAAGTGATATGGAAGCTTTTTCAACGGAAATAAGTGAATTTTATAATGACTTTTTAAATAAAGATTTTGTTATAAAACAAGTATTACCAGATAAAATATTTGTTTATATAACTCCTAAATCTAGTGCAAGAGAAATATCTATCACAGAAATAGATAAAATTGCTAAAAAATATGGCAATTTAGATGCATTTGAAAGAATTAGAGCATATGCATATCCTTTTAAAACACAAGAACAAGCTAGTAATTTTGTAAAAGAACTAAAGAATATTGCAAATAGCAAACCATTTTCTATAGAACAAGAAGGAGCATTAACAAAAGTTACTATATCTAATAATTTTAGATTTAGAAATTTAATTACTAATATTAATAAAAACAGAAAAATAAAAGCCATTGTTGAAAAATATAATGGAACTTATAAGGGTATAGGTTCTTCAAGTGTAATGGTTCTAAAAAATACGCCTTATTATTTTGAGAGCCGACAAAAAGCAGAAGCATTTTTAGAAGAATTGAATGATATAGCCAAACGTAGGGAATATACGGATATTAATATAGATGATGGGAATACTCATAACAGTAATAATTATTTTGTTTTAGATGATTTTAAACATACTAAAACTGGAGAAATTTATAAAAGAGCATATCCTATAAAATATGTAGATGATTTTAAAACATTAATAACTTTAGCTAAAAAAGCAGGTGGGTTTTATAGTCGTTATCAAAGTGCAGGTTTTTTATTTGCTACAGAGCAACAACGAAAAAGTTTTCTTGATGCCGTAAATAATGTAAATAATGAAGAACAAGATATTAGTAATAAATTATTGAAATCTTATATAGGTACTCATAAAGATAAGAAAAGTGGCGGTACTATTATTGGTATAAAAGTTCCTTTGAATAATAGAAATTATATAAATTATATTGAGCCAGCTCTAAAAAAATCAGATTATCAATATGTTATAAAAAAACCAAATAATAGTAGATACCATAGTGTTTTATTATTTAAAAATGAAAAAGAAGCTAAATATTTATTAAATGAAATAAAAGAAAATATTCGCAAGGATAAATTTAATAAGAAATATTCTGGTGTAGGGCAAATGATACCTAGCTTGATTGATTATGACAATCTTTTAACTGAAGATAAACTTAATCGTCAAGAAAAAGCATTAAGTGATTTTGGTAAGATAATTGGTTGCCCTATTTTATATTTTAATAATGACAAAGCTAAAAATATTAGAGGTGCGTTTTCTGGCGGTATTATGTATTTAAATCGTGCTAGTAATATTAGTCCTAGATGGACATTTTATCATGAGTTTATACATTGGCTAAAAGGTACTAATCCAGAAGTATTTGCGGAAATAAGAAAAGCAATAGGTGAAGTATCAGCTAAAAGAATTTTAGAATATCGAGATGAAATTGTTGGCGGTAATGATAGTTTTGATGGAAAACCACTTTTGACAGATGAAGATATTATAGAAGAAATGATAGCTGACCATATGTATAACACATCTACTAGAGTATCTTTAAATAAACTTATGGTCAAAAATAATCCAACAATATGGCAAAGGTTTGTAGCTTTTTGGCATAATTTATTAGATAAATTCCGTGCCCTTTATTCTATACCTTTAGGTCTTGATAAAGAACAAGGCAAGAATATGAATATTGCTATGGAAAAACTTGTTACATCAATAAAAAATAAAGATGGCCAACTTTTATTTAAACGTACAAAAAATGGTTTAGTCTTTGCTAATAATAATGAAACAGTATTAAATAATAAAGAATTTAAGATAAAACCAGCATCTATAGAAGTCTATTCATCTCAAAAAGAAAAATTGTCATCTAGTAAAAGTAATGGATTTTTAGATAAGATGAAATTGTATTGGAATGGTAGAAAATCGACAGCAAAACCGATACAGATAAAACAAGCTTTGGAACTGATCAGCGGATATACATTTGAAATGGGGAGAATACAAACAAAGGACGATGTAGTTACCAATCATGTGGCCAAAATTATCAGGACGAAGAAAGCCTTTGATTATCCTGCAATGTTAGAAGCAGTATCACCTATTCTGGCGGAAAAATTAGGTTTTAAAAATGATATGGCTATGCAACAATATATTGCTAATTATATTTTTGATGTGGCTTCAGCTAGAAATGATGAAGCAAATTATCATAAATTAGTAACAGCAATTAATAATCATCATATGATGAGTGAATTTAATCATTTACAAAGTTTATTTAGTGATTTAAAATCAATGTCTGCTCGTGATAAACTTAGAGAAAATCGTGTCAGTGATGATAATATGCCTAAATCTGGATTAAAGAAATTATTACATGAAATGTATTTAAAAAATCATGACCAATGGGTTGATAGATATGGGCCAGTAAAAAGAATGGTAGACAAATTTGAAAAAGCTACAGGACAAAAGTTAGAAATAACAAATCCTTATAAACAATTTAGATTAGTTGCTGGAAGTGCAGGTACAGGAATAGCTTTTATCGAAGGGAAAAAAGGTGTTGTAAATCAATCATTACAAGCTATTTTCCCTAATATTGATTTTAGCAATTTTAAATCATTGCAAACAATTTTGATAGATAATGGTATAAATAAAGATAGTGAAAAACTAGAAGAATTGGCTGATTATTCATTGGCTATGTATTATAAAGATAATCCTAAAAATAAACCATCATTTATTAAAAATAAAGATTTAGATGAAGTTATTAATACTACTGATGATAATATAAAACAAGCACATAAAGAACTTATAGATTATCAATTTAAATTGTTTGAATTAATGACTGATGCAGGATTGATAAGTAGACAACAATTACGAGAGATGAGAATTACTCACAAAAACTATGTTCCTATGTATAAGTATTTTGATGAAAATGATAATTTACTATTTAGAAAGGAAATAACAAAAGAAGAAAATAATGATAGGTTGACTGTTAACCCTATAGAAGGTGTAGTTGTTAATACTTATAAGACAATGCGTATAATAGCTAAAAATAAAGCTAAGTTATCTTTAACAACATTGGCAAATGATAAAATGATTGCTCCATATATAAAAATAGAACAAGTTGCAAACAAAGGTGAAGATGCTAAAACAACATTTTCAGTCATGATAAATGGCAAAAAGCAAACGTATAAAGCTGATAAAGACATAATCGATATGATGAGAGATTTAGATACTGAAACAGGCAGTAATTTTTTGAAGAAGATAATATATAAAATTTCTAGTATTATGCGTTCAGTATTTACGATTTCTAATCCTGAATTTGGTTTTTCAAACTTTTTTAGAGATTTAGCTTCAGTAACTTATTATAATAAATATTCTATGCGACCAATGGATATATGGCATGGCTTTTCATCATTCTTTCATAAGGATAAATATTATTGGGAATATATAGCTTCAGGTGCAGCCCAAACAGCTGCTGTATCAATGGATAGAAATTATACACAGGCAAGCTTAAATAAAATTTATAAACATAGCTGGAAATCTATGGCTAGATGGAAAAATCTACCACAGGATATATTAAATATATTTCAGTATATATCTGAAGCATCTGAAATGGGATTGCGTATTGCTCATTATCGTGCAGGTTTAAGAAAAATGAGTGTAGATAAATCTATAAATCGCCAAGATATTGCATATGATACAAGAGATATCATGGATTTTTCTCGTGGCGGAAAAGCTGGTAGAGAATTAAATAGATATGTCTTATTTGCCAATGCTTCTATTCAAGGTTGGTCTAAATTTTTTAGAGATGTAGAAAGCTATGGTCTAAAATATGGATTGGCTAAAGGTGGAGCGTTATTGGCTTATAAAATAACTAAATATGCAATTTTACCTGCTTTAATATTATTTTTACTAAATAAAGATGATGATAAATATAAAGAAACTCCGCAATGGTTACGAGATACACATTGGATATTACCTCTTGGTGATAAGATTATACGTATTCCAAAGGCAATGGAGCCTTCTATTCTTATAATAAGCAGTCTAATGGAAAGAGCTTTAAATTATAGTTACAATAAAGATAAAGAAGCTTTTAATAATGCACATGTTTTGTTGTTTGACCAATTACCAGATATATTTCCAACACTTTTGAAACCTTTAATGGAGACAGCAGCTAATTATTCATTATTTAGAGAAGGCAATATAGTGCCTTTATCTAAACAAAACGATATGCCGTATATGCAGTATGATGAACATACTTCAGGTGTATCTAAGATGTTAGGTAAAGTGTTTAATATTTCTCCAATGAAGATGGATTATTTACTTTATGGTTATACAGGCAATTATGGTAGACTAGCAACAAAAGTGCTTGATGTGAGTGTTATACCTAAAGAATATGCTCAAAAAAAATCATCTTATGATAATTTAGTATCTAAAGAAAATTTTTTAGCATGGCCATGGGAAGATGTTGTATTTTTACGTCGTTTTATGTATACACCATATAAAAATGCACGCAGTTTAACTCAATTTTATGAGGATTTTCATTATCAGCAAGCTTTATATAATGAATATAAAGATACTGGTATAAGACCTAAGGAATTTAATGAACGATATTATGAACGTTTAAAAGAAGCTCAAAAGAAAATGAGAGATATCAAAAAAATGCAACAAAAAATAATAGATAATACCACTCAATCGGCAAATGCAAGACAATTATCTTTAGATAATGTAAATAAGAAACGATTAGATATAGCTAGAAAAGCTTTGCAATATAAATAAAAAATAAAAGAGAGTCTATATAAGACTCTCTTAACTGGACTAAAACTTTTCGCCATTTTATCTAAATTTGTTGCCATTTTGTTGCCATTTTTATTTATTAATATATTTTTTTATATAAAATAAACTTAAAATAATATTTTTTTCATTAAGAAATACTTTATTTTACAATACTTGTGTTTATAATACTAAAAAAAATAGAAACAGTACGTTCTGTGATTATTTCCATGACAGGTGCTGTAGCGATTTTCTATTTCGTGAATATCATTGCAAGTTTATTCGGTTTCCATATGATGCCAACAAGTGGTATTTTTGGTATAGCGATTGGCTTTATTATCGCAGGTGTAGCAGCATTTAATTTGCTCTTAGACTTTGATAATATTGAACAAGCTGTAGCTTATGGGGCTCCGAAGTACTATGAATACTTCTGTGCTTTTGGTTTACTCTTAACTCTTGTATGGCTCTATATCGAGATTTTAAGACTTTTACAGATGATTATGGCTATGTTTGGCAATGATGACTGATAAATAAAATGATTAAAGATTAATAAAAAAGCTATTTGAGATTATCCTAAAAAATGGATATATGCTCAAATAGCTTTTTTTATTTGATGAATTGTCAATCCAAGTGCGACACTTCTTTTAAAAATAAATTAAATG
>OGIR01000677.1_pt1 | contig 24936 bp, 13 predicted proteins | sample 1571831 | NCBI WGS metagenome assembly OGIR01 (sample SAMEA2582124, study PRJEB24529) | metagenome | biome: Human gut stool | place: China | collected 2011 | reverse complement strand
AACGATTTGTTTGTTCAGTGCGTCTTGTAATGAATTGGAAATCATAATGTTTTAATTTTAAATAATACTTGTTCTGCTCTATGGACTGGACGGACACTCTTGCAATCCATCCCGCCACACCGTGCAAAGATAGGCAAAAATAGGATAGGCTGTTCGATAGTCGCCTGTTTTTTACAGTATTTTATATAAATTACAATTCCACAATCCTTTTCCATTCCCGAAATAAGGCCGCAAAGATTTGGCCGTTAGCGCGGTTAGTGGTATCTTTGCCGGGATTTACAACATCAGGAATGAATGACATTTGCTGCATCGGACACATCACCAAAGACAAGATAGTCACCCCACGGAGCACCGTCTACATGGCCGGCGGCACCTCTTTCTATTTCGCCCATGCCCTGAACATGCTTCCCCGCAAACTCCGCTTTGCGCTCGTCACGGCCATGAACCCCGCCGAGACCGAAGTGGTGGAGAAGATGCGCAAGGCCGGTATCGACGTGACGGTGTTTCCCTCCCGCAACACCGTGTTTTTTGAAAACATCTACGGGGACAATCCTGACGACCGCCGGCAGCGCGTGCCGGCCAAGGCCGACCCCTTCACCGTGGCCCGGCTGTCCCGGCTCGAGGCCCGAGTGTACCATTTGGGCAGCCTACTCAACGACGATTTCCCGCCCGATGTGGTGGCCTGCCTCGCCGCCAAGGGCCGCGTTTCCATCGACGTGCAGGGCTATCTGCGCGAGGTGCGCGACGGCAATGTCTATCCCGTAGACTGGCAGCAGAAACACGAGGTGTTGCGCCACACCTACTATCTGAAATTGAACGAGACGGAGATGGAGACCATCACGGGCCTCACCGACCCACGCAAGGCCGCACGGCTCATCCACGGTTGGGGCGTGACGGAAGTGATCATCACACTCGGCGGCAACGGTTCGCTCGTTTTCGCCGACGGCGGGTTCCACGAGATTCCGGCCTATCGCCCCCGGGAAATGGTCGATGCCACAGGCTGTGGCGACACCTACAGTGCCGGCTATCTCTACCGGCGGCTGCAAGGAATGTCACCCGCGGAGAGCGGCCGCTTCGCCGCCGCCATGTGTACCCTCAAATTAGAACACAACGGGTCCTTCGACCGCACGGCTGAGGAGGTGGAACGGGTGATGCAGGCGCGCCAAGTGTAGCCCGATTCGGAACAGGCAAGCCCCCCTAAACTTGGCTCTGCCTATATTTGGCGGGGAGCTCTCCCGACAGAGCGATTGTCAAACTATTTATTCGTTTTCGACCTCTCTGCCTGTGATATTTGCAACCAACAATCCATCGGGTGCAAATAAGCGATTTTTGGCGATGTTTTTAAAACGCTGACAATCAGCCGTTTGAATTTTCTTGATATATTTTCAGGCCCGAAAACGGGCCTGAAAAGGCCTCACCGGGCTTGCCAAAGGGCCACAGTTGCGACGCGACTGTGGCCCTTTGGGCTTTCAACTGTGGCTCTTTTGCAAGTTCGAAGGGGCCAAACGGGAAACCGGAGGGGCTTTTCCGGCCTTTCAAGACCGGTTTTCCGTTCTGGTTGAAGATTTCTCGCGAGTGTATTTTTGTTGAGATTATTCGTCATTATCCGGCCCTTAGCGAGGGTAGTATTCACCTGTTTTTGTTGGCCGGTGGCCCGAATGCCTCCCCATCAAATATCGACCGGGCCCCTAACTTAGGGCGATTGGATGGTTGGTGCTATATTGTCCCTTGATAACAGGAGCCCGGCCGCCACTTCTACACTTCGGCTCCACCGGGGCGTTCATGGCAAAAATACGGATACAAGTCCATCTTTCTTATATCTGAACTTTCTGAAAAAGGCTTTTGAAAAACTTACTTTTTTAAGTTTTTTAATTCTTGTAAGTCGTTGGTTATTAAAAGAATAAATACTTACATGGACTTACTTAACCACCTTACCACCTATTATCACGTTACAGAATCTTTCATATTTTTGCATTTAGAAGCCTAAATAACGTTTATCAACCTAAATTCAACCATTCATGAAAACAATTTTAGTAACATGCGCCGCTATGGCCTGTTCAAGTATGATGATGGCGCAAAGTGCGCCGAAACTCACAGCCAACAACATCGATGAGGTGATCGCCGCCATGACCCTTGAGGAGAAAGCCGACCTTGTGGTAGGTACCGGCATGGGCGGTTTCAGCGACAAGCCCGTCATCGGCTCCACTTCCAGCATTGTTCCCGGCGCTGCCGGAACCACCAAGGCCATCCCGCGCCTCGGCATCCCCGCGATTGTGCTTGCCGACGGGCCTGCCGGTCTCCGCATCAATCCTTCCCGCCAGTACGACCACAACATGTATTATGCCACCCACTTCCCCATCGGCACCTCGCTGGCCAGTTCGTGGAACACCGAACTTGTGGGACAGATAGGCACAGCTATGGGCGAGGAAGACCGCGACTATGGGGTGGAAGTGCAGCTGGCTCCGGCCCTTTGTCTCATGCGCAACCCGCTCTGCGGCCGCAACTTCGAGTACTACAGTGAAGACCCCGTGCTTTCGGGCAACATTGCCGCCGCCTACGTGGACGGCATACAGAGCCAAGGTGTGGGTACCTCGGTGAAGCACTTCTGCTTCAACAACCAGGAGACCCAGCGCATGGGCAATGATGCCCGCGTGAGTCAGCGCGCCGCGCGCGAACTATATCTGAAGAACTTCCAGATTTGCATTCAGAAGTCGCAGCCTTGGACGGTGATGTCGAGCTACAACCTCATCAATGGCACGATGACCAGCGAGAGCCTGGCCCTGCTCATCACCATTCTGCGTGACGAATGGGGCTTCAAGGGTCTTGTGGTGACCGACTGGTTTGGCGGCATCGACCCCGTGCATCGCAATGGGAAAGCCGACCGCGTGGCCAACATGATTGCCGGCAACGATCTCATCGAGCCGGGCACGGAGCAAGACTCCAAGGACATTGTGGCTGCGGTGAAGAGCGGCAAACTTGATGTCAAGTATCTTGACCGGTGTGTGCGCAACGTGCTCAACCTTGTGGTCAAGACCCACCGCTTCCAAGGCTACAAGTATAGCAATCATCCCGATCTCGACGCCCATGCCAAGGTGACCCGCCAGGCTGCCGCAGAAGGGACGGTGCTGCTGAAGAACAACGGAGCGCTGCCCCTCGGCAACATCAAGCATGTGGCCCTCTATGGCAACGCAAGCTACGACCTCATTGCAGGAGGCACGGGCTCGGGCAATGTCAACCGTGCCTACACCATCTCCCTTGTAGAGGGCATGCGCAATGCCGCCGGATGTCAGGTCGACGAGAGCCTCATCAACCAGTACAGCGTCTATCTTGACAAGTATTATAAGGATAACCCCAAACCGGGCCCCCTCGACCTCAGAGTGCCGGTGCTCCCCGACGAGCTCGAGATAGATGTCACGCCCGGGCAGGTGCAGGACAACGATGTTGCCATCATCACGCTGAGCCGCATGTCGGGCGAAGGACAAGATCGTACAGAGTCGCACTATAATCTCTCCAAAGAAGAGAAGAACCTCCTCACCAAAGTATGCACAGCCTACCACAATGCCGGCAAGAAAGTGGTGGTGGTCTTGAACGTTGGCGGCGTCATGGAGACCGCCTCCTGGAAAGACCTTCCCGATGCCATCCTGCTGCCTTGGCAGTGCGGACAGGAGATAGGAAACTCCATTGCCGATTTGCTCACCGGACGCTCCACTCCCTCCGGCAAGCTGCCCATGTCGTGGCCCATCGACATCAACGATGACCCCTCTACCAAAAACTTCCCCGCACACACGGAAGGCTACAGCATCAATGACTTCCGAAAGGACGCTTCGGCGACGGCCAATGTGAAGAATGTAGGCTATACCGACTACGATGAAGACATCTATGTGGGCTACCGCTACTATGACACGTTCAAGAAGAAAGTCTCCTATCCTTTCGGCTACGGACTCTCTTACACCACGTTCGGCTATACGGATGTGAAGGCCGCCGACAAGGGCAGCAAGGTCACCGTGAGCGTCACCGTCGCCAACACCGGCAACTGCGCCGGCAAGGAAGTGGTAGAGCTCTACGTCACCGCCCCCACCGGCAAGGTGGAGAAGCCCGCCCAGGAGCTGAAGGCGTTTGCCAAGACACGCACCCTGCAACCCGGAGAAAGCCAGACGGTGGAAATGGACATCGACAAAATAGACCTTGCCTCCTTCGTGACCGGCCAGAGCGCATGGGTGGCCGATGCCGGCATCTACACCTTCAAGGTGGGCGCGTCGAGCCGCGACATCAAGGGTACTGCCACGCTGAAGCTCAAAGGCATGAAGCAGAAGGTACACAACGTGCTCGCACCGCAGGTGAAACTCAACCTGCTCACGCAAAGATAAAAACTATAAACCTAAAAATAAAGTTACAATGAGAACCATTCACTTAGCAGCGCTGCTGCTTGCCGGCAGTGTGCTGCCTGCCACATCGTTCGCACAGGAAGAAGCCAAGAAAGACACCGTGCAGAACCACAAAGAGGTGAAAAACCGCAACGTGCTGCTCAACGCATCGAGTGCCGACCAGCCGCGCCAAATCAATATCGGTTTGCCGTCGAGTCTTTCGGCGACTATTTTCGAGGACGGCCTGCCCGTTTCTTACAGCACATGGCCCGACATGCCCTACTTCTCATGGTTTGGCGGCACGTCCTACGGCAAGATGAACGTGATGAGCCTGTCGGAGACAGCTTTGCAATACGGCTCGGTGGGCTACGCCCTCAACAGTTTCCATCGCCATTCCGGAGAAAAGACAAACGGCACGGTCAACTACCAACTCAACCAGTTTGGGCGCCAAGTTGCCGACATCACCCTCTCAGGGCCCATCGCCGGCGGCTTCGGCTATATGGTCAACACCCACCAGATATGGGATCCGGGATCGGCAAGCATGCAGGCAGCCCGTCTACAGACACGTATGCAAAACTACAAGCTGGGCATCGACAAGACCTTTGCCGACGGCCGGGGCTACATGAGCCTGCTCTACCAATACTGCCGTTACACCAGCACCGGCTCCTCCTATGCACCGTTCATTTTTGTGGGCGACGGTTCGGTGAAGAAGTATAACGGCTTCAACTACGGCACCGACGCTTATTACGGCAACGAGGCCTCCTCGTTCTATTATCTGGATGTGCTGACCGGTGAGGTGAAGCAGATAGACTGGAAGAAGGCCGGCACCACCGACAACCATCAGGTGACTTTCAATTTCGACTACGACTTCAGCGGCGGTCAGCACCTCAACATCGCCAGCAAGTTCAAGACCGGCGACGTGAGCATGGCCATGAGTACCGTGTCGGGCATCGTCGCCAATTCCAGCGGCTACTACTATGCCGACGGCTCCGCCTTCACTGGCGAGTATATCCAGAACCGTTGGATGATGTATGTGCCGGGCTTCGAGCGCGACTGGCTCACAACGGCCACCCTCACCGGCAAGACGAAAAACAATCGCCACTCCTGGCGTATTGGCGCCAACTTCTGGTGGAACCGCGCAGGCATCAGACAGATGAACACCATCATGGCACACGAAGTGAAAAACGACCCTGCACAGCTCTACGTGAAAGACGGTGACCGGCTTCTGCCCTATATGGGACTCAACCCCGGCAGCGGAGAATACTACAACGGCCATGAGGTGAAGACGGCTGTCTTTGTCAGCGATGACTGGACGGTCAACGACAATCTGTGGATGAGTGCCGGCGCACGCCTTGAATATCTTGCCTACGGTGGCAGGGCAGCCCTGAACCTCCCGACGGGCGAGACCTACAACAGCCGCACCATTGGATGGTCGCTGAAGTCGCCGGGGGCTACGGTCAACCGTTTCACGGGTGACTGGCTCAATCCGGCTTTCACCTACAACGTGCGCTACAAGATATTCCACGGCTTCGGCATAGAGGGCGAGTACGTTTACGCACGCCAGCGCCCCAACCTGCAAGACTACGCTGGCTCCGAACTGCCCATCACCTCTCCCGTGAATATCAACATGGCCCGCGGCGGTATCTATTGGAACACGCCTTGGATAAAACTTGTATCACAGATTAGCTTCATCACACAGACCAACTACAAGAGCCGCACCACATTCTATAACACCACGGCGGCCGGCACAGAAGAGAGTCTCACCATTCCCACCACCAACAACGTGCAGACCATCGGCTGGACCACCGACATGGTGCTGACCCCGTTTAAGGGCGCCGCCCTCCATGCACTGCTCACGGTTCAGAACCCGCAATACAAGAAATTCCATATCACGGGCACCTACCCCAGCGGAGCCAAGGTCGATGTAGACCTCAACGACAATACCGTCACAGCCATGTCGAAGACCCTCCTTGAACTCGACCCGTCTTACTCTTGGAACAAGTGGCGCGTATGGCTCAGTTTCCGTTATTTCTCGAAGCAATATATCAACAAGACCAACACGCTCTACTTCAACGGCCACTGGGAGTCGTTCGGCGGTATCAATTATACGCTCAACAAGAAAGTCAACTTTGCACTCAACGTAGTGAACATCTTCAACCAGAGCGGTGCGACCGGTTCCATCAGTGCAGCCGATCTCATCACCGACACGTCAAAGTACAAGAACTACCTCATGTCGGGCTCTTACATCCGTCCGTTTGAGATTTCACTCTCGACGACCATCAACTTTTAAATGATTTGATAACGATAGATTATGAAAAAGATAGCTTTATCAGCCTTCGCCCTGCTGCTGTCTGTTGTGGCCATGGGGCAAGGTCCGCAAGTGCGAGTAGAGGGAGGAATGATAGAGGGCATCGACTCCTCCGGCGTAAAGATATTCCGTGGCATCCCCTTCGCCGCGCCACCGGTCGGCCAGCTGCGGTGGAAGGCCCCACAGCCCGTGGTGGCTTGGCAGGGCGTGCGTGCGGCCAAAGAGTTCGGGCCCAACCCGATACAAAAGAATGCCTTTGGCGACATGGTGTTCGGTACGAATAAATTCTCCGAAGACTGTCTGTATCTTAATGTGTGGACACCCACGAAGGCTTATAACGAAAAGCTGCCCGTATTGATCTATTTCAATGGTGGCGGATTCCTCTCCGGCTCCGGTTCCGAACCGCGCTATCAAGGCCTCACCCTTGCCCGCAAAGGCATCATCGTAGTGACGGCCAACTACCGCGAGGGCATCTTCGGGTTCTATGCCAGCACCCAACTCTCCAAAGAAAACGAGAAAGCCAACGGCTACAAAGGTTCCGGCAACCAGGGCTTCATGGATCAGGCGGCAGCCATCAATTGGGTGCACCGAAACATTGCTGCCTTCGGCGGTGATCCCAACCGCATCACCATCGACGGCGAGTCGGCCGGTTCGTCTTCCATCAGTGCGCAGATGGCTTCCGGTATGGCCCGCGGTTCGTTCAGTCAGGTCATGGCATCGAGCGGCAGCCTTGTCGGTACGCGACGCGTGGCCACACTGGAAGAAGCCGAGAAGGGCGGTGACGCCTTCATGAAGTCGGCCGGATGCAAGAAACTCGCCGACTTGCGCAACCTGTCGGCAGAGAAACTCAACGAACTGTACAAGCCCGCGGGACTTCCATCGACATGCGTAGACGGCAAGTTTCTCACCGAGCAGCCGCGCGAAACCTACGTGAACGGGCGGCAGGCACAAGTGCCCGCACTCATCGGCAACAACAACTGTGAACTCCCCGTGATGTTCCTCATGGGGGGCAAGGCTCCGATGATGGAGAATCTCAAACCGGTGGTAAAAGACTTTTTCGGTGCCGATCCCGATGAGATATTAGCCCTCTACAACATCCACACGGATGCCGACATCGTAAATCGTCCGGGTTACGAGTTGGGCGGTGACATGTTCATAGCCTATTCCACATGGAAGTGGCTCGACCTGTTGGGCAAAACCAGCACCGAGCCCATCTACCGCTATCTCTATTGCCACCCCCGTCCCGAAACGACACTTACCGACAAAGAACCGGGTCTGGCCGGTGGAACAACGGAGAAGAAGAGCGACGGGCCCACGTTCCCCCCCAACCCGGGAGCAGTGCACTCGGCCGACATTGAGTATGCTATGGGCAACCTCGCCACCAACCACATGTTCAAGTGGAATGAGAATGACTATCAGGTATCGGAGATTTTCCAACAGATATATCTCAATTTCGTGAAGACCGGAAGTCCCAACGGGCTCGGACTGCCACAGTGGGACACCATCAACGGAAAGGCCGTGGCCCCGGTGATGCACATTGACCTGAAGACACAGCAGATGACCACGCCAAAGGTTGAGGAGCGCTACCGCACCATTGACAAGTACTTGATGAATAAGTGAAATCGGAAAGTAACATGATGATGGGGCATACCTCGCCGTATGCCCCATTCAAGCGGAAATAAAAATATGAACACAAAAATACGATTGGTCTCGGCCTGTCTGCTGCTCGGCATCGGAACCGGTGCCTCGGCTGCCACGTCTCCACCACAGGAAGCGAAACCGCGCATCATCATCACCTGCGACCCGGAACTGGACGACAACAATTCGCTCATCCGCTTCCTGCTCTACACTACCGACTTCGATGTGCGCGGCCTCATCTATGCCGGCAGCCAGTTCCACTGGAAAGGCGACGGCAAGGGCACAACATGGTGGGTGCCCGGGCGCGAGTATGCAAGAATAGGGAAGACCGCTCCCATGACAAGCTACCGCTACGACCCGAATGAGCGTTTCATCGACGACAATGTGGATGCCTACGCCAAAGTCTATGCCAACCTCAAGAGACACAATCCGTCCTATCCCACACCCGATTATCTGCGCTCGAAGATACGAGAGGGCAATGTGGCCTTCGATGGTGACTTCACCAAAGACACCCCGGGCTCGGAACTGATCAAGCAGGAAATGCTGGATTCCGACACATCGGTTCTCTTTGTGCAGGCGTGGGGCGGGTGCAGCACCATAGCCCGTGCGCTGAAGTCGATAGAAGACATCTATGGTTCACAGCCCTATTGGAAAGAACTGAAAGACCGCGTCTCCCGAAAAGTCATCCTCTGCCTCTCTGGCGATCAGGACGACACCTACGCCCGCTACATCAAGCCTTTCTGGCCGGACATACGGCAGCTCGAAACCGGGGGAATGCAGGTAGACCTCACTTTCTTTGGCCCCATAACGGCATCGGAGGAGGACAAGGTGTATTATTCGCCCGAATGGACGCAGCAGCATATCCGCAGCAAGGGCATCTTCGGCGAGCGTTACCGCGTGTGGGGCGACGGCAAGCAGATGGTCAAGGGCGACATTTTCGACTTCTTCGGCGTGAGCACGCTGGACAAGGATGAGTTGCAGCGGCAAGGCTATATTCTCTGGATGCCGTTGCAACCGAAAGGTACGTTCATCTCCGAGGGCGACACGTTCTGCTATCTCAACCTCATCGACAATGGTCTCGACGCATGGAAAGACCAGAGTTGGGGCGGGTGGACAGGAGCCAAGACCGATTTGCCAAGCGATATAAAGGAGGCTGACAAGCCGGCGTATATAAGAAAACAGATGGGATTTCCCGATTTCACCCCCGCCGTGCAGAATGGTTTCGCCGCACGTATGGCATGGACGGTAGCCCCCACAATGGGCGCTGCCAACCACGAGCCTAAAATAGAAGGCCCCTCGCAGATAAGAGTCAGGCGAGGACAGAAAGTCACGGTGAGGTGCAAGGTCACCGATCCCGATAAAGACAAGCTGACACTGCGCTGGATGCAGTTTCATGTAGGCGGCTATCAGGGTAATTTAAAGATAGACAATGCCGCCACTTCCGCTCCAATCTTCACCATTCCGGCCGATGCCCCGTCAGGCCAAGAGATACACGCCATACTTGAGGTCACGGATAACGGCACGCCGCCCCTGACACACTACAAACGGGTCATCTTGAAAGTAGAATAAAACTAAAAACGAAGTTATGAAAAAGATTTTATTAGCCGCCGCGCTCGTTTTCTGTTATATCATACCGACAACAGCCGCCATGCCTGCCGACAAGGCCCCTACGCGCCTTGACAAGGTGAAGGTGGTCATCGACAACGACTTCTGTGGCGACCCCGACGGATTGTTCCAACTTGTCCATCAAGTGTTGTGCAAGACATGTGATGTGCGTGCCATTGTGGGTGGGCATCTCGCACCCAATGCCGGTTTTACGCAACGGAAAGACCAAGCGACAGAGTCGTGCGAGAGAGCCAACACCGTGCTCGACCTCATGGGCTTGAAAGGCAAGATAAAGGTTGTGCCGGGGGCAGAGACCGGACTGACCTCTACGGAGAAGCCCATAGAAAGTGAGGGAGCCCGTGTCATAGTGGAAGAGGCCAAGAAGTGCACCAAGGAGCGACCGCTCTTTGTGCTCTGCGGCGCAAGCCTCACCAACGTGGCTTGTGCCCATCTCATGGATCCAAGCATCGACGACAAGGTGATCGTGGTATGGATAGGAGGTCAGGAATACGAAGGCATCAACGCCTATCCTCCACCGGGCTACTCGAAGGTGGAATACAATCTCAACCTTAGCATTGCCGCCGGACAGGTGGTGTTCAACAAAAGCAGAATGCGCATCTGGCAGATACCGCGTGATGTCTATCGCCAATGCCAGTATGGTTTTGACGAGATAAAGGTGAAGATAGCTCCCTACGGCAAAGTGGGCAAATATCTCTACGACCAACTTATGAATACCGTCAATGCCTGCGAGAAGCTCAATATACCCATGGGCGAGACCTACATCCTCGGTGACAGTCCGCTCGTGCTGCTCTCCGCCCTGCAGACCGGTTTTGAACAGGATCCCGCATCGTCATATTATCAATATGTACAGGCACCGCTCATCAACGATGACGGAAGCTATAGGCTCAACCACGATGCCCGCCTCATCCGTGTCTACACACGCATTGACTCGCGTCTGATGTTCGGCGACTTCGAGGCGAAAATGCAACTGATGGGAAAATGACGACCGGCCGATGCGTTATCAGACGAGACGACAACGGCCCGGTGACCGGACTTTGCGACGCAATCTATATTAAATCAACTGTATAAATCATGAAAACCGACAGAATAACACTATTGGCTTTTACCATAATGACCTGTATGACGGTCAGCGCGCAACCCCGCATAAGCGAATGGGTGCAGTCGACACGTGGCTCCCAGTGGCAGGAAAAAGCCGTGAGAACCACTAAAGCCGACAAGGCAACCTTGGTGCTGGACATCAATCCCGCTGACGCATTACAGACGGTGGAAGGCTTCGGCTCCTGTTTCAATGAGCAGGGTTGGGCTTCACTTTCCGCCTTGCCTGCAGCCACGGTCAAGGATATCATGGCCGAACTTTACCGGCCGGGGCACGGCGCATGCTTCACCATGGGGCGTATGCCTATAGGGGCCAACGATTTCAGCTTGAACTATTATTCGTACAATGAGACCGACGGTGACTTCGACATGCACGATTTCACCATCGACCACGACCGCGCATTGCTGCTTCCTTTCATCAAGGCGGCCATGCAATATCAACCAAGTCTCAAGATGTGGGCCTCGCCGTGGTGCCCGCCCAAATGGATGAAGGCCTACAAGTTTTATGCTGAGGCCTCCGACGTGAATTGGAACAACATGATAAGTGAATTCATGTCGCGGACGGGCAGCAGGGAAAACAACGACCCGCTGCGCTTCCGCATGACGCTGCTGGGCAACGGTACTCCTGCAAACCGAATGGGTTATGAGGGAACGACTTCATTCAATATGACCGCCCCATATCTGAAAGCGTACGCCAAATATTTCGGGCTTTTCATCGATGCCTATAAGAAAGAGGGCATAGACATCTTCATGGTGATGCCCCAGAACGAACCCAATTCGGCCCAGCCCTATCCGGCCTGCTGCTGGACGGCGGCCGACCTCAACACTTTCGTTGGCCGTTACCTTGGTCCGGAGATGGCCCGACGCGGCGTGAAAGTCTTCGCCGGCACATGCGAGCGTCCCGACCCGCTAAAGCCCGACACACTTCTCTCCGATCCCGTAACCCGGCAGTATGTCAGTGGCGCGGGATTTCAGTGGGCCGGTAAGGCGGCCCTGCCTGTGATACACAAGAAATATTCCACCCTTGCCCTCTATGGCAGCGAACAGGAATGTGGCAACGGTCTCAACAACTGGGAGGGAGCCATGCACTCTTGGGAACTTATGCGCGAGTATTTCACGAATGGTGTCACGGCCTATTTTTATTGGAACACATCGCTCTTCGACAACGAGCCAAGTACATGGGGATGGTACCAGAACTCGCTTGTGGCTGTGGATCGCGCCAAGGGAACCTACCGGTTCACGCCTGAATACTATGTCATGAAGCATGCAAGCCACTTCGTGAAACCGGGTGCGAAACTGCTTAAGACGGCCGGGACACTTAACGACGTTCTCTCGTTTGTCAATCCGGACAACAGCATAGTCGTGCTCGTGGCCAACCAAACGACCAAAACGCAGACCGTGGACTTGAACATTGGTGGCCGGCATACCGTTGTGGCCCTCTCCCCTAACAGTTTGAACACCTTACTCTTTAAATAAAGGAAAGAGACCCGTGTCAATTCACGAGAGACATACAAACTAAAAATATCGAAAGAATGAAGACTTCTATTATTACCTTGACAGCATCACTGTTGCTCATGGCGGGCTGCGCTTCCGGCCCGAAGTTCAAAGAGACAAAGAAGGGGCAATATAACATCATCGAACAGCGTGGCGGAGCCACCCTCGGCTACTCCCCTAAGTCAGGTGTCAAAATACTTGAGGTTGACGGCTATAAGTTTAAAGACCTCAACCGCAACGGCAAACTCGACAAATATGAAGACTGGCGGCTCGGCTTCAAGGAGCGTGCCGCCGACCTCGCCGCGCAGCTTAGCGATGAGGAGATAGCAGGACTGATGCTCTACTCTGCCCACCAGCAGATTCCCGCACCGGCGACAGGCTACGGAGCCTCCACCTACAACGGCAAGCCCTTTGTCGAGAGTGGGGCAAAGGCTTCGGACTTGAGCGATGTACAGAAGAAATTCCTGAAAGACGACAACGTGCGTGCCGTGCTTGTGACAAAGGTACAGAGTCCGGAAGTTGCTGCCGTGTGGAGCAATAACCTGCAGGCCTACTGTGAAGGTTTCGGCCACGGCATACCAGCCAACAATTCGTCTGACCCTCGCCACGAGGTGTCGGCAAATGCCGAGTACAACTATGGTGCCGGTGGCGAAATCTCGCAGTGGCCTACGGCTCTCGGGCTCGCAGCAACCTTCTCGCCCGAGCTCGTGAGGGAGTTTGGTGAGATAGCATCCAAGGAATACCGCGCTTTGGGCATCACAACAGCCCTCTCTCCGCAGGTTGACATCTCTATGGAGCCGCGCTGGACACGCTTCACCGGCACTTTCGGTGAAGCCCCCAACCTTGTTGCCGTTCTTGGCAGAGCGTATATTGACGGTTTCCAAACGTCGTCCGGAGACAAAATGATCAAGGACGGATGGGGCTATGAGAGTGTCGTAGCCATGGCAAAGCACTGGCCCGGCGGCGGAACGCTGGAAGGGGGACGAGACAGCCACTACAACTACGGCAAATATGCTGTCTATCCGACAAAGAACTTCCAAGGAGAAATGAAAGGTTTCCTTGACGGAGCATTCAAACTTGACGGCCCTACCAAAGAAGCGGGTTCCGTGATGACATTCTACAACATTTCTTACGGGCAAGACCCGTCGGGAAAGAATGTCGGCGAGAGTTTCAGCCGTTACATCATCACCGATTTGCTGCGCGACAAATATAAGTATGACGGCATTGTCTGCACCGACTGGATGGTAACCCCTGACAATGCTGCCATAGATGCCTTCGATGGTAAATGTTGGGGAGTGGAGACCCTCACCGTGCCACAACGGCACTACGAGGCGCTGAAAGCAGGTGTAGACCAGTTTGGCGGCAACAACGATAAAGGCCCTGTGCTGGAGGCTTTCCGGACGGGCTACAAAGAATTCGGACAGGCTTCATGGAAGGAGCGCATACACGAATCTGCCCGTCGCCTGCTGCTGCCGATGTTTGAGACCGGACTTTTCGAAAATCCCTATCTCGACCCTGCGGAGAGCAAGAAGCTCGTTGGCAATGCGGAGTTCATGCAGAAAGGTTACGATGCCCAGGTGAAGTCAATCGTCATGGTGAAAAACCACGCCAATGTGTTGCCGTTGAAGGACAAGAAACTGAAAGTGTATATTCCGAAGCGCCATTTCCCCTCGGTGGTAGACTTCTTCGGAAACGCCACGAAGGACTATTGGGACTATCCCATCAGCTTGCAAGTTGTGAGCAAGTATTACGCAGTGGTCGACAAGCCCGAACAAGCTGACTTTGCCATTTGCTTTATACAAGGTCCGATGAGCGGCACCGGCTATGATGCCAACGACGTGAAGAAGGGAGGCAACGGTTATATGCCAATCAGTCTGCAATATAACGACTACACGGCCGATTACGCCCGAGTAACGAGCATTGCGGGAGGTGATCCGAAAGAGAACTTCACCAACCGCTCTTATAAGGGCAAGACCGTAAAGACCGCCAATCGTGACGACATGCAAATGGTCATCGACACCAAGAAAGCGATGGGGACAAAACCTGTCATCGTTGCCCTCACGCTTACACGTCCTGCCATCCTTGCAGAGATAGAGCCTCACTCCGATGCCATCCTCGTGGGTTTCGGCACAAGCAACCAGCCGTTCCTCGATCTTGTCAGCGGAAAGAACGAGCCTTCGGGGTTGCTGCCCTGTCAGTTGCCGCGTGACATGAAGACCGTGGAGGAACAAGCGGAGGACATGCCCCGCGACATGGTGCCATACACCGATGCCGACGGCAACAAGTATGACTTCGCTTTCGGCATGAAATGGAACGGGGCCATCAATGACGCAAGGGTGGAAAAATACAAATAGAAACGCACCGTAAATAACAGTCTTAAGACAGAAAAGAACATGAGAAGAATATTTATAGCAGCTTTTGTCTTTGCCGCTGCAGCGGTCATGGCACAGACTGATGAAAAGGCGTTCATCGACAACCTGATGTCTAAAATGACCATCGATGAAAAAATAGGGCAGCTGAACCTTATGAGCTCATTCGACTTCGTTTCTGCCGACCGGGTAAACGGCAAGGAGGAAAACCTTGAACTTATCCGCAAAGGACAGGTGGGCGCGCTTTATGGACTCAAGGACATAGACCGCATGCGCAGTTTGCAGGAAATGGCCATAAAAGGGAAAAACAAGATTCCTTTTTTCTTCGGCATGGATGTCATCCACGGTTTGGAGACCACCTACCCCATCCCGCTTGCCATGGCATCGTCGTGGAATCCCGACCTTGTGCGTGACTATGCGCGCCACGCGGCTGTGGAGGCAACATCACTCGGCATCAATTGGTTTTTCTCGCCGATGGTCGACATTGCCCACGATGCGCGCTGGGGCCGTGTGGCCGAGGGAGCCGGTGAAGACCCCTACCTCGGAGGCGTTCTTGCCCGTGCCTATGTTGAAGGGTATCAAGGTACCGGTGGCGGCCCGATGAGCCTCGACAATGGCATGGCCTGCGTAAAGCACTATGCACTCTACGGTGCGGCGGAGGCCGGACGCGACTACAACACCGTCATCATGGATCGACAGACCATGATGAACATGTATATGCGCCCTTACCATGAAGCTGTCAAGGCCGGTGCCGGAAGTTTTATGACATCATTTAATGAGTTTGAGGGCATACCGGCAACGGCCAACGAATATCTGCTTGACGAGATATTGCGCAAGCAGTGGGGCTTCAAGGGGCTCGTCGTGACCGATGCCACGGCCATTAAAGAGATGACGGCCCACGGCATAGGTGACCTGCAGGAGGTGTCGGCCCGGGCCTTAAAGGCCGGTGTCGACCTTGACATGAACAGCCAGGGGTTCATCGGCACGCTGAAGAAGTCACTCTCAGAAGGCAAGGTCACCGAAGAGGACATCAACAAGGCTTGCCGACGCGTGCTGGAAATGAAGTGGAAACTCGGGCTCTTCAAGAACCCATACCGGTATCTTGACAAAGCCCGGGCCCGGAAGAACGTTTATTCCACGGAGATGAAAGCAAATAGCCGCAAAGTGGCCGACGAGTGCCAGGTGCTCTTGAAGAATGAGGGCAATCTGCTGCCGCTATCACCGTCGAAGCGGATAGCCCTTGTAGGACCTTTTGCCGACAATGCCGATGACATGCAGGGCTCGTGGGCGATGTCATCGCATGCCAAGGAGAGCATCAGTATATATAAAGGTGTGAAGGAGGCCGTGGAGGCCGGCGGCGGCTCGGTGATAACGGCACCGGGCTCATGGCTCGTCGGCGACTCGCTCACCGAAGCTACGCTCGTCAACGGGCTGCTCGGTTTCTTCATTCCCGACTACAAGCCGGTTCCGGTGCACCAGCGGTCACAGAAGGAGCTGATCGATGAGGCTGTGGCTTCTACAAGGGATGCCGATGTCATCGTGGCATGTCTCGGTGAGGCCAACTCCATGAACGGCGAAGGCTCGTCGCGCTCCGACATCTCCATTCCCGAACCGCAAAAAGAGCTGTTGCGTGCCCTGAAAGCCACGGGCAAACCCGTGGTGCTGGTGCTCACGACCGGCCGCCCGCTTGCCTTGCCATGGGAAGACGGGAATATTCCCGCCATACTCTGCACGTGGAGTCTCGGCGACCAGGCCGGCTACTCCATTGCCGATGTGCTTTTCGGCAAAGTCAACCCAAGCGGCAAACTCACCATGTCGTTTCCGCGCAGCGTGGGTCAGTGCCCTATCTACTACAACCACAAGTCTACCGGCCGGCCGCATCCCGACTATGCGCCCTACCGCAAATTTACGAGCTGCTATATCGATGTGCTCAACTCACCGCTCTATCCATTTGGCTACGGCTTGAGTTACACCACATTCAAGTACAGTCCCGTGACGCTGAGCGCGGCATCTATGGACAAGGAGCGCGGTGTGACGACAGCTACCGTCAGCGTGACCAACACCGGTTCGCGTGAGGGCATGACCACCGTGCAACTTTACATCCACGCGCAGACAGGCACGGGCACGCGCCCTGTGAAGGAGCTGCGCGCCTTCAGGAAAATCAGTCTCAAGGCGGGTGAAACGCAACAGGTAAGTTTCAAGCTCACTCCCGACGACCTGAAATATTTCAACCATGCGCTTCAGTATGTCTGCGAGCCCGGCACCTACGACATCATGGTGGGTGACAATAGCCGGGATGTACAGACAGCGACACTGAAAGTCATGTAGAAGCAACAATGCCAACAACCACAACCGGTGATGATGCCTCTGTCTCACCGGGTTATCCAAACAGTCTTTCATAAAAACTGGAAAAATGAGAAGAAAACTTTTATTGACCCTCGCTTTGATTTTGTCCTTGGCCGGCCAAGCCTTTACGGTGCAAGGCCTTAAGGTGGAATACACCGATACGCCACTTGGCATTGATGTGACCACGCCGCGCTTTTCCTGGCAGATGCAGGACAATGCGCGTGGAGCCACGCAGACGGCATACCGGATAGTTGTCACCGACCCGACGGGCAAGCCGGTTTGGGATTCGGGCAAAACCATGAGCGATGTCTCGCTCAACATCCGTTATGCAGGACGGCAACTGAATCCCGCAACACGCTACACATGGACGGTCACCGTCTGGAACAAGAAGGATGAGCAACAGCAGGCCTCGTCATGGTTTGAGACCGGACTGATGGCTGTGTCCGACAAAGATGCGGCATGGAGCGGAGCACAGTGGATAGGCGGCAGCAAAGACGATGCGCTGACTTTCTTCAGCCAGTATTTGCCCGTGTTCCGTCTCAAATTTGCCGTGCAACTCGATCGGAAAAGCAAGACCAAGGAGGCCGGCATCATCTATGGAGCCAACGATATCCGGTTAATGAACCGCAACAAGAACATCCTCGGCGTGGAGAATGGCCCGGGCGAGTCGTACATCAAGGTGGTGCTCAACACCGCGCCTTTGGACAAAGGCGACAGTGCAACGATAGATGTCTACCGTGTGGGATACACGCCGACCGACAAGGCCGACGTGCCGTTTGCCTCGGCCAAGATTCCTACCGACCTCGTGAACAAGCAAAACCGCTACGAAGCTCACGACATCATGCTCATGTCGATGCATGGCACAACGAATGTCTTTGTCGGTACGTCCGGCACGAAGGTCATCAACGACCTCAACCTCAACCCTATGGGGAAGGGGGGCGACTACATCTCCTTCCCCAATGTGGGTGATGTGGGCTTTTATGTCCCTGCAAAGCAAAAGGCGACATTCGCCAATGCCACCGTCTGCAACTACCGCTCTCCTAACAACACCCTCGCCACCATAGCCGACAATCTCACAATGGCCGGAGAAACACGGTTCGTGACTCCGCCCGAGCATGGCGCACCGATGTTGCGCACGGAATTCTCTACGAGCGGCAAACAGGTGGCTGCGGCGCGTGTCTATGTCACGGCGCGTGGCGTTTACGACCTCTTCATCAACGGCAATCGTGTGGGCGACGATTACCTGAATCCGGGCTGCACGCAGTATAACAAGACCCTGTTCTACCAGACATACGATGTGACACCTCTTGTGCAGAGCGGACGCAACGCTATGGGTGCACTGCTCAACGAGGGCTGGTGGAGCGGTGCCTCTACTTTCGCAGGCGACAACTGGAACTTTTATGGCGACCGCCAGTCGCTGCTTGCCCGGCTTGTCATAACTTATACCGACGGGTCGGTGCAAAGCGTGGTGACATCGCCCGAGACATGGAGATACACCACCGACGGCCCCGTGCGCATAGGTTCCATCTTCCAAGGCGAGGTCTACGATGCCACCCGGGATGATTCCTACGATGGTTGGGCGAAGGTCGGATTCGATGACTCGGCATGGAAGCAGGCGGAGAGCGTGTCCCTCGAAGGAGTCATCAGCCACGAGAAGCCTTCGGGCTTCTTCGCATGGCCCACTCCCGACAACTATGCCGACTTCCGGCTCACGGCACAGGTGGGCAGCCCCGTGCGCCACTTCACAACACTGACAGCACAAACGGTGGATGAAGTGCGCCCGGGCGTTTATGTCTACGACATGGCGCAGAACATGGCCGGTGTCCCCGAGATTACATTCACCGGACTGAAGCCCGGCACAAAGGTATATATGCGCTTTGCCGAGGTCAGATACCCGGACCTGCCCGAATATAAGGACAATGTAGGCATGGTGATGATGGAAAACCAGCGCGGCGCCATGGAGCAGGACATCTACATAGCCAAAGGAGGCACGGAGACATTCAAGCCGCGCTACACCTATCACGGCTACCGGTATGTGGAGATAACGGGCATTCCCGCCGCCCTTCCCGCAAGCAGCGTCAAGGGACAGGTGTTGAGTTCTGTAGACAAGCTCTCGGCAGCCTATGAGACCGACGACAAGTTGCTCAACCGCTTCTTCAGGAATGTGGAGTGGTCTACGCTTGCCAATGTCTTCAGCATACCGACCGACTGTCCGCAGCGCAACGAGCGCATGGGGTGGTCGGGCGACTTGAGCGTTTTTTCGCCAACCATGTCGTATATGTTCAATGGTGCCGAGTTCCTGCGCCGCCATCTGCGTGCACTGCGCGACACACAGCTCGACGACGGCGACTTCCCTGCAATAGCCCCTATTGGCGGAGGCTTCGGCGGACCGCTGTGGGCCAGTGTGGGCATCACGATGCCATGGCAGAGCTACCTGCAATATGGCGACATGGACGCACTCATGGAGCACTATCCGGCCATGCAGAAGTTCATAGAGCTGCACACCACCAGATATATAGACAAGGACGAGCATTTCTATAACTTCACCAACGGCATCGGGCTCGGCGACTGGCTGGGCTTTGAAGTGAGCAAGAATGACAACTCATTGCTCTTCGACTGCTACCTTGTGCACGAACTCGACATCATGGAGAAAATGGCCAAGGCCCTCGGCAAGACCGACGATGCCGGGAAATATGCGGCCATATGCAAACAGCGCATTGACTTCATCAATGCGCATTACATCGATAAGGAGACCGGCATGACCACCGGCCCGGGCCTCGGCAAGGAGGTGCCTAATCCCTTTGGCGGCGTGGACGGGCCGAAGCGCAAGGGAGTGCTCATCGACACGCAGACATCATACGCGCTGCCCATCGCACTCAACATCATCGACCCGGCTGTCAAGGACAAGTTTGTGGGGGCTTTCCTCAACGCGGTGGCGCGACAAAGCAAGGGCGACGATGGCAAAATCTATCCTGCCTACTCGCTCATGACGGGCTTTATAGGCACAGCGTGGATAAGTCTTGCACTCTCCGACTGCGGGCACAGTGATTACGCGTACCGGATGTTGGAGAATACCAACTTCCCCTCGTGGCTCTATCCCGTGGAGCAAGGGGCAACGACCATCTGGGAACGTCTGAACTCATACACCAAGAAAGACGGCTTCGGTGGCAACAACAGCATGAACTCTTTCAACCACTACGCTTTTGGCTCGGTGACCAACTGGCTCATGCAGCGGTCGCTCGGCATTGCCCGCGACGAGGCCGCGCCCGGCTTCAAGCATTTCACGCTGCGCCCGGAACCTGACACCACCGGTAGCTTAAAGGAGGCCCACGGTCACTACGACTCCATGTATGGGCGTATAGAGAGTGGCTGGAGCACAGACAATGGGACTACGACCTACCGCTTCACCGTGCCGGCCAACACCACGGCCACGCTGCTGCTGCCCGTACAGACCAAAAGCATCATCACGCTTGACGGCAAACGGCTCTCGAAGAATATGCGCAGCATAACCGTAGGAAAGGTTGCTGATGGCAAGCAGCAGATAGAGTTGCCTGCCGGAGAATATGAATTCAGCGTAAGGCTGTAGTAACGCGAAGTTTCCGGACAAGGGCAAGGAGCGCGACTTGGGCCGGCCGAAGTTTAACTCCCCCGGGCACATGCAGTCGGTAGGGAGATGGAATATGTGGCGGGGAAAGTCGTGCTTCGGGACAGAATGATTGTCAAACCATTTGCTCGTTTTCGGGCTCTCTGTTTGCGATATTTGCAACGAGCCGCTCCCTCGGGCGCAAATGGGCGATTTTGGCGGTACTTTTAAAACCCTGACTATCAGCCGTTTGAATTTTATTGATACGCATTTCGTCCCTAAAATGGGCCTGAAAGGGCCCAAACGGACTTGCAAAAGGGCCACAGTTGCGTCGCAACTGTGGCCTTTTGAGCTTTCAAGTGTGGCTCTTTCACGACCTCGAAGGGCCCAAACAGGAAACCGGAGGGACTTTTTCGGCTTTCTAAGACTGGTTTCCCCATCTGGTTGGAGATTTTCCACGAGTGTGTTTTTGTAGGAATTATTCATCGCCATCCGGCTTTTTTCGGAGAGGCCCTTCACCCATCTTGTTGGCACGTGGCCCGAATATTTCACCGTTAAATATCGACTGGCCCGCAAATAGCCGGGCGTTTGTATTGAAGGCGCGTTTCAGGAATACCCGAAGCCCCGATGTTGCAATCGGAATGCAACGCGGGCGGATGGAATTCTTGAAACGCGCCTTAAATTTATAATCTCTTTCATTTGTGAAAACGATATTTTTCCTATATTTGCAGATACGTAACAATCTATGCCTATGAATTGGAAAAAACGAGGAGGAAGACTCTTGCTGGTTTTAGTAGTGTTTTTATGTCCGGCAGCAATGTGGGGCAGCAAGAAAGGACAGACGGAATGCTTTCTTGACAGTCTTGACAAGGTGTTGGAGCAGCGCCAGACAATACTCAACAAGAAGCAGAGTGTCATCAACGAGCTCAAGCGCGGCATACATGATGTCTCCACCTTGGAAGAACTGACCGTTAAATACGAACAAATCTTCACCGAATATCTCCATTTCGACGGTGACTCGGCGACGGAATATGCGCGAAGGGCTGTAAGGACTGCCGACAAGACCCGCAAACCCGAGATGATTCTCTCCGCGCGTCTCTGTCTTCTGCGCGCTTATACCCGGCAAGGCTTACAGGGTAAGGGCTATGAGTTGATTACCCGGATAGGCAATATAGAAGATGTGCTGCCTTCCTTCCAAGGGTTGTATGCCGATGTGTTGCTCGACTTCTATATGAGAATCCTGTTCAAAAGCGACCTTGAATATATACCAAGCATAGAAGCCGAGGAGGCATGGAAAAGATACAGCTCTTATCTTGGCAAAGAGACATTTGAATATAGCTTCTACGAGGCGGTATGCACGAAAAACACGAATGTCAGGAAAATAGAACTTTTGCTTGGCAAGATTCCACAGCCCTCTTATCAGGCTGCCAACCTATACATTATTCTCGCTCTCGAATACAACCGGCGCAACGACATTGACAAGTTCTATAAGTGTGTGATACTCTCGGCCATCAATGATGTGATGCTTGCCAACACCGAAGTGTCGTCGATGTTATATCTGTTGCAGACCCCGTTGTTGGAGGAAGACCTCAAGCGTTCGTATGCCTACGTGCAGGTGTGTGCTGACAATGTGAACCGCTACCACGACATGCAGCGTGCGCTGAAAGTGGTAGAAATCCAGAGCAGAATCAACAAGCAGTTTGATGAGTCGCGCATACGGCAGATGACCGTTGTCACCATCATTGCCATTCTTTTCTTTATAGCCCTTGTGACGAGCATCGTCGAAAGTCGTCTGCTCGTCTCGCGCAGGAAAAAGATGAAACGGGCCCTGGAAGCCCTCAATGTGTCGCACAAGAAGCAGGCAGAGCTTGTCATGGAGCAAAAACACTTCTGCGAACAGCTGCAAGAGGCGAATGAGCGGCTCAGCAACAGATTCTATATTTACCGTAAAGACTTTCTCAACGTCTATCACCTTGTGTCAGCCTACATCAGCTACGAGAAAGGCATGCAGAAAGATGTGCTTAACCAACTGAAAACCAACAATGTGCGTAAGGCTATACGCACCATGTCCTCGAATGCCGAGGTGGACGACCAGTTGAAGCGCTTCTACCATCACTTCGACCATGCCTTCCTGAGCATGTATCCCGACTTCATACACCGTCTGAATACGCTTGTCAATCGGGAAAGCCGGTTTGATGAAAGTCTGACAGAACTTACCACCCCGCTCCGTATCTATGCGCTCATGCTACTTGGCATCACCGACAGTGTGGGGATAGCCGACTTTTTACACCTTTCTTCGCAAACGGTCTACAACTATCGCTTGAAAATGCGCCGACTCTCTGCAGTAGGCGAGAAGGAGTTCGATGACAACGTGATAGGCCTTTATGCCCACAACAGTGATAAGAGCGTGCCTTCATGACATTGCCATCGCTTGGGCGGCCTTTGCAGGTGTGTGCAACATCAATTCATCTTACGGGCCGGGCTCTCACCTATCGACATGGATGGTGAGCGATGCCTTGTCGAGCACGATGCCCTTGCGCTCCACGTAGCGGCTCAAGGTTCCTTCAGCAGCCAGTTCGGCGGGAGTGCCGATGCTTAGCCGGTTGTCCGGTTCCATGAGCCAAAGGCGGTCGGCGAGTTGCAGGGCCAGCTCCAGGTCGTGGGTGGAGAGAAACACGGTCTTGCCCGTCTCGTGGGCCAGGCGGCGCAGCAGCTGCATCATCTCCACTTTGCTTGGAAAGTCGAGGAAGGCCGTGGGTTCGTCCAGAAAGATGACGGGTGTCTGTTGGGCCAGCGCCTTGGCTATCATCACCTTCTGGCGTTCGCCGTCGGAAAGGGTGCGAATCATCCTTCCGCCCAGTCGGCCGATACCCACCATCATCAAGGCACCGCCCACGATGGCTTCGTCGGCAGACGAGAGCGTACCCCAAAAGCCCGTATAGGGCGAACGGCCGATGCCCACGAGTTCGCGCGCAGTCATGTTTTGCACATCGGGTTTGGCGGTGAGCACCACACCGATGGTCTTGGCCAACTCCTTTTGGTTGTAGCGCGCGAGGGGCTTTCCAAACAGCGCCACCTCACCGGCAAGGGGCGGCTGAAAAGCCGAGAGGGTGCGCAACAACGTGGACTTGCCCACCCCGTTGGCTCCCAAGAGGCAGGTCATTTCGCCACTCTGCAACGCAGCCGAGAGGTGGCGGGCCACAAGATGTGTCTTGCCGCCCTCGCGATAGCCTATGTCCACACCGGTGAGCCTGATAGTTTCTTCCATGCCGCGAAGTTACGGCTTTTTTGGAGAAAGTTGCCGGATGCTGACAAAAACGCAGGCGGAACCATTGCAAGACTTTCCTTCTTGTGCTTCTCGGTCTGTTCCCGTTCCTCCTGCAACTGGCTCATAACATACGGGCGAATTGAGTAAAAGCTGGTACTAAAAATAGCCTTTGATGTCTCTTTGTCTTTTAGGCGGGCAGACTCTGCTTTCTTCTTGAAAGCGCATAGAGGGCCATGCGACTGAAAGAGAAAGCAAAAGATGCCGTATAAAACGAACTATTAAATCTTGCGGAAAAGCCTTACACTACTTTTTCTTTTGCCCGTATTCTACTCTCATCCCATTCGCCTCATCCGGTTCATCCGCCCCATCAATTTTCTCATCCCGGCCGACCTACTTTGCAAAAGGGGTACAGTTGGAACCTCATTCGACCTCTTTTGCAAAGTCGTCCGGGCCGAATTGATGGCTCATATCAGTATGGAAAGGCCCTCTTTAGGAGATTGAAGGCTCGTGGTGGCAGGGAAAACTAAAAAAGGGAGACGCTCTCGCGCTTCCCTTGCTAATGCAAAGATACAACTTTTTGGGGCAGAATGCAAATGGCGAATGAATTTGTTTTACGCTTCGGCGGGGGAGACTCTGCCCCCACATCCTCGCTACTGATTCGCCCGGTCTGTCTCATTCACCGCCCTACGAACTGTCTGAGGAACGGCGTGTCCGGCAGGATACAGCCCCTTTTGCCTTTTTATCTTTTTACTCTTTTGCCCCTTACCTCTCAACCGCTCTTAGTTGCCAAAAGGCTACGGCCGACGCTGCCGCCACGTTGAGCGAGTCTACGCCGTGGGCCATGG